>JAABUL010008479.1_pt1 | contig 10422 bp, 10 predicted proteins | sample 5559151 | NCBI WGS metagenome assembly JAABUL01 (sample SAMN10711876, study PRJNA513368) | rock metagenome | isolation source: Antarctica rocks | place: Antarctica: Victoria Land, Pudding Butte sud | reverse complement strand
GAGCCCTCATTGCAACCGCCCAGCCCGTGGCAACTAGGGTGAAAGCTGAGGAGGAGAATGGAGACAGCTCGGAGATGAAGATGTGGGGTAAGTCGGGTCCGGAGATCGAAGATGCTGTGCCAGACTGGTCTTACTCGTCGCATAAGACTAACTGGATGCTTACAGTGGGAATCTGAAGGACCGACGGGTGCAAGGGTAATGAGTTTAAAGAGGCCACGAAACTGTCGAATCATGTCTACTCTCGACGGCGGCCATCACGGGTCTGGGCGTGGCAATACAATTAGCATTCTAATCCATGGTAGCAACAATATTGCCTCGATATCTTCTCTTCCGGCCGCTCCATTCGTGCTTCGAGGCTTGACTTACTGCCAGTTCCAAGCGCCCAATCGCTGAATACTTTAGATCTGTACAGCTCCCTAAGCGTGGAACCAGCCGCCCGATCCCAATTCGCCATGCTAGGGCCCGACCCAAGCCGGCTGAGAGGCGCGTCGATGAAGACAAGGTGAGTGATTCGAGCTCGCTCCGTTCCTGTGCAAGCCGCTGACGTGGGAGCACCGATCTCCTTGAAGCTTGGTTCTGGTTGCGTTGAGCCTTATTTTGCCGCTCTTGACGGCACGATGATGGCTACCTAAGATCGCCAACGGTCGGTCCAATTAATCAGCTGGTCCGGTTCTCGTAAACCGCCACCTGGAACCTATGCTGCTTGGAGACGAACTTACCAGCACTAAGCATCCTGTCCATTGTTGCCATCATCAGATCGCCTTCTCTAACCGTCTACTACGTCAACAAAGAGAGCTACCATCTCTCGCCAGGTGGATGAATCTCAGAACCCAGTAAAGCACTGAAGCACCCGCCGTCACACGCCTGACCCTCTTCCATTCTCACAAGCATCTTTTTAGGGCGTCTCATACCTCAACGATACACTCCCGCCGTTGCCCTGCTAATTACGCCAAGACCGGAGAGCAGCATCTACCTTGCCTCACTCACAACTCATAAAGTACCCTGAGCGGCGGACCGGAAGGTCTTGGCGATCACGATCTCAATCCCGTCTCTTGGGCTCTTATGGATAGTATTGAACTTGCCTCTTACGATCATCTGGCTCATATGTTACGCCGGCGACGTTGGTCCGAGCTTCCCCGATCTTTCTCGACGAACTACTTCCTTGGTTGTGATCCGCAAGCCCTGCAGCCGGCGAGGCAGAGAGCGTTCCGAGAACCTCGTCCATGACTGTGACGTCAACACTATACCGCAGTGAAAACGCAGTTTCGTTGCTGCTCTTTTACTTTGTAAACCCGGCCAAAGAGATTGCGTCTTCTTTCCTTTTCTTTTCTTGCTTCGATTTGACCCTTTTCCATTTCCAAATCACTCGAATCAGGTTCGAGGCAGAAGATTCTATCGCAGTGAGAGACAACGCTGTCATAATCCACCCTTTGAAATCTCGATACTCCCAGCTTCGGTAAGGCAATTCCCTTCGCCATCTCTTGGTCGTTTCCTGGCAGGTCCACGCTTTCTTTCGCTTCTTCTCCCATTCTCCACTTGATCAATGCTAGGTCTGAGCTCGCTATCATAGACATCGTCCAGCATCTGCGACGGATAACACACGACGATGTTGAGATCACCCATTATCAGATTGCAACTGCAGTCAGACCCCCACTCGCTCTGCATCTCGAAGACACCGTGCGACAAAAGCTCGACACGACATCTCCAGCTACGGTAACACCACTGAATGCACAGGATGCTTAACAGGTAGATAATTATTTTGCGAAGGAACCCATTGGGCTTTGTGGTCGTAGTCTTCGTGGGCGCGGAGTCTTTCGTCCCAGACTGACAAACAGACGGCAGATCGCATCATCAAGGACAAGCAACGACCCTCGGCCAGTCAAAGCAGATCCGAAGAGAACAACGATGCCATCCATGCCAGTCCGATTATGCGCCTTTGATCACTGTCGAGTTAAAGTTGATTCGACGATATGTGCATGTACTTCAGCACTCTTTGCCCTCGAGCGAGGCGCGTCTTGATCGGTGGCTGGGATGAAGCACTTCTCCGCGTTAACTCCTACTCCATTCTGTCCCATCGAACATTGCCACCGAAGAGCAGATCACACGCCCGTTCGATCGCGAATTTGTTAGTAGACTGTGAAGTAGTATCGCAACCTCTGCCTCGAGAAACCCTTGTTTTGGGGACGGCTTCTTTCTCTTGAGCCTATAAGCGGCTCTGATAAACTAATACCACTGGCTGATAGAATTTAGATGTATATACACACGGGAACAAGGAAGAAGCATCTCTCAGGCCGCCTCAAAGCGCAGAGAGTCGCAAAGCCGTAGCAGAAACGAGTGCCGAGAAAGACGAGAACGACGTACACGTGGCGTCTCTTCTTCATCTATGCTCTCTTCTCAACATTGTTCCTTCCACGCTTCTATCTCTTTTGGAAAGAGCAAGGGTTTTCCGTGAGTGATGTTCTGGATTCGGCACCACAAGTCCATCCATCTCGGAGCCTTAACGCCTTACGTCCAATTGGGCAGGAAGCATCTACTTCAAGTAGCAGTAAGACCACCTTAGACTATCTCACAGAACACTATCGATAGAGCCCGTCGTCGACCAAAGTGATGGTGTCCCTGTTCCATCCACAGCATCGTCAACAAAGCACGGGCATCCCGGTCCCACCTCTTCAGCCATGGGCAGAGCATGCCGGCGATTCTCTTCGTCCCGTCGGGCACGTCCGTGGACAATCTACGGAACAAACAAGGTCACATCTCACCAAATCATTGTCTCGTGCACCCCCCCACGCAAAACGGCTGCTGAAGATGATCGATTTCTGAACGACGCGCCCGCGTGCACGAACGGCGGAAGACCCCATTTCTAGATACAGGCGCAAATAAGAACATCTCACCGCTCGCTGTCGATGTTGATGTGTACGATATACAGTATCTGGCATATATGTGCGGACCATTTGCCGACAAAAACCTCGAGAGCGTGGCTGTCCTCGCAGGAGCGAGAAGAAGAAATACAATTGGGAATCAATCCATGCACGGACGCATAGGGACACGACCGGCTTCTGCGGGCGGGATCTCTACGCATTGGGAAGTCGTCTGTCTACTGCGGAGCGAATCTCACCAAGAAATCTCCGAACTTGTGCGTTGACCTGTATTGCTCACTCTAGCTCACTCCACCGTTCTACGGCTATTCTGTCATCTCTCCGCGAGCGTTCAGGAGCTCCAGCCGCATCGCTTCGCTCCCCGCATCTTCTTCTGAGATCGATAGTTAGATTCGAGGATTCCGTCAAAACCGCTGCTCTCGTCATGACTGTAGAAGCGAGCATCTTCGACAAGTAGTTTTCGATCAAAACAGTGACTCGGTCAATAAGCAGATAATATTGAGCATCTTCCCGCAAGCCCTGACCAATATCGATACTGCTGCCAACAAGATTAAACTCGAGATCCTGGGAACGCGAAAGAGCCCGCAAGAACCGCCGAAAATGTTACTTCTCGACGCCGACACCGTATAAAACTCGACAAAGGCTATCGAAAACACCACCCCACAATACCGTATCAACCTCGCCTGTTCCGAGTCGATTTCAGGCGCTCGGTATCAGAGCACCTCACCCGTTGAGTAATCAGATCAGAGGAGGCTCAACTGCGCAGTTATCCCCCGAAAGAGCCGCCGGAGGCATGATTAGAAGTTAGGATTAGCATGTTTTTATTGACGCGAGTGGTGGAGCAGAAGTGCCACGCGGTCCTTCTGGTATGGCTATCCATCTATTATGATGGTGGGTGCCGCTCTCAGCTCTCTAGCAATCCGTTCATCAGGTTAGGAAGACCCAAGATCGACGCAACGTTCCAACTATATATATGGGCGCAGATCCACGTCAACCACCACAGAGACGACCTACGACTCCATCGAAGACTGCTTCCGCATCATCAAACCAGCATCAAGAAGATCCAAGACGAACTCCATTCGAGCATCCATCTCGCGGCCAATCCATCAGTCCCTTCTCTTGTCGTCAACAGCACCACGCCCAAGAAAGCCCGCGAGCGAAATCGAGATCTTCAGTCCCAAGAAGAAGAATATCACGAGGAAGGGTACGCCTGCAACATTATAAGAGAGACACCGCTCAGCATAAGAACAACTCACGGACCCACAGCGGCGAAGAACGTCGCTCCAGCCTGCCGTTACGACCATCTGATCAGTCTCGAGCCGGTTCTTTCCCCGTTCAGTCGTAACTCGATCATCAGAGACGACGTTGAGCGAGGGCCGAGGTCGCTTTGCAGACCCGGATCAAGAGTGTGAGAATGTTATTCGACAATTGCGCATATGAAGAGATCCTGTTAAGTTTCGCATCCAAGACTTCATATCGTAGGTTAATCCTCTTTGTCTCTTGATCACCCACGTGCCCTTGTCTTCGCATCGCAAGCCCAGCTGACTCGAGCGTTCTCGCTTGCTTGATTGAATCCATCCGCATGCTACGGAGTCCACTGTAGTAGCCTAGACGACCAAGAAGATTATCGTCTTCAACCGATAAATGGCGAGCTCGTTATGTGACGTAGACATGGATCTTTTAGGTCTGCATCAAGCCGTATTGCATCGTCTATTACCCCCTAATCCGCATGCGAACCATCACCAGACAGAAATCCATCGCTTGAGTGTCCTCTCTCACTGCCGCCATCTCACCGCCATATGATCGAGAGCATCTGCTAAGATCGTCATTTCCTTTTGAGCCAAACCCTAACCCTCACGGTCCCATCTTCTTGTCCTCACTCCCTGCCTCACGTTTCGATCAGAAACATCAGTGACAACTATCAGCTTCTACGGACGAAACCCTCGTCTTTGCCAGGGCTCTCCGCTGCCGCCACCGCTAGTTCGCCTTGTCTGTCTCACTTCTCGGTCGGGAGCGCTCACGCAGATTATTATCTCATCATTCGACTCCAGTTTGATCTTCTGAGCTACAACCATGCCACATCTTTCGGCATCCAGGCCTGTTCACTTCTTGACCTCTGCACTCTCTCGACTCCCGAGTATCAGACATTCCGCACCTTCTGATCCATCACTTCAGTCACCTCGCAGACCTCTGTCTGCTAGGGCTTCCTCTCACTGCGGCCCCTCCTCACGTTGGGGCATCGCGCTCTTACGTTGTCCCAGGGTCCGTGGTCCCAGACATCCCAGCCCTTCGTTTGCTCGATCACCCTATCCGCAGTATCTTCACCATCATGCCCAAACATCTCTCCCCGAAAGAGCGCCAAGGGCAGACTGCTCCGGCACGACCTCCCCTCCCAGTCGACTGCGCCAATCTCGATCTCGCCATCGGCCTCTGCCGCGTGCCTGCGACCAAAGACGCCGTGGAGGCTTATCGGCAGGCTGTCGCAACCATCAAGAAAGATCTCCACGGACTGGCGAAGCATGACTCCCTTGCTATCTCTCCCACGATGACAGAACCCAGCTGACCAGACACCGCCAGGGCGCTATGGTAGTCCATCGGGACTGGGATTGTCCCGGGTGGAAAATGGTATTTCCGCGACCGGGGTTACAGTGACTCCGGCATCGCGCCCGAGCACTTGATGGAAGAGGGCCAGTTCGACCCGTTTGCCAGCTGCCGAGCAATCTCCCGCGCATGCGAGAGAGTGGACGAGCACTCATGGTGTAAGTCTCCGTCGTCCTCATGTCGCCTATGGAACCGGCGTTGACAGCTTCAACCACGTCAGATCTTCCCATCGACCACGATATCGAAGCCCGTACTGTACTGCGCCCTGATTCTGAGCATCTCGTCCTTTGGTTGACAGGACGCTCAACACATAAGTTCTACATTGACTCTCAAATTAAACTTTCTGATCGCGACAGGATGAGGAAGCACTTGGGTTATGAAATGGAGTGCTGCACGAGTAGTATATTCCCCCCGGCGTATCGCTGCTCGAGATGATCCGCTCATCAAGAGCCAGATGCACGGAGTATACCAACTGCATTGTAGACTACCAAGCCTTTCGCGACTATCACCTGGTGAGACAACGGTTTGCGGTTGCACATGATCTACGGAATGATAATAGTAAAAAAGCCTGTGTTACATGCCAAAGATGAGTTCGAACTCCTTGCAGCTGGCTCTGTTTATGCAACTTGGATCACGGGCAACCAAGATTATAACTCACGTCATCGTGGGTCTTGATCCCAACGGCTACTGCTCGAGCTTCTTTATATAGTGTTATTGTAAGTTTGTTTACTCCGCACCACAGATTCTAATCTCCTCAAAAACACCCCAAACTCACTGATATCCCCATATTAAGATACTAATTCTGCTTAATCACTCTGCCTCCAGAGACCACAGTAATTTTGGCGTCCTTCAGATCTGTACATATTTAATTAATAGTTGGACCGTGCCTCATCCACACATGAATCCTGACTTTTCACGAACACCTCTCTCTCTCTCCCAGACATCCTATTCTCTGTCTGTTCTCTCTGTGCTCTTTTTATTTTTTCTGTGTTGGAAAGGATGTATTCAGGTGCCACGATAAGCACTCGCGATCTCTAATCATTACCCCAAGCGCAAGACATCAGCCACGAGCTCATCCACGCAACCTGTCGCGAAAATGCCCATCTACGCCAAAAGATCATGGATTTCGAGAAGGAAGTGCAGCTTCGACAGCAATCGCTGTCCGAGAAGGCGCGAGAAAACACGCAATTGGTCTCGGATCTTCGGAGCTCTCAGAAGGCAGCTGTGGACTTGGAAAGCAGCGCCAACAACATGCATTCCCAATTACGGCAACAAGCGGCCATGATGACCAGTTTTAAGAAGCAGAACGCCGAGATATTCGAAACGGAGGAACGCGATTTACAAAAGCGTAGACAGGTGGAAGAACAGCTGGAAACCGAGCGGCGTCAAAATGCAACATTCGGGGAGTTCTTTGAGGCGCTTCACATCAAAACCCGGGAAGACATTGTGAATTTGATCAGCGGCAAAATCGACCTTGATCCAGCCGCCCATGAATAGCCCGTCACGTGGAAAAGATGAAGCAGGACAACGCTGGCAAGGATAAGGTTTTGGAGGAATACAAAGAACTGCATCAATACCTCCATGACATGTTGCAAAGACTGCTTGACTATCATGATAGAGAGTTGGATAATATGGAGGAATCAGAGATAGCAACGACGGCTGTAGCGATAATTTCGCGAGCGACGCCTTCTTCCAGCAGACACTAGAAATGCTGACAATATGGTTGAATCTAGCATTTCCACATTGGTCACAGTATTCTCAAGAGTACCAGATCACATCGAAGGTGATCGTAGATCCTGTAGGCTCGACGGAAGCAGCAAGCGTTGACCGACGACTATGCATTCGTTGCGGCCGCCGGATTGGTTGGATACGGCGCGAAGCGTTGGTTTCCTATGGCTATGTCAGAGATATTCTTAGTTTCGAAACATCATTTAATCTCGAGGGATTCGCTATCTTGGACATGTTGCCAGTGGAAAGTAGGATGCCATTGCAAGGCGAAACAGCATTAGCTTTGAATGAAGAGAGCACAGCAGTATGGAGTTCGCGAACTGAAACATGGTGACTGAGCGTATATATGTAGCAAAGCTTGTCTCACAAACTTGTAAGACAAGTCTTGTGCCAGAATTCAAGATCCCTTCCTCTAAAAACAGATCCAGGTCTTTGAGCCCGAACTCGTTGGAGAAGCACGAAAGACGAAAGCTATCCAATCGCTTGGCGACTAGGAGAAAGCGAGGTAAGTGGTCTGATGTCTTTCTGATACGCATCATCTGATTGCAACAGCCAAGAAAGCCAGACTCGAGAGCCAAACCCCGCCAAGTGGAGCTGATTTTGCACCCGGGCAGGTAGATCCGAAGGAAGTGCAAGTGCCTATATCGGAAGGGTGGCAGTCTGCGCCTTCAAGCCAGGGACTACCCATGGCAGGTAGAGCTGTAGCCGCGGAAACTGGGAAGGTCGGTCGATACTGTTCTCGGACACCCACTATCGGAAAACGACTAACAGCTGCCGGGGACAGACAGCTACCGTTGAGCAGTCTAACGAGCGCCGCCTCGATCTCGTCTCGCTGGACCAGGAGTTTTCCGACTATCTCTTGCCCGCGAATGCAATCTTTGGGCTTCCCATGTGGTGCCTTAGTTGCAACGGCAGAGGTGTTGTGACTCTGGCCGTCGATCAAGCGACGATGCAGCTAGCACCACCGGCAACATCCCCAGTTTCACCAGCCCCACCTGCGATGATCGGGCCTCCAGTGCCCGTCGATCTGGCGATGATGCAGCCATGGAGCCCTCCTGTGGTGACAGGGTCTCCAGTGACAGTCAGTACAACGATGATGCCGCCTGAACTGTTCTCCTTCCTTCCTGTCTTCGTATCGGGGCCCACTGCCGCAGCTCCAGGGATGTTCGAGAAAGATGACAGCTGGTGGTCTGGAACTGGTTACGGTTAACGTCGAGCTTGGGTTGTAACGCATTAGCGCCTATCTAGGGTGCCCACTCCTTATTCCATCGCGTATGCACCATCAGCCTGACCGGGATTGTGCGTCTATTAGCGCAAGTTAGTTGCATCAAGGCGTTGACTCTTCGCGATTCGCTACTGCCCGTCATGAACTGATCATCTGCGCATGGAGATCAGAATGTCGGAAGCGATTCAGGGCGGTGCTAAGCTAAACTTATACACGCTGCGCGCATCATGCACGCAGGTGGAATCCTAGGCCATGCCCTGCCATGTTCCTAGTGCTCGCCGGTTCAGGCGACAGGTAGTGAATCCTCCAACAACACTGTCCACATACTGACTCGCATTTGGCCTACGCGCTGTGACAAGCCTGTCCTCTTGCTTCAAACATACGTCTTCAGCTTTCCCACCGGCAGGCTGGATCTCGTATGTTGCAAGGGGTATCGCACATGTCGGATGGCGGCTTGCCCTCAGTCGACGTTGCTCTTTTGGCGTTACCGACATCGATGTAGGTTTCCGGGACCTGCTATCTCTCGATCTGGCTGGCGAAAAGTTCCGAACTGTGGGTGCTGGCCCCGCCGTACCCAGCATGTCAAAGCGAACCCGCTTGGCTTGTCGCTTACGCTGCCTTTCGTCTCCCATTGTCACTGGAAAGAAGAATGGTAAGGACATCGCCTTCATGTTCTGGTGGCTAATCCACTTATTCCAGGGTCAGCATCACATGAGGACAACCAAGGAGGCCTAGAACATTCGGCGGACGGCTCGAGTGTGTAGCGTACAGAATAAGCACGAGCCTCCACGCTTGATCTATCCTTGTGCTGACCAGCGCGCCTTCAGCTGCAATCCTACTTCGTTTTTGGGGAGTCAAACGTTAAATTGGACAGGGTTCATTTTGCCCGGCCGTCACCTTAATAAACCCTGTCAGATTGAACAATTGACCCGCCGGATACGAAGTACAAGCCATTCCACCGAAAGTGACATGCCATTATGAGCAGACAGGTATCACGTGTACTCTGGTCCGGAGATGCGAGGTAGATGACCTTTCTAATCAGGGCTAGGAGCTGACTGCGTATTAGTGGATAACGAACCTTGTGACTCAGGAGGGAAGGATTTTCCAAGGTGGGGGTCGACCGAAGCTAAGAAACCCAAGGAGGGCAGGATGCAAGAGCACGAGTCGCGAAAGGAGGCTACAGTACTGAGTTTGATTCACCAACGACCCTACTACTATCCGACACTATGTCGTCCATTAACGCCCATCACTCACGCCACGGACGGGTACTCTATCGTTCGAGTCCAGCTGTTCAGGAGATATTTACCCAAGGGCAAATCTAGAGCACAGTGTCCACCTTGCAGAAAGCCCCCCCAGGAGGGAATTATTGCCTGCAGGCTTAGTGTATTCTCAAGCGCCAGCCCCTGGCGGCAGGTGCTCGGCGCTAATAAGCGCTAATAGACGCTAGACGCCTCTAGTAGCCACAGGATTAGCGTGCAATTATTCTGCGCTCTCAAAACGCTCCAAGTACCATAATCATAATGGTCGGCGGTACGGGCGTAGATAATATGTCGTCTCAATTTTCAGTCGTGTCGCGCCCCTCCCTTCCCGTCGGGCTGGTGGCTGACAAGGAAATGGTTAGGAATGCATTGCTGACTTGGCTACTTCTCGTTGACTCCAATGGATATTTCGGCCCAAGGAGTATCACAAATATATGTGAAGACAAGTTCGCAAACCAAACATGCGCTGCAGGCCAGAATGTGGAGCCTCATCAGAGTGACTTCGTGTGCCGAGGTTGATGACGGTGAAGAGTATCAGTTACTTCATCATCCTATCGCAAACCAAATGATAAATTGATAGGATCTATGGTCAACAAGCTTGATGCTAGAATTGGCCATAGAACGTCGTCGTGTGCAAAGCAAAGCCTGAGCGTCGATACAAAGTCATCTGAGCTACCACAAACCTCGACCCGAGACATACGGCCACAGAGATGTATATGTCCGGTAGAATTTT
>JAABUL010008478.1_pt1 | contig 10422 bp, 11 predicted proteins | sample 5559151 | NCBI WGS metagenome assembly JAABUL01 (sample SAMN10711876, study PRJNA513368) | rock metagenome | isolation source: Antarctica rocks | place: Antarctica: Victoria Land, Pudding Butte sud | reverse complement strand
CGCGTCTTGCGCGCGGCATAACAAAAAAGCATCTCCAGCATCGGCATGGCTACCCATATCCGATTCATCAACTTTGCGGGAGAGCCCGGAAGCTCTGGCGAGGTCTGGTAGTGCTCCTCGGTCCGCACCGTGATGGACCGCCGTGCGTAGTGTTTCTTTGAACGAAAGCACAGGTCTCGACTCGGACACGGTCGGCAGTCTTTGCTCGAGAACTTGATCTTGACCACCTCGTTGCTGCCCCGATCCTTGGCCGGAGTCCAGCTGAGGCTGGTATGGCCCTCCGGACAGGTTGCACTCTCGTTCTCCCAGTCAATGGCAAACTTGGCAGCATCGAATCCCGTTCCTTCGCGTGCCTGCCACTTGTAATCTGGTCGGGTTGGGCCGATGAGCTCGACGCCAAACTCCTGTTGACTATCGACCAGCAACTCCGCATCGAGATACCCGGTATCCACGATATGCCGCTCGGGCAGGAGATCCCTGTCTTTGAGCGCCTCGTGGATCTCCGGTGTCATGGCACCATCAGATGTCGGCCCTGGACTCGTCTCGACGTTGGTGATCAGATGTGGAGAGTCTTCGTCGCAGGTCTCGGTGAGATGCACCTTGTATCCGACCCAGGCGGTCGTGCCCTTCTTGGCCAGGTGTGCGTCAAGATCATAGGGCGAACTGATAAAGCGCGAGGATGGGGGAATGCCCTGCTCCTCAGTCCGCCAGTGGAGCGTTCCATCCTCGACATAGTACTGCTGGATCCAGATCAGGCGGAGGATTCGCACCGCCGGGATCTCCTGCAGCCAGCCGGGAGCTGCCGGGGCATCGATGGCCATGAGGAGCGCTCTCCCATCCTGTCCGATGGTCTCGGCTAGCGCCTGCCGTGCCGCTTTACCTTCCGGCAACCGAGCATCATCCAGACGCCGATCGTAGCGTTTGACCCACCCGGGCTCACTTCGCTCACGAAGCCATGCGGGTGCGGCTACGGCCAGGACGTTCAGGACGTGACGCATGCTCTCCCCAACACATTGAAGTCGGTTGATGGCCCGAATGGCGGCCAGAACGTGAGTTGAATCCGTTCGCTGTCGGCCACGTGCCTTCAGCAGCTTGTGTTCCCGAAACAAATCCAGCATCAGGTCAAACAGCTTCTCTTCGGCGCCACCGGCGATCAACCGGGTACGGAACTCACTCAGGACCGAGTCATCGAAGCCAGGATCAACGAGTTCCAAGGAGAGCGCATACTTTCAGTCGATGCGGCCGCGAACGGCATCCGCGGTTTGCTGATCAGAGAGGCCCTCGACATACTGCATAACGGTGACCAGTGCCAGCCGCCACGGAGCTTCGGCAGGTTTTCCGCGTGCTGGGAACAGCGTCGCGAAGGCTTCATCACGATAGATTGTCCCTATCTCATCGCGCATCCGCATGAACAGGTTCCCTTTGCGAAACGCAGCGTGAGCGACGCGTGCAGTCTCATCAGGAATCGAGGGAACATCGTGGGGATGGAGGCACATGGGGAGGCTCCTTCGGGTGACTAAAGACGACCGCGATGTACGGCCAGTCACCCATTGTCCTCCCCGACCGATTCTCTCCTCTACCACTCCCCGAATTCGCCAGCGGTATCAAAAGTGCGGGAGACCCCCTGTCATGTGAGCAGGTCCAGGGCAGGTGGTCACGGAACATTGCCTGTGTTGCATCCGCGACGCGGGCCTCGACGAGAGCCGCTCTGCCCATTGCAACATCTAGAGGAGCCTTCAGCGAGACCGCCTGAACAACCGTCGTCTTCCCGTTGCGCATTCCCACTGAATAAAGTCCTGCGTGGTTAGCCGGACGGTCAGCATCACTACGTCAAGACAGCATGCGCCTGATTGGGCGGCCAAGTGGCGCGCCTGCTCTTCTCCGCTTGTTTGCGGATTGGTGGTACCGCCGTCATTTCACTTCTACAGTCTTGTGGGCACCATGCTGTACATGGAGAGTCGCCCGTCACGAGTAGCGATTGCAAGATGCCGCCCCTCAGGGCTAAACGCAAGAGCGTAGACGTCGCCAGTCTCAATAGATCCTCCTTCTGGCCAGGTATCAACATCCCAGAAGCGTGTCGTCGAGCCGAAATAGCCCCTACTGGCGACCAGCCAGCGCCATCCGGACTATAAGCTACCGCGCTAATAACGTTCCGGGAGTCACGCAAGACGTTGGGGCAGGTCAAGCGCCGCGTCTCGGCACCTGCGGTCATATCCCAGAGGCGGATGACCGGATTATTAGTTGCCGTAGCGAGTACTTGGCCATCGGGGCTGAAGGCAAGATCATTGAGGCGGTCTTGGGTCGTGGTGGGCCGGATATATACATACTCATAAGAAGGGAGCGGGATGCGCAGAGCCTCACGCCTCTCGAACCAGTGACGTGGACGGATACTGCTAGCAACTTGCCATCTGGGGAAAACTCAACGGAAAGTGTCACCTGGTTGTGAAGGTGACCGTTCTTCCGGCCACTCCTCACGCCCCAGGCGATAAGCTTGGTCATCCCAGCCGACAGCAACTTGTCACCACGTGGCGAGAAGGCAAGACTGAATGCAGGCTGAGTCCTTCTACCGACTGCGGCCCGCCAGAGCAGGTCAACAATCGGCATCATGCCGTGTCGAGGCCGTGGAGGCCTTCGAGGCCATTGCGTCGATGACCTGCGCCGCAATAGAGCCTGCGTGCACTCGTTTTCCATCCCTTTCTATAGTGAGGATCTGGTATCGCCGCTGGAACTCCTTGGTGAGATCCGTCATCTCGGTACGGCGCTCACAATTGTCTGCCAGCATCGCCTCACGCATGGCGGTCTGAATGTCATCGAGTAGGTCGCGACTAAGCTCCTCGAGCTTGGCGATGAGCTGCTGTCGGCTTACCTGTGGGTTGAGTTGAGGGGCCCGAGCCGACCGAACACGTAATTGTTACGCTGCTGCGGCGTGACGATATCGTGCAGCATGCCAGACTTCAGCCACTGCCAGGTCCACTGGCTGTCCTCGCTGGCGAGCACCGAGCCGTGGATGATGCGCTGGGCGTGTGCGTACAACGCGTCCTGAGCCCGCTGGTAGGCTCGGCCGGTCAGACGTGGGCGATGTGCCGCCAGGTTTTCCGACTGCGCGAACAGGGTGTTCAGCATGGTGAGGCGAGCATTGTCCCGATCGTACGTGGAGTAGTCCAGTTGCGAGGTAAGCTTGGCAATGCGCAATGACACCGCAGCAGTAGCCGGCGGAGCCGCCTGAGGCAGCGCCGTGTACGGGGTTAAGTCGGGCGTGGTGGTGAAGTAATCGGACAGGTCATTGGCCACCAAATCGCCCACGTTCATCGGCGGCATCCCGAGCAGTTCCTCGATGGTCTTGGGCACGCTGACCGTTGAGCTCAGGCGATGGACCACGGCTCCCCGCTTGGCATATGGACCGAGCACCATCACATAGCTGCGATGCGCGTTGACGTGATCCGGATTCGATTGAGCGTCATCTTCGGTCACAAAGATGGCGGAGTCTTTCCAGAGCGGCCCGTGGCTAAGGTAGCTGATCAACTTACCGAGGGCGGCGTCGTTATCGGAAACTTCAAACTTCGGGTTCAGGCCGCCGCCCGTATGGTCGTTCGGTAACCAGATGTAGGTGAAGGCGGGCGCCGTGTTGGCTGCGATCTGGGCGTTCATGTCCTTTTCGAACTCGAGTTCGCGGCGCTGATCGGTGATTTTGAGCGACCAACCCGGGTAGTTCAGGTCGACGTGTCCGTCGAGCCCTGCCATGGCCGGGATATTCTCGGTGTACAGGCCACCCAGGCCCATCGTTGGAGCAGTCGTATTTTTGTAATCGTATGAGGCGGGATCGCAATTGGGGTATGGATCGTCGACGCAGGGGTTGGGGTTGCTGTCCTCGTCATAGCCCGAGAGCCGAATCAGATCGCCGTAGTCCCGATAGCTGACCTGCGAACGGGCTGCATTGTGGAACTCGAAGCCGTTGAGTGGGTAGTCCTCCGGATCCTGGTTCTTGGTGTTCATGAAGGGACGGGAGAACCGCATCAACAGCGTTTTTTCGGTGTAGTCAGTCACTCCGCCGGCCAGCGCAAAGTAGTGGCCGGCATCCGATTCCTCCGAATCGGCGAATGAGTTGTCGCCGACGCTGAATTGCTCAGCCAGCGCTTTGGTATTCGGTATCTGTTTGTCCCAGGCGGCGAAGGTCGGGTTGCCGTTGGCGCCGCGCGCGTTTAGTACAGCATCGTTACCCAGATAACTATCGTATGTTTTGTTCTCGCGCAAGATGAAAAACACGTGATGGATTTTGGTGCTCAGATTCGCCATCTTGGCGAGATTATCGGAAGGAAGTATTTGATACGTATTCTGCTGTACCGTCGTGTTTCCCGCTGCCAGGTCGAGCGAACCAACCGCAACCTTCTGCACCGAGCCGAAGAGCAAGTTTACATCGGGCACGTTGCCGGCAGTTTGCCCCTGGAAGCCCAGATCGCTGCCGTACCCTTTGGCGTTGGTGATGTAGAGCGTGGTGTTGTCTGGACTGACCGTGACGGCGCTGGGATACCAGCCGGTTGGGATGCGTCCCAGGAACCGAGGGCTGGACGGCGTAGAGGTGTCGTACACGGAGACCGCATTGATGCCGGCCTCGGCGACGTAGAGCCGGGTACCGTCCGGGCTGGCGGCAAGCGCATCGGGCTGCTGCCCCATGACTCGGTTGGCCGTTCCAGGCACGATCGATTGCATCGGTATCTTGCCCAAATACGAATCGGTCTTGGTGTCGATCAGGGCCAGCGTGTCATCGTTCGTGCTCGCAACGTAGAGCACCGACAAATTACCTCGAGTGATCGTCGCCATGGCCGAGGGATGGGTGCCGCCCACGACGTTCAGTCCGTCGATGGTGCGCGCCAACGAAACGGCACCGATCGATCGGTGAGTTCCGTTCAAGCTCACGATGGACACCGACGACGTACTGGACGGATCGGTGGCAGGGTTGGCGAACACATGCGAGGAACCGCCCCCGATGAACAGGGATCCAATGCCGGAACCCGCCGTCTTGTCGTAGCTCGCAACATAGGCGGGTCCGAAACTGCGATCTGCCACGCCCCAATTGGTGACGTAGAGCTTGGTGCCGTCCGGCGAAAGTTGGTCGGCATATGGGAAGTAACCAGCCGGCAGAGGCAGACCAATGACCTTGTTGCTGCTGGTATCGATCGTGATCACATTGTTGGCGTTGTCGTTCACCACGTAGAGCGTGGAACCGTCCGGGGTGAGCGTCATGCCGGCCGGCATAGCCAGCCCAAAGTTTGGCTTGAGTGGGTCGCTCGGCAATGGCACGGGAATCGAGGTAGTCAGGGAAGGAGTACCGTCGAAGCCAAGCGCGTACACATAGACGAGATCGCTATAGCCTCCGGACGCGTAGAGCGTATATCCCGTGCCCGCCGCCTTTACCGCTAATCCGAGAAACAACCCGTTGGTTTTGTCGCTCTGCGATTTTCCGGGAGACTTTGGTCCCTGTGTGGGATTTGGATTGACGGGCACGACCGCAGTGCCGACCACACTGAGGTCGCTGGTGCGCGTCACGGTCAGCACGAAGCCGCCGGGAGTCTTTCCAGCGCCGTTGACCGTCGTGCTGCTGTACTTGGTATTGATCGCTCCTGCGCTGCGCTCATCGCTGTTGCTGGTGATGAGATATTGGCCGTCCGGGGTCAAAATCGAGTTCAGCGGATTTTCACCCACCTGCACGCTGGTGCCGGCCGGTGTGACTCGCCGGCCGTTCGGCAGGGTGGCGTTGGAACTACTGGCCGCGTCCTGATTGGCAGGACCGGTCTGTACCGGTGCACCATAGAGGGCCATGTTCATGCCCTCGGCCCGCACCGCCGCCGAACCAGACGATTGCGCCCAGATGGTTGATCCAGTGAGACCTAAACAGGCCAGAACGCCGAGACTCTGAATGCGTCGCTTCACTATGTGCTTGCTCCCTCATTCCCAAATGCTCAGGTGTCGATTGGTCTCCTCTTTCAGTGTGGTCGCGAGAAGGTTACAAGCCGGTTTCCGAACTGTGTGTGTTTGGTTAACACGCGCACTAAGTCCGCAACGCATCGCCTGTTGAATCTTGTGAATTCCGGAGCGGTTCGACTGGGAGGGAGCGTCAGGATGGAACGGTCTGCGCGTAGAGCGTTGGATACGCGTTGTACGGCATGCTGCCGAGCGACACTCCATTGCGACTTACTTGCAGGCTGAACTCAGGCTGAAAAGCGCGAGGTGAGGAGGTGCAAGACGTGCATCCAGGAATCCACGTCGGCGTGCTCCTGATCCCGTGCATCGCCACCGAATTGACTGCCGATCGACGCAGCTACGGGGAGATATGGGGGCTGAATGAGATGGCCAGCACCGGTATACGTGAGCAGCTGGTCGGCGAAGGGATCGTGCAGGCTGTGCGCCTGCACCATGGCCACCCGGAGGAGGACACTGGAGGGCCAGAGGCGATCATCTTTGCCTGCAATCAGGAGGAACGGGCCATTGATTTGTTGGACCGGAATCACAGCATCATGCGGTATGACGGTGCTGTGAGCCCAGGGTATCGGCTTGCCGTGCCACGTCCATGCCGGTACTCTGAAACTCCTCACAGAGGGCGCGACAACTCCGCTCCCGGAGTAGCTGATCGCAGCTTTGAGCCGTCGATCGTAGGCGGCCAGAAGAAGGGCAAGCTCACCACTACGGGAAGTCCCCATGACAGCCATTCGATTGCGGTCAACTGCCGGATCAATTGACGGCGAATCCTCCAACAACGGTATCGCTCCGGCGCCGCTCAGGGTGATCGCCGCTGCCTGCAACTGGGAACGCTGCTCTGGACTATCACCATCGAAGGCTAGAGCGCGGGTCAAGCCATTGGGATAGGTCAGCGTGGTACCGGGTGAGCAGGTGCCGGCCAGCATCCGCTGGACGAGTTCGAGCGTCACCGGTTGCGGAAGCGTAGTACATTTGGCGTCGCCCGTGGGCTGGAGCTCGAGGTGTGCTGGGTCCGGACCGGCGATAGCCAGCAGGAGCGATTCAGCCGGCGTGCTCGGTATGAGCGGTTCGAGTGAATATGGCGGTAGTAGTGGCTCTTCTGGGGGGGGGGGTAGCCGCAAGTTGCGGCTCTATATACGTAGGTACATGACCCGCAACCTGCGGTTTCCCCCTTTGGTTTACTTCGTGAGCTGTAACCTGCACTTCGGTGGCAGTGGCGCTGTTGGGGGGTACCTGTAAGTTGCGGCTCTGGTTCCCAGGTCGCCTTCCTGCTGGTCTACCAGGTCATCGGTATGGGTGATGGTGCCGCAGGTCTGACATTGCAGCCTCGTGTCAGTCGATCCACAATCAGGGCAGGCACGGTCGATTTTCTGGCGCTTCTCGCCTGGTCGGCTTACCGGTTCCGGTAAGCGTCTGGCGGTCGTCGGAAGATGGAGCGAGTTGGGCTACTACGCGGAGATTGTCGAGTAGCGTTTCGCCGGCTGGGGCGAGCACCACCGGTGTAGTCCAGACGCCAGTGTCTTCATTCTGAACCGGTCGACATTCCTCTGCTGGTGGTTTTTTCCAGGCGCCGAATTGTGCCAGTCGTGATACCACTTTGCTGGTGGTATCACTGGAGAGACCAGCCCGTCCCGCCACCGCCTTTACGCAGACTGGGACGTAGGGGCCGATAGCGTGGCCGACGCCTTGCTCGTGTTCAACCTCGAGGAGCGTAAACAATGATGCGATGCATTCGGATGGTTGCAATGCCTGGTTGCCGAGCACCTGAAAAAATGCGGATCGTTCCAACTCGAGCCGTTGTATGCGAGTCTTCGCCTGATCGCACTCCTGTTCAGCTGCGATTCTGCGCCGGCGTTCCAACTCGAGTTCCCCGGAGATTGGGCTGGGCGGTGTCGTCTGGTCAGTCTGGGGGGTGTACGTAACTTCCATGGAAATCCTCAATGATGAATGAGTGAATCCATGCGCCACCCGTACGGACGTACAGGAATTGCTACAAATGTGCGATTCCTGCGACACTGGTGTTGCGGTGTCCAGTGTCGCCCGGCTTAGGGGTGGCGCATAGACGAACGAAAAAGCGACGGTATGAACCGTCGCTTTTTCACGTCGTCGGTGGTGCCATAGGCTCCTCCATCAGCGCGATAGTGGAAACGTCAAGCTCTGTCGCGATGATGGATAACTCATCAGCAAAGAGGCGAGCGCCACCGCGTTCAATGCGGCCCAGTCGATATGGCGACATGCCAGTGCGCGTGGCCAATTCTTGACGATTCATCCCCTGTGTTTTCCGCCAGGCCTCAATGCGGCGGCCAATGGGTAGGCGTGGTGATGGGCGGCTCATGCAATTGCTGCTCAGCCCCTCTTCGTGCGTGGCACGAGTTCGACGGCCTCTTGATTGAGGTCGATGAGGAGCGCGCCGTCCTCAGTTGTGCCCTCATAGCGCCGCGCTTGTCCAAGTGGGATACGCCAGTGAGCGGCGAAGGCCAGCATCGAGATTAAATACGAATCGGAGGCACCCTGCTTCCGTAGTAGGTAGGCATGGTGGGCGCCGGGAGCTGCCGGCCGGACCGCCATCACTCGTTTTTGTGGATTGAAGAGGAGTTCGACCGCTTCCGGCTTTCCTATTGCATCCACTGCAGATTTGTTGAGCCCTAAGGTGCCGCGTTTTTGGATAGTGATAAGTGGTCGAGCTTCATTAGGTGTCGACCGCTGGGTGAATACCTCGAAGCCATCGAGCGCCATTATCGTAAGCTCCTTGCGTCAATGCATTTGTGAATGCTGCTCAGTGCGGCTTCCTATATTCTAGGCAATGTCATCTTTGAAGGCAAGCGAAGTCTGCTACTCTCGCCTGTGTTGTAAGCCCACCCGTTACTTATATGGAATATGGAGCAGACCGGCTGCCATCTGTTTCGTCGCCTCACCGCGGCGGTCGTACCGTTGCCTCTTGGTGACGTTCGCATGGCCTGCCAACTTCTGCACGGTCGATATGTCCGCTCCGGCGTCCAGGAGATCGGAGATCATGGATCGCCGGAGGTCGTGGGGACTGCAGGCACTCACGCCTGCCTCAATTGTGCGCCGTCGCAAGATGTCCAGTACGGCCTGATTGGTCATCCGCAGCGGCACGAGTAGACCACCGGCGTAGGGGGTGGCGGTGAGTGCAGCAGACCGTAGGCCTCTCGTTAGTGCAAGGGCCCGTTCTGTCGGTGAGCTGATGCCTGACTCGAGCTGCTCCGTGCCCGTAGAGCATCGGTTTTAACCATCTTTTTTCGGGCTTTTTCCGCAGCATGGCTGTACCACCACCTCCAGCGCTTTCCTGCCCGTGGTGATGCCCTTTTGCTCGTCTCGTAATAACCTCCAGTGTTTGCACTTGTGCCCTTCACGCTGTCCCTCGCGTGGTACGCGAATCGAACCGTTGCATAGCGTTGCGTTTTCGAGTTCCCTCACGCGAGACCGTGGTACGCTGACTTCACCAAGGATCGAGATGGGGGAGCTCGGATGGAGAACACAGCGGGGAGCGGTAGCAGTGCCGCGGTACCATCGGAACCGGGACCGGAACGAGTACCGCTCACCGTACCGGCTGCGGCCCAGGCCCTCGGAATCTCCGAGCGGGCAGTACGGAAGCGTATTACAACGGGCACACTGGAAGGCATCAGGGATGGGTCCAGATGGTTGGTCTACCTGCCGGAACCATCCGGCCCTGGTTCCGGTCTTGATCGGTTCCGATTCGCGGTACCTGCCGGCACCAGTTCCGATTCGCGGTACTCCGCGGTACCTGGTACCGCACTGGATCCACTGCTCGAAGACCTTCGAGAGTTACGCCGTCGCAATGAAGACCTCGCCGGCCAGGTTGGGTTCTGGCAGGGGCGCTATCAGGAGTCCCTTTCGACCATAAAACTGCTGTCTGCGCCCGTCCCTGATGCGGTGGAGCTTCAGTGGCTCCTGAGCAATGACGCGCTTCTGGTGGCAATTCTGGCGCAGAGGGTAGTTGTCATTGTTTCGGACATTTCGGACAAAAGGGCCACGGAGAACAGCGGGGTAACGGGAGACGAAAGACCGGCTAATTCTCCTGGTGGCTGGTAACGATCTCCTGCCAGTTCACCCGGTCCAGGGCCGCTGTGAGCTGGCCGGCGCCCTCCTGGTTCGTGGCGCCGGCCTGCCTCAGGGGATCCGCGGTAGTGGGTCAGTTTGAGCGTTGCAGAAGTCGATCAGGCCAGCGGTCCCTGCGCGAGGTCTTCGGCCCAGCAAGCTACTTCAAGCTGCATGCCGTTGTTGTCGCGAAGGTGGATGGCGCGCACCTGACCAAAGTCCTCGACGTCGCTTACTCCGATGCCTAGTACTACAGTGACAGTTATGAGGCAACGGTGTCCTCGGGTGGGTTGAGAGCCTCGAGGATGCGCTGCCAGATGCCGGTTTGGCGCCAGCGTCGATAGCGACTGTTGATCGTTTGCCAGGGGC
>JAABUL010008476.1_pt1 | contig 10423 bp, 16 predicted proteins | sample 5559151 | NCBI WGS metagenome assembly JAABUL01 (sample SAMN10711876, study PRJNA513368) | rock metagenome | isolation source: Antarctica rocks | place: Antarctica: Victoria Land, Pudding Butte sud | reverse complement strand
ATGGATTGGCCCCCCCCCCCCCCCCCCTGCCCCGGCACCCACCCACCCACACCACACCCACACACACCTGTCGCTCTCCGACAGGGTGTCCCGCACGAGCGCCGCCACAGACGCCCCGCGGTCGCCGCCCTCCCGCGCCAGCAGCTGCGTGGCGGCAGCCCACCAGGCGCCGCCTTGGCCTTGCGGCGGCCCGTGCGGCACCGACAGCACCTCCCCCAGCTCCCCATCCGCAACCGCCAGCCGCGCCACCGGCTCCGCCAGGTAGGCGTCACGAATCTCGGACGCCTCCGTCTGCGGCAGCGGGGGTGACAGGCTGGACGCGATGGCGACCTTCCTGCTTGCCATCGTGACAGAGTCGCCCTGGCACATCACCAGCTGACAGGCGGCTTGCTCTGTAGATCTGGCAGCAGCAGGTGCAGGTGATATGTCCACCCTTGCATGCGATGGTTGTCCGAATGGACTTCGAGGATCTATCGACTGCAAATACGGGACAGGCACCTCGAGGCGGTCGTCTCGCAGCGTGCGCGGCACACCGGGCGGTGGATGCTGCAGCAGCCGCGCCAGGTTCTCCAGCGTGTGTAGACGCTGCAGCGGGTCCACCCGCACCTCCCCCTCCTGCTGGGCCGCTGCACCAGGGCGGCACACACCTCAGTGCTGTGGGATAGATAAATGCATCGGCGCTGCAGGAAGGATTGAGTTGCGCTGCGCCGCCGACAGAACTCAGCAGATGTTGGTGACTGACTCTGGCTGTGCGCGTTACATGCTCCACCAGCAGTGGTGGGCACAACCTCATGCTGCGCAATGAACGCTGGTGGCAGACCAGGTGCAGCCTGATGCAGGGTTTAGACCGCTTGATTGATCGCCGCTGCAGCCCCGGGGTTGTTGCCGCCATCAAGAGAGCACATGAAACGCGCACCGATGGCGAGCCCCTCCCGGAAGGTGGCGACCGCCTCCTCCGGCTTGTCGTCCAGCAGCATGAGACCCGCCAGACCGTTGAGCGCACCCAGCAGCGCCCGCTGCGCGTCCTCCGCCTCCAGCCGCGCCCGCGCCAGCAGGTTGTCCTGTTCGATCCGTGGGCCAGCGCTGGCAGGATTGCTGACACAGACGGCTGACAATGCAAACGGAAATCACCAGCTCGACACATACGGAGGCTGGCCTGGATGTACAGGGTAGCTGGCTGAGGCACGCGCAAGATGTTGCCGGCAGTGCAGGCTGCGCGCAGGTGTGCTGTGTTGCTTCGGTTAGGAGCGGGAAGGAACCGCGCAAAGTGCGCACCAGGATCTCGTCCATGCTGAGCGGGGTGCGCGAGCCGGCAAGCGCCTTGATGCCGCCGCCACCCACCTGCAGCAGCAAGCCCGTCGTCGCGTCCAAGATGTGGGGTACGGCTGGTGCGCTTGCATACACAGTAACCACCTGCAAGGCGGTGCAAGTACAGCCCTAATGGCTGCACCATCTGCAAAGAGTGCCGTCAACACGCGACACACTCGGCGCCAGCCTGCATGTCCGCTGCACATGCAGCAAGCTCGAAGTGACCACCTGGGGGTGGCAGCAGGCCTGGCGCAGGCGCAGCAGCGGCGCCAGCAGCTTCTGCTCCTCCCGCCGCGTCAGCCGTCGGTCGCCCACCGCCGCAGCCTGACCCGCCGCCGTCGCCGACAGCGCGCGCGCCGTCAGCAGCGACCGCGCGTCGTTCACGCAGTCCTGCAGCGTGTTCGGGTTCCGGCCTTGAGACAGGCATGGAGCGCGCAGGGCAAGAGCTTTAGAGCTTGCCTTCTGCCGATTATGCCAGAATCGTCTGTCTCGTATGTGCATACTGTGTGCCCCTTCGATCGCATATAGGCGGCATGGGTTGCCTTTTATCAGAACGAGAAACTCCGTAGCAGTCCCAAGACTCAGAAGCCAGGCGCTGCCTCAGGAACGCGCCAGGCGCCGTGCCTGGTGCTGGCGGTTGTAGAAGTGGCGCTCAACAGCGGACAGCTGCAGCGCCGTCAGCCGCTCGCGCTGCGGCGGCAGCCCCAGCTCCGCCGCCACGTCCGCCTTGGAGGAGCGCCACATGAGGCCGCCCGCCGCCGGCCGCAGCGCCGCCACCAGCCGCGCCCAGGCTGCAGGCGCAAGACGAGCATGTTAGGGTTTAGGGTTTCACGCCGAAAGAAGCGATGTCTGCTTGGATGCCGCTGCGCGGTCGCCGAGCTTCCGCCTCGTGAGGGCACGGACTGTCCTGTATCGCCGTCATCACCACCAGAACGATCCCCTGCGCACCATGTGCGTTTCCGCTGACTCAAACACAGGATGTGCTGTGCGCTTAGGGTTTAGGGTTTAGGGAGCCAGCCCCACCTGCGGCGTCTCCCCGCAGGCAGGGGTCCTGGATAGCGTGCTTCCAGTGGCGGCGGGTGGCCCAGGGCGCCGCCCGCAGGAAGGCCTTCAGGCCGAACAGGTCCTCCAAGCCCCGCGCGATGGGCGTTCCCGACACCGCCCACCGGTGCACCGCCTGCGGCATTTGCCGCGCAGCATAGTTTCGGGTTTAGGGTTTAGGGTGTTAGGGCACCTGTGCTGTTCTGCTCGTCGCGGCAGAGCACAGGCGTGCCTTGCCGAGCGCAGTTGGCGATGGCGACTCCGCGGCGAGCAGTGCGGACAGAGCAGGAGTTCCCTGAAAGCAGTGCGGGAATAGACATGGTGTGAAGCGCAATGCTGCCGGGAACCAGGTGCTGCGACAGGTTCAGAGAACCGCACCACGAGGCGGCTGGCCATCTCGGCGGCCTTGGCGGTACTGGACTCAACCATCTGCGCCTCGTCCAGGCACACCCGCCACCAGCGCAGCCGAGTCAGCGGCGTTGGCACCACCTGGAAGAGTTTAGGGTTTAGGGTTTCTCAGCGAGCCACCGATTTCAGCAGTCGCAGTCAGCATTCAGCATCAGACTGGCGGTGCAGAGCAACCGCAAAGGCTTTGCAGCCAAGGGCAGACACCGCTTTAAATGAGCACAGCCGCCTGCGAAAGCGGGGTCTTTTGCTTCGCCACCGCCTGGCGCTGCATGACCAGCCAGCAGCCTGGACCCGGTGGCAGATCAAGAGCGTCGGTCCGCTGACAGATCCGCCGACAGATTCGCTGACAGTTTCGCTGACAGATTCGCTGACGGATTCGTCGCACCTCGTACTTCTTGCGGCCGCGCATGGAGCGGTCGCCCGCGGCCGCCGCCGGCTGGTGGTGCACGTCCCGCCGCAGCACCTCATACGTCGTCAGAACGATGTCGGCGGCCGCCAGCTGTGCCGCAGTGACGACGGGGGTGGTGCGCCCCGCCAGCCGCTGCGCCTGGCCCTCGTACACCAGCACGCGCATGCTGTCTGCGGAGGCAGGCAGCGGCAGGAAGCTGATCAGCATCGACCTAGAAGGGATGAGTAATCGTGACTCCGATTCTCGCGCATGCCTGACGCGTGTGCCACTGCTGTCTCCAAGGGCCTGCGCTGCCGTGCTGTCGCGTTAATTCTAGCACCGTGTACTTTCAATCGTAACACGGGTTTCCCGGTTTCAGCTAAAAAAAAAAAAAAAAGCATTCACCTTTGCGGAGGTGGCGGGCGATCTCGTCGCGCCACTGTTGCAGAATGGGCGTCGGGCACACGATGAGCGTGGCGCCGCAGTCTGCGCTTATCTCAGCCGATGCGCGTGCCCGCATGCAGCTGCCACACTCGAAGCCGTCTGCGTCGGGGCACAGGTTCGTTGGGACTTCGTGAGCCTCATCTCGGACTGGTGACGCGGTAACGTCAGCACACACTTGATGGAGACTGAGTACTGGCGTGCACCAAGTGCCGGAGAGGTTCCGAGCCCGAACCTTGGAATGACAACGAACGCCTGGCACCAGTTGTCAGCAGCATGGGAATGGAGGTGCACTTGCAAAGGTGCTGGCTTCGCTCCGTTGCTTTGCTTCTCAAAGAAGCTTGGTTTTTTCTTATTAGCGAAGGGAAAACCCAAAGTTTGTTTTTGCCTTTCGGCGCCCGCGCCAGGCCCAGGCAGGCGGCGTGCTGCCAGGCGTCGCACGAGTCGCACTGCAGCCACAGACCGCTGTAGTCCGCCTCCGACACTGCGCCGCAGACGCAGTCCACGCGCTCGCGCCGCCCGATGGCCGATGGCGCCGGCTCCTGCAGCGAGAACGCAGCGACTCGGGTTATTGACGTCTTTCAGAAAGATAGAAAAGCTGGTATTTGAACCGCGCTTTTGGACTCTCGAGTTCGTCAAGCTTGTGAGCGGCAGCATGATTTCTGACAGTCCAGTAGAACGCAGCCGGCTGCCGGCGCATTGACGTGTGGCAGATGGCGTCGAGGTCGACAGCCGTCCGCCCACCTGGTAGGCGCCCGGAAATCGGTGCGCAGACACTAGTGCCAGCAGCTCCACCGTCTTGCCAAGACCCTGCGGGCATGGAGTGGGAACGCGGTATTCAAGCACAGGCGCAGTCAGTGCGATGCAAACGCCTCCAAATTCCCTTCTTAATTTCGAAGTGAAAGTCAATGCAGCCTGACGAAGACCTGAGAAGCTGAAGCCGCTAGACCGGAAAGAGCAGGCGCCGAAGTGCAGCAGGTGCATGATGCAGCACGACCATTCAGAAAAGCGCACCATCTCGTCGGCCAGGATGCCGCCTGCGACCGGCGGCGCCGGCGGCCGGGCAGCTAGGCTCACCAGGCCAAAGACAGGCTGCAGGAAAAAGGAGCCGCGCAACGTGGCGACCTCCCGCCACAGGGGGTGCAGAGCACCGCTGCCCACCTCCTGCTTGACCTGTGTGTTTTTGGGCGGGCAGGGTTTTGGGTTAGGGTCTAGGGTTAGGGTTGAGCTGCATTTAGGCCAGGAGCCGCTTCACCCCCAATTCAGAAGGGAGAAGGGCAGCTGCCTGACCAAAGCAGCAGGAGTCCTGTCGGCAACCAAACCTGCAAAATTTGGCAATGGAGTGCGCAGCGGCTGTCGCTGCTGTTGGCAACCTGCAGCATGACACCGAAAAGCCGAAGGGTGCACCCCCTTTGAGGAGCGCCAAGCTTGATGCACTCAAGAAACAACGGCCGCAGCACCTGGGCTCGCTCACGCTGCACCATCCAGGCCAGCGCACGGTTCTGGTATGGTCGCAGCGTTGGGCGCAGCTCAGGGATGTTGGCCGACCACGCCGGCTCCCGCCCATCGGGCCGCACCGCCGCGTACACTTCCGCCGCCTCGCGCTCCACACGCTCCGTCTCCTTCTCTGCCTCCTGCGTTGGGGACGAGGTTGGCTTAGGTGCTTCAGGTGCAGCCTTGTGCTGCATATGACACACAAAGACGCTGCACCGCACTGAGCAAGAAGCCTGGACCCTACAGAGCGCCAGATCTGTTTGAGAACTCTGAGGACAAAGGCTCGTACCTTGCTTTGGGCGAGGGGTGACTGAGGCGGGATGCTCGGGTCACTGCTGCCGCTGCCGCCACGCGGCGAGAGCGGCAGGGTCGCATCCTGCGGCATCGCCGCCGCGCTGTGGCCCGGCAGCAGCCACGGCAGCAGTGCTGCCAGGTGCCGGTTCCAGGCACGCTGCTGCGCCTCGTCCGGCGCGACTGTTTCGGCAAACGCCCGCGCCGACAGGCTGAACTCCACGCTGCCGAGCGGCGATGCTGCTTCGGCACCGGAGCCGAGCATGCCGCCACTGCCACACGCACGGGCGGCGGCTTCAGCTGAGCTGTCCGGTGCTGTTGCAGCGCCGTCGCCGCTGCCGGCGCCGCTGCCTGCTGCAGCTGCGGGGCTGTGGTGTGCCAGCAGGTGGCCGGACTGCAGCAGCGCTGCCAGCGCCGCTGCAGACGCATCGTCCGGCGCAGTGACGACAGCCTGCATGACGTGCTCATCGTCGCTTCGTCTTCATACATGCAAGGAGGTAGTCACCGTTCTACGCGCACCCATCTTCTGCTGCGCAGGTTCACTGTCGGGCTCAGTTGCGCGGCACCATCTGCGTCAAGAGGGGGAAGGGCCCGAACCCACCTCGATGGTGCCGGCACTGCACAGGCCGACGCCGTGCTCGTCGCACAGCCAGAGGCTGCCGCAGACGCAGCTCGCGCGAGGCTTGCCGTCCAGTGAAACACACAGCGTGCGTGCCGCGACCTCGGTCGACACTTGCGCAGGGGGGAGCAGCATTACGGTCGCCAGCGGCCTCGACGTAGCGTTCGGGACGCCGCCGAGCAGCGGCAGCAGCTGCGGCCCGTCGTCGGCCTGCTGCAGCCGCTGGCGCTTCCTGGGTGGCGGGGCGTCACCGGGTTCAGACTCTGGCTCCTGCGGCGGCGGGCCGGGCGCCAGTAAAGGGGGTACTGGCTTTTCATGGCACTGCTCTAGCTGGCTGGTGCCATTGCCGAGCGTGGCATGCTGCCCCGTGAACCGCTGTGGCGCTACCTTCCGCCTGCCCATGTCGCGCCAAACCTAGAGCAACTGCCCGCGGTGTCATGCGCTACAGCTGCTGCGGGGCATGACAGCCGCCAAGGAATACCGTCAGACCTGCAAAAATCAAAAATGCCGGCTTGCGTCAAAAGCCAAGCACAATCATGGGTGTCTGACTTGTCTGACAAGGGTCTACTGCCGCGACCGTTCCGATATGAACGACCTTGCAACAGCCTCTGCTTCTGCAAGGCTGGCCTCGGAGAAAGCCAGTGCCCATGCGAGCTGTGTAAGGTGTTCATCTGAAATCGTAGAGGGTCTGCACAGCTCTGCCAAGGCTGCGGCCGCCGCCGCTGGCAAGGTCCTTTGGCCGAGCGACATCCCGCTGGCAGATCGGACACTCCTTCAGGTGCTGGAAGTTGCAATGCCACATCAATGGTGACTTCAATTGAACATAACTCGATTGTATGCCCTCAGCGATCCTGGCGAGACGGCAGCGCTCGCGTGGCTGCAACCAGGGCGCGTGTTACCTGCGTGCACACACCATGCATCCTTTTGCAACGCGTATGTGAAGCGTTCTTTAGTGTTGTAGGTTCTTGGAATTGTCTGAAACACTGTTGGGGAGAATCCGAGGGGATTTCTGGCATCAATGCTCAAATTCACAGTGCACGCACGCTGCAATTCTGTGTGCACGCACGCTGCAATTCCCATAATCAGCCATGCGCATCGGCTGTGGGTGTTGCAAGGCACCCATTCAGCGCCGAAACAATCAGAAGACATCCATTCTTTCAGACGGGTGTTACTGTGCTTATGACCAGGGGCGCCGGCGGATGGAAGGGCAAGTCCGCAGATTGATGCCCTCACAATATTGGCAGGATACATCTGCTTCTTTCCTACTGGTGACCTTATTTCTTGCAGGCAACATCGACTAAGCCCTTAACAGACCGGTAGCTGGCTAACAGCCAGGTAGTGCACTGCCCTGTGCCGTCGCCCATTTCTGCAGCCGGACGCTTCAGGTGTGAGAGCGAAAGGACTTCTTCTGGTTCTACTGGTTGTAGTTTGAGAGGTCACCTGCTTCAAGATCGTACGAACCGTGTTTCCGATAACGCCTCGCATTACGAAACAGAAATGCATGACGACGGCCTGCCCTTCCCGCACGCAGGAGTGAGCTGCCGCCATGGTGTCTGTCACGAGGAAGCTGGCGCTGACGACGGGGCTGTTCCTGCTGTTCTGTGGCTGGTGCATTCTGCTGGGCGGCCTGTCCGGCCTGACCGATGCCTGCTACGACATTCCCAACGACCCCGGCCATCGTGTCCCACAGATACAGTTGTGAGTAGCGCCCTATTTCTGTTGGTCACCTTGCCAGACCGCTGCTGCACCCGCATGGTACCTGCTGCCCCACGTATCAGCTGCACAGCTGCTTCTGACGCCCCAGTACTCCTGCAACCGTCTCTGACCGCAGTGCAATCTCTGGCGCATTGGCTGTGTCTGCGTGTGGACGGCTCCAGGCGTTTGATCGACAATTGCCGCAGTACACGAAACAACCTTCGTTGTAAAGGCTGTATGTGCCTGCTACGCAGCCTGAGGGTGCACGAGGAGTCGAACATCAACCCCAACAGCAACTGTGGCTTCATATACGGCTACTACTGGTGGATCTTCAGCCTGAACTTTTACGCATTCTGTGGTGCGGTCTTGAACGTACGAAAGACAAATAACCTGGGGGAACTGAGGTGAGCCATCACCGAGTGCAGATCGTCATTTGTTCAAGTTGCACCTTCTGGCAGCTCCCATACTCAACAAACGCGCCCCGCGAGCCTTGATGATGAGTGTTCAGAAGCAGCTCGCAAGGATATGACATTCCACCACACTGCTCGTACTGTGAGAAGCACCGTCTTTGATGCCGTGCGTACTGCGCTGCCGACAGCAAGCTTGCAGTGGCTTCCGTGCTGTGAATCAAACTGCTCCTGTGTGCGCAGCGGTGGGGCTGGAGCTTGTTCGGCCGTGCTGGTTCCGCGTCGGCGCCGCTGTGCTGATGGCCACCATCGCAGTGCCCAACATGGAGTACTCGCACGACTTCCTGACATTGTCCCGAAAGGTGCGCCCGCTGCGCGCGATGGAAATGAGCACAGCAGGCTGGCTGGATGGGAAGCTGCCGGTGCCACTATGCGCCGCCTTGCACGCTCTCAAAGGGATCGATCTGTTCTCCCCAGTCACGTGCTCGACCGCGCACTTCGCCTCTGTGCAGTGCTGCCATCGTGAAGTCGTCTGATCCATGCTGTGTCCCGGAGTCGTGCACCGCGCTGACCAAGACTCGTGCCATTCCGCGCGGATGCAGCTGGCCGCCAACCACTTTCCCTATGGTGCGGTGCCGTCGGCGCGCTCCGTCGCCGCCGGCTTCATAATCTCAGCCTTTTCCGCCTTCTGGCTCATCCTGGCGCTGGGCGTCGACAAGCATGACGATAACGACCGCGGCCGCCGCGACACGGTGGGGTTTCCCTTTGATCCAGCAAAGTGGATTGTCGCGGCTGCAGCAGACCCTTTGCACCATTGGGGGACTTCCCATAGCAACATCCTTGCGCGCTGTTGCTTAGCCAGAGAACCTGACCAGTCGTGCGCCTGCTGCTTCGCTTCAGGGGACGATGCTGACCTGCCAGCTGTACACCTGCTGCACCTGCTGCTGCTCGCTTGCATCAGGCTGCATGATTACATCGCGGCAGCACAGCATCAGTGTGACTTGCACGCTCTCAACCTGGCGGCAGCCAAAAGCGACGCAGTTTCCATGTTGAAATCAGATGTAGCAGCCGATTGGCGCACGGTGACAGTTGTGACTCCCGCAGCTGGGCGGCGCGTCGACGGTGCCGGGCGGCGGCGGCGGGCCGAAGGGCGGTATGCGGGATACCGGCGCGGCCGCCACGACCGGCGCCCTCGACGCCGGCGGTGTTGCCACCGTGTGAAGGCCTGCCAAAGTGGCATATGAAGCCGATTCATGTCATCGGCTCCGTCGACATGGCGGTGATCAAGAGCAGCTCGACTTCTGTGGGACGATTGAGCCGTCGCACGAATGCAGCGTGGCAGTCGGGGTGTAGTAACGCAGCGACGGCCAGACATGTAGCATCATGCACGTACATTCAGCGAGATGAAAAAGATGGCTGCTAGCGATAGCATCTCCTCATCAGACAGCGATCATGTGACTTATTTTTGCTGCTGCGGTTGACTCCTCCCTGCATGAGATGATGCCAGTACTGGCACACACTAGTGTGTGCCATGTCGTCGTTCTCCGATTGGATGCTTGTTGTTTGCCGCGGCAGGCAGGCTGCTTGCCACTGAGTCTCTTGAGAGTGTGTTGCAGTGCTATGTACAGTTTGCACACATGCACCGTCACTGGCAGGACACTTCGTTTGGCAGATTCCAATGTTGAGTGCGTTTCATCACCTTTCGGTGCTGAGCAGCATACAATGCTGTGCTTCTTTTGTTCCTTGATGATCAACGTCGTGAATGATGAGGCGTTCGAGCTGTAAATACAACACAGCACATCATGATGCATCGCTCGCTTTGTCCATTAGCCACTGAAGCCTAATTCGAAGCCAAGAGGATAACTGACAGGAACAGGCCTGTGGTGACTGCATACCGCCCTTGCTACCGACCCTGCTGCTTCTGAGCGACTTCTGTGCTGGTACTTAACATGTCACGATGCCATTGTGAGCTCCAAACGAGCTTGTCAGCACTAACTATCGACAGTTCAGCGGCTGCCGCTGCTGCCGCTGCTGCCCGCGGTCATAACGGCGGCCGCGCTAAGGGCGGCAGCAGCGGCTGCGCGGCAAACTTATGCGGTGGCGCCAAGATGCTTGTGTGTGTGCTGCCGCCCATTGGGGGGTGGCGGTGTTTTGTGCAGCGGGCTTTGGTGGTGCTGCAGACGTGTGGCGGTGCGGCATGAGACTTTGAATGTGCTTGTAACATCGAGAAGACGTGCGCTGCCTGCTGTCGCTCTGGCACCCACGGCCATCCTTCCGCAACATCTGCACACAGCCACCAGCCCGTCATGCCACGCTGGCCGCCGGCACCCG
>JAABUL010008474.1_pt1 | contig 10426 bp, 14 predicted proteins | sample 5559151 | NCBI WGS metagenome assembly JAABUL01 (sample SAMN10711876, study PRJNA513368) | rock metagenome | isolation source: Antarctica rocks | place: Antarctica: Victoria Land, Pudding Butte sud | reverse complement strand
AAGGAATCAATCTATTGTGTTACATAGCTCCGAACATCTACCTTTTGTGCAAACCATTTGCATTCTATTCCACAGTCGTCTGCTGTTGTGGCTGGGCTCGCTGGACTTGCTGGAACACGGTAAGTTTACCTGCGGTGCTGGTTTGCCTACAAGCATTTAAAACTTTGCTAGGCTGGCCCAAAGCCATGTACAGCTTACACTTTCAGTTTTCACAGTACAATGTCTCTTGTGCTGTTCAGCATGTGACGGCATCTGAATTGCTGCTCGACCTGCAAATAAAGTTCCTGAGGTTGCTTAAGGCTGCTCCAAGCGGGTGTCTGTCACATGCTAATCTTAGCGTGCATGACTAGATGCTCAGCAAGTGTGGAAACCTTTCTGATCGCGTGTGAAGCTGAGGTCAGAGCATCAGCTGTTAATGGCTTTGTGCAGTTCTTCCTATTGTTTCTGGTCCATGCCTATAGTGGACAAGTGATGGACAAACATAGCAAGCCAAGGCCCAAATTGATCATGGATGGGCCCTGGCACTGGCTCTGGCCTTGCTTGATCCCGTGGATCCTACTTCAGATTCCAACAAGCATTGGCTGGCTGCACCCCATTGCTCAGGGTCAGTACAAGTTTTCCAAGCTTCACTTACAAACAATCTGTGTGTTTCTTGGTATGTGAATTGCTTGTTCGTTTGCTGTGCTTACTATGGTGCTCTGCATACATGCAGCAAGAGCCTGACGCATAGCTGCAGCCAGTGAACTTGCTTTGTGCCTTTCACTGTGAATGCTACACATTCTGTCTGTTTGGACATCACCAGACTGTGCATATGCAGGGACTGCTGACAGCACAATCCTTGCAGCTCAGAGAGGGGTGGTACTCAGCAACTGCACACCAGATGTCATGACACGTGTGTGCATTGACGTGACGGTGGGAGTAGCATTCATATACTTTGCAATCACTTGCGCTCTGCTAACGTTGAAGCTGAGTCAACACAGAAAGTTGCCCTACCGGAGGATCCAGGTTGGAACTGTGTTCTTTCGGCTGCAGGTGAGCCCACAAGATTGGAATCTCATTTCTTATGTCCACAATATCATGACATCAATGGATGGCAATACATTGCTTGATTGCAATACATGGTTGACACAAGTTTGCATGACTCACCTTTGTATTGCCAACTTCACACACGTGCCCAGTGCAAGCTCAAGTGTCATCTTCTCTGCAGTCATTCTGCTGCATCATGCCTTGGAAACATTGTACGGCTTGCATGTCCGGGTTTTGCAAATGCAGGTGCAAGTGTCCTGCATTCAGCTCAGCTGCAGCTATTGGAGATTCACCCTAATGGCCTTTTGACGTTGATATTTTTGTGTTGCAGCTCAGGCTGCGGCTTGAAGTCATGCTGTTCTTCTCATTGTGTCTAGTTCTGCTTTGGCTGGTGCGCCAAAACAGCTGTGCCAGCACTGAGTTTGTTTCTTTGGGCATCATGCCCATGCAGGTGCGAACTCATCTGAAGCTATTGCTTTCTGAGATGGCGTGATGTTGCTGCTGACTGATGCACCAAGCGCATTTCATGTCATGTGTCAGTATGTGGTGTGTCACCTTTGTGTTTCAGTGGCGTGTAGTACAATACACTACGTGGTAGCAACTCGCAACTTACCAATTTATGTGCACATCAGGTATCTGCAACACAGTTGGTGATCTGCCCTTTTCTGCCATATATACCTGCTTTTGTCTTTTGCTATGTGACGGTGTTTGCACCCCGCCAAGCATTTGGCACTCGCTTGTACATAACAGCTGTGTCAGAACCTTTGCTAATTTTGGTCGGCAAACAGCCTTCATGCGTCACATCACTCTCTGGGGTAGGGAACTTTCCCTTCTTGTTGCACAGGTTGTGATGACGGCCAATACGTTCGTGTGGAGCTTCATCACCATGCCCCACACCCCTCAGGATGATGCTGCAGCCAAACGGGTACGCTCAAGCACCGCCTAATTTGGCAGATCTTGGTGCATGCCCATTGTATGCATGATGCTGTGTGCATGATGTTGCCTGCTGGTTCCAACACACAGTGTTGCAGCCTGCTTCGCTTGCTTCTGTGTTAGTGTCACTCAGAGCGTGTCATGCCAGGCGTCATTTCTGATTGCACTTGACATCGCCCTGACTCCCAGTGTGCTCATGGTGGTCTCTGTCCATGTCATCAAATGTCTTTGCACATCAGACAGATGATAATGTAGATAGCCTGCACATCGGCATACAGATCTGGGAGCAGGAGTTTGCATGGACTGAGGCTGATAAGCCAGTCAAGTTGGCTGCTCGCGCTCTGACAGTACCAAAGGGTAGCAGCCTGAACCAGCAGCCAATGCTCTGCTTTGAAACCATGTTGAAGATGTGGTACTGGAGCTGCCTTGTGTATGATTACCAAAGGGTAAGACCAGCGTGCACTCTTACTGCTCTGACAGTCAAGTGTCAGCGGCGCAGCTATGCTTGGCATATGCTTGGCTGCCTTTCCGGAACACACACAAAAGGGTGTTCATCAGGCATCTCCCCTGGTGCTTCATCAAAAAGTTGCATGGCTTGAGAGTGTTGCACGTGTGCTCAAGGACATTGACTGTACTGTCCACTCACCATGAGGCTGGCATGCTGCAGGCTGTCAAGAAGAGTGAACGCAAGCGGTCTAATCGACTCTCATCTGAAGAAACAGCAGATGCAAGCCAGATGGCACAGCCGACTCAGACGACAGGTCTGCAACTGCAGAGGGCAATGGAGATGTATGGCTTGACAGGCAGCGAGCTGTTTTGTGAGGTGAGGAGGGACACCCGGTGCTTGATGGGATGGAATGACAGCACCATTGTACTAGCTTTCAGAGGCACAGCCTCCATGACCAACGCTCTATCAGATCTTCAGGTAAACCACCTCTCATGGGCAAAGCATACTGCTTTGTCTTTCTGATTGTCTCTAACGCATCTGAGCCAAAACTGTCCGAAAGTCTATGACATGTCTGGTACAAGCCTGTCTGCCACCAGACAGATTTCACAAAGCATCTGCAATATACAGTCCGGTGGTCTCTTTGTGAGACCATGAGAAACTGGGCAGTCTTGTAAAAGCAAGTTTGCTGTAACACATCATGCTTTCATGTGCAGCAATCATGCACATGCTTCTCTGCTTGTGGTCTTCATGGTCCTGGCTGCAACAAATGATGCATGGCATTGTGACAGCCAATACATCTACTAAAGACCCACAGATGTGGATGTTTCCTGAGAAATTGCCAGTCTTAAGCTGGTAGAGGGACATCATTGTCACATTGAACATGGCAGATCCATGACTCCACCTTTTGGCATAGTTGAACTTGATGTTGCAGGCATGGAGTAGCACATCCCCCTGTCAGAGGCCACCTGGTCTTCTTCTCTCGGCCCCTTGTGCATGTAGGCTTCTTGCAGAGTTGGCTGGCTGGAGGCTTCAACGAAAAGGTTGTCAACCGCATCATGGAGATGGTGAACCGGCGCCAGCCTAGCCCAGACAAGCTCAAGATTTACATCACTGGTGGGGCATCACTGAGTTGTTCTGGCTTTAAGCCTGCATGTCATGAGCTGCAACGCCTCAAGCCGGCTTCTGACATCACTCTGACTCTTGGTCCCTGTTTGAAGCTGCAATGTCAAGCTTTCGGGAGGCTGCTTTCACAGCTTGTTTTTGGGATTTTGCTGTTCAAATGCTTGCCAGTTGTACTATATACATACTTATGCTTTGAGGCAGCTGCTTGAGCTGATACACAGAGGCTGTGCTTGTTGCTTGCACACAGGGCATTCCCTCGGCGGTGCCCTTGCCACGCTGGCAGCCTATGACATCCGCAAGCAGCTGCAAGCCAGCGGCAATCAGGATGTGGAGGTGATGTGCTACAGCTTTGGTGCCCCCAGGACCGGCAACCATGCCTTTGCTGCAGACTACAACCATGTCGTGCCAGACACCTGGAGCATCATCAATGAACAGGCATGTTTAGGGCTGGCTGCTGCATGGGTGCTTGCCTCTGTCTCCTGTCTCTGTCTGCCTCTGTGTGTCTGTGCAACACAGGTTGGACAACACAGGCATGTTGTTGCCTCATCTGTGTCTATGGCATATGGAAACAATGGTGATGCGGGTGGCGATGCAGCTTGTGTCTGTGTTGCTAGACCCTTTGCCTGCCATGCTGCTGCCAAAATGTACACCTGCTTGTTTCACATCAAGTCAAGGTGTGTCTCACCAAGTATCCAATGCACAGTGTACTGTGTTACAGGATGTGGTGACCAGAGGGGGCAAGTTCCTCTTCCTGTACAAGCGCCCTGGTCACCGGGTCATTGTGAACGATGGGGGCCGCATGATGGTGTCACCGTCTTCCATAGAAGCATCACTCCAAGCAAGTCTTGCAGGTGTGTGTACATGCGTGTGGGCGCCTGCGCATGAGTGAGTGTGTGTATGTGTGTGTGTGTGTGTGTGTGCGCGCGCGCAACCATGCATGCATGCACCTGACGTGCTTCCCTGTTCGGCATTCTCGCAGCTCTTTGTGACGTATTGGCAAGCAAAGCAGCATTGCTGGAGGGGCATCACTGTATGGCACAGACTCAAGGCAGAAAGTTCTCTGGCCATAAGCAGCTTCTGCTGGGGTGCAGGTCAAAGCGTGGATAAGCACTTGCTGAGCAGCTACCAGTACGCTATCATGGCTGTCATTCTGGCGCAGTTCACTTGCAAGGGCTTTTCAGACGGGATGGAGGGTGTTGTGAGGCTGGTGGAGGCTGCTCCTAGGTTGCAGGCAAGCTCTCATACCTGCACTGTCCCTTCTAAGATACATCCACAATGTTACAAAACGCCTGATTCTAATCCCCAGGTGTGAATAAATCAGTGACGTTTCTGTATGCCAAAGAGCTGCTGTTCCCTGACACAGTCTGTGAGCACTCCATAATTGAGCTGGTCGGGATGGAGGATACTTGCTGCAGCTGAAAATTGCATGCAAAACTGCCAAAGTGCGTGAGTGAATGATGGGGAGATGAACGCATGGACAGAGCGATTATGGCTTGATGCACACCTGAGCTCCCCTGAAAACTTCTGCCTCAGCTGTTGACCATGTGCAATGTTGAAACGTTGTGCAGTTGCATGCTGTATGCTGGTCAGCATGTGCGTGCGCTCTTTCTGCCACAGAACAGTGTCACTTGCCATGCATCCATGTTTAACCTGGCTACAGGAGAGACTTCTCTTCGTTGGGTTGTCTTGGAAGCAACATCTCTCTCTGTGAGTGACTGTTTGTCTTCACAGCAAAGAAGGCTTGTTGACTGAGCTGCTTGGGACCTGCAAGCAGCTTGGCACAGGCCCAAACCTCATTGACGATTGCTGAGTGCAGGCTGTGCTGGAGCGGCACATGGGCATGCGCCTTGCAGATATGCAGCGTCTGTCACAGCTGAGCCCTGAGGAGCGGGAGGGCCAAAGCTTGACAGGCGCCCACCTGCCCACAAGAGGCTTCTACAAGATCAAGTCCGAAGCCAAGTCCCAGAAGCAAGCGTCACAACAGCTTACTTGGTGTGGCATTCCCCTATGGTGGCGGATGCCACTTCCAGGCCCTGACAGCAGTGTGTCAGACTTGCAGCATGTCAGTGCGGACACTGAGCTTGCTGAAGCAGCTTCAGAAGACCAATCAGTGGTGATTGAGGTCAAATCAGAGGAGCTGCTTGGCGCAGAGCCTGCTAAAGCTGAGTCACAAGGGACGCTGAGAGATGGCTAGAGAGTCTCATAATAGCAACAACACCGTAGGTTCTTGTACTATCGCCTGGAACAAGTGGTGCCCAAGCATATGCTCTTTGTGGAAACAGCACTCAGTGGCAATGAGCATTTGGGCTGAGTCTTCATGCCAAAGCTGATGGACTCATTGGCGTCATTGACACCCTTTTCAGGGCCCCTGTCTTTGGCTCCTACCCTCAGTTCCCTGCACTAAGCTCTACTTGCTGCGTGTGGCCTCAAACCTCAATCCTAATTGGGGTAGCAAGGCTGCCGTGCTGTTCTAGTCAAGGTCAGCCACAGCTTCGGGCTGCATGAAGAGACATCTACACAGCAACCCTGACTGCTGCCAGCAACTACAGCTTGGGTTGAGTGTAGCATCCGACGGCTCCAGGAGAGAGAAAACTGCTGATGCCTGTGGATGGCAGTGACATCTATACACTGTGGTGCAACCAATGTCGTTCTTGGCATGTATAGGCTATGATCAAAACACCTGCAGGCTTTTGCATGTTCAGGCAATGCTATGTCTCACAAAGAATGCATTCACTGAATAGGGCCAACGTGATCCATGTCATTCTCTTGTGGACGTCTTAGTGTAATCAGCATGAGTTAATGTGCGGTGCTCAGCTTGACACTATGTACACCAAAGAGTTGTATCTTATGCTTTCGGTAGAGCTTTTCAAATCAGGCACAGGGCAGTATTGCTACATTCATGATGAGCTGGTTTATGTACTGCACTAGCTAGCTGGCATGGGCCAGATAGGGGTGAGTGCTTTGCAGTAGCACTACATGAAACATGCGCAAGACGGCCTCACACCATAAATGTGTGGTCAACAACCATACATCGGCTCTCTGTGAGGAAGTCCCCTCCGACACCATTGCCTGTCATCAGCTGCAGACGTTGGAGACCAAAGTCACTTTGGCATTTGCTTAATGCAAGGGTGTTAGCATGACTGGTCATCACTCAGAGGAGTGATTTTGTGGGGTACTTGACTTGTATGCTGATTACTATGTGATTGTATTTTTTAAGACACGACTGTCCCATTGTAATGTCAATGTCTGGCTGCGCTTCCATGTTGTATGCTGCTGAAAGCAAACAGCATGATGTTTCTCACAGCAGGTGTATCTCCACGTGCTGACAGAGGCATGTCAAAAGATTCAACAGCGATGTATGTAGGCCGGAGTCGAGTCAAAAGTGTGTCATTGAGGCAGAACTCAGACACAAAGGATATGCTGTTCAGACCTATTGAGCTGCAGCATCAGCGAGTACCATCGACATGTCCATTGCATGCGGACAAACACGATACCACCGGTGTTTTAATAAGCTGCATGCAAACAATACCAGACAATGATAATATATTATCATCATTGTTCGTGAACAAATATGAATGTTGACAACTTGCAAGTTATGCATGTATATATGCACATGTACATACGCATGTGTAGCTGGTCAGAGACAGAAGGCTGCTGCCACCGATTGGTCAGCCAGGAAGCCATGATCGACGTGCACAGCCTGTGGTCCAGTATAGGCTCTGAAGAGATTACTGTTGTGCAGCTGTATACGTGAGCACTGGTGATCTGAGCAGCTTGACGCAGCCTTGGTGTTTCTGCAAGACTGACTGTATTGGAATACAGGAGGCTGAGACACATGCAGCCAGAGTCATCCAGCTCAAAAAATCCGCTTCCTGGTATAGTAGACTTCGTTAGAGCCCAGCTGAAGCTGATGCAGCATCTCAGACCAACTTGACAGTCTTCATGCTGTGTTGTTGCTTCATAGATGATCAGTGTTGACAGAACAGACACCAGCTTTGTCAGAAATTGTTATGCCTGTTAATGAGCAAACATAGAAACACAGCTGGTCTTGTATCAACAAGTGTGCGCCAAAGACTACTGTGCACAAACAGTAGTCTGGCTGTGCACAAGATGAAACAGTCCAAAAAGCAATGATCTCCGCCACAGCTGTAAACAGACAATGCCATGCTTCTGAGCACACTAATGACGGCTGCAGCTATTGTACAACAAGCTTATTCAAAAAAAGCAACAGGACAACAGACCCTGCATCTGCATACTCAACAACACGCCACAGAAGTATGCATATGGCAGTGTCAAACCACACCTGCATCACATGACAATCATGTTTCCTAGATCTGCACTACTTGCTGCACCAACTGCCTTGTGTGGAATGCTTTGGCATGCCAAATAACAATTCTAGCGGCTTAAAACAAAGTTTGTAGATTTCTCAGGCTTGAGCTCGGTACACCTGCCGATATTGTGCAGTCTTGCCTTGGACTTGGATGGTACTGTCGACATACAAGGTGCCCGGCTGAGGGGACCATGCACACTCTGACCCATGGCCACCCACAGGGTCCCTCCAAACTTGCTCAATCCATAATGCATCAGCGTCTTGACTCAACGCACCACTAGCTTTGCCTGCAAGTCACGCTGCTGTGTCAGCACTTTGAAGTTGGCTTGCAAATCACCATGATGACAATGATCAGACAAAGGCCCATTCATAGCGACTTTGCTGACCACAAATAGGCATTAGATGCAGACTGAGACTGCAACCTTTGATCACTGGGTTGGTCATGCACCTGTCAGAAAAGCCAAAACATATGCTGTGTACACTGCCAGCTGTGAGAGTGTGCATAACATCTGACCTCGCCTGAAGTCCCGCCTTCTAAGCTGCACAGAGCGTCCAGACCATGGGTATCGTTCTTGCAGCTGCATCAAAAACATACAATGACATCCTGTTTTGTACTGCTGACAACAGGGAGCAATGCACTATTTGTGCATCAATCAAGTTGTGTATTGCAGAGGTTATGGAGCACTGCAATGTGGCCTGCTCAACAGGAGCACGCATTGCTACCTTGAACCAAGGGAAGCGGCTAAGCAGGTTAAGCACCACCGCATCATCAGTTTGTTCAAGTCTGATGCCTTTCAGCTGTCGCATGGCGGTCTTCAGGAAAGGGTTAATCTTCATCACTGTCATGGCGTTTTCAAAGCTATCAGATGCCTCTTTGTCCTGCAGTGTACAGCAGGGCCTCTGAATATTGAATATTGAGCTAATTACCTGGCTGTGTGACCAGACCAAATCGCAGAGACAATTTGGTCAACAAAGCCTGCGACTGTTGGGAAAAGCTTACTCTAATCCATGTCCCCATCAGGTGGTCGTATGTGTGTGAGGCTTGAGCTCCAACGGACCTCGACTGCAGTCAGAATAGACTGTATTGAGGGCTTTACAATGGTGCCATCAAAGCTGTCCCAGCAAGTCTTGCCACACCTGCTGGTGCAGAAGCAAAGCCAGACCTGAAGCTATCCCAGCTCCGCATAGGCCAAAAAGAACGCGTGCTTCCGTTCCTGACAGATGCATGTGGGTGTCTTATTCACAAAACCTGTGGTAAACTTGATCTGGCTTGATCTGGACGGCATGTCGAAGCCCTCAGACCCACTGTGGGCTGTTGGGAGCAGTGAAACGGGGGGAAAGCATTGTCTCAAACCCGTTGCACAATGAGTTGAATGTGCCGTTTGTAGCTTGACCGTTCTTGTCGCACACACAGGCCACGACCGAATTTGCTTCTCTGATGCAATGACTGACTGATAGCCCAGCTGACAGCCATGTGTCAGAAGTTGCATGCGAAGCTGGAGGCAGTTTGCTGGGCCAAGACGTACTCTAGCCTGTGCCCCCCTGTTTTCTGGCCTATCAGCAAAGTTCAAATGCTTGACGTTGCAATTGTAGGGGCTGGACCAGCTGGTTTGAGCGCAGCTGCAGCTCTGTTGCAGTGCAGATCAAAGCCTTTGCGTGTCGAGGTCAGCATTGCTCGTGACTCAGGCAAAATGCTGACTTTGCACAAGCCCCTGAGGAAAACGCTGCAATAATTTGCAGTAGTTTTGCATGGGCTGATGGCCTTGTGCAGGGCGACTCAGGCCACAACCTTTGCAGTAGGTGTCCAGGCCAGGTCTGCTCAGTAGCTATATGTTTCTTGCAGGTGTTTGATCACATCCCAAGACTTGAAGCATGTGGTGCGGGCTTGGCAATGAGGTCGAACGGCTTTGCAGCATTGGATGCAATAGACAGCAAGCTGTGTCAGAGCATTGCCAAGCTGACTTGCTCGCTGCACACTGGTGTCATGCGCAGCCTTGATGGTACAGCATGACCAAAGATGCACAGCGCTGCCAGCTCTTGTCTTGTCAGAATGCACGTTGGTAAATCACCAGCATTCGGCATAGATCAAATTGCACTACTGCTTGGCAACAGGTTCTTTGCCCTCATTATTCAAAGCCCATGCACCAGCACACTTGTTTCAACTATACTAGAGCAGTGTCCAGACAGGCGGGAAGTGATGGGCATCAACCGCCTGTGCTTGCTTGCATGCAGGCAAGGTGCTGAACTCCTCAAAGATGTCTTCCGGCAAAACCAAGTATGGTGTGAGTGAACAGGCACCTATGGGCTGGTCAGAGCTACGAGATGGTCTAGCTGATCATCTGCCAGCTGGCGTTATTCACCTCAACAAGCGCTTTTCCCAGTTGCAACAGCATGAAAACCATGTAGAGCTGCACTTTACAGATGGTACGTCTGTTGATGCCAAGATAGTGGTTGGTGCTGACGGCTGTTTCAGCAAAGTGCGTCAGCAGACTCTTGGAGATGGCTTGCCAGACTTCACAGTAAGCTGTCTGAGCCACATACAATTGCTTTTGCAAGGCTGGTCACCT
>JAABUL010008473.1_pt1 | contig 10426 bp, 8 predicted proteins | sample 5559151 | NCBI WGS metagenome assembly JAABUL01 (sample SAMN10711876, study PRJNA513368) | rock metagenome | isolation source: Antarctica rocks | place: Antarctica: Victoria Land, Pudding Butte sud | reverse complement strand
TTTTCGCCTGATCGGACAGGGCCGAAGTGTCCAGCCCAGTCGCGGGACCTTCTTCGAGGTTTGAATCCAACGCCCTGGCTGTAGACTGGATACTGGTCGCGATTGCTTCTAATTTCTTCAGCTCCTTTGGCGCACCATCAATTGATTTGTACAAATTATAGGTCAATCGCAGGACCGAAAGCCCGGTGTGAGTGAAGTCAATAAGATTGCTCAGGAGACCTATCAGCGCAAGTGGCTCAACCATACTGGATTAGGGTCCAAGCTTTTTGCAACAGGACTTACACCAACAGGTTTCAGATCTCCGGTATAAGTACTCTGGCTTTCTTGCGACTCGAGATAGCGGATGCCTGGATAACCACCCGAGGTTGGGAAACTCCCAATTAATGTCGAGTCTGCATGGGCAGAGCATATTCGACGCAATGCTAGCTTTATGTGCAGCGTTCATGTCGCTTGCCGTTGAATAATGCCGATCGCAACCAACAATCCTCGTCCACGCCACCAGACGCTACACGTAAAGGACCTGGAAGAATTCTCACTGGCTAGATTGACTGCATGGTGCCATCAGTTCTCCTTAGCGGGCACTTGGGTAGTCCAATGAAACGTTGTGTAGGATCAGCCACCTGCGCGACGTGAGCATTCCCGATGCGGCAACCCGTCAGGGACAGGGTGACTTGCGAAGTTCGTCGTCCTTTCGTCCCCGGCGCAAGCCCCCCTGTCATGCAGGCCTCTACAGGGGATCCTTCTTTGTACTTCCATCAGTTTGTCAAGCAGCCACTCAACAAGACTTGGGGCGAGTTGGGCCAAACCCATATGATGAGTTACACGGCAGACGGCTCGATCTGAAGACACGTCATACATCACGAGGCTGTGTTGGAGGGCGACAACTGCCAATATGCAGTCCTAGGCCGCAACGATTGGTCCTTCTCGTAGTTGCATTGAAGGTGCATGTGAGAGAGAGGCGCATGCTAGAACAAGCCCAACAATATCATGGTACTTACCAACGGCATGAAAGTCCTCTGGCGTAGGACCACTGCTTAGAGGAGGGATCTGTGGTGTGCCGCTGGCAGGGATAGGGAGCTCGTGCCTGCTTCTCGGTTCCAAACCTGCGATTGGTGTCTGCAGAGTGACATCAACAGCGATTTAAAACAGTCCGAATGCCGGATCGAAAGATCGAATGGTTCCCAGTCAAGGAAATGTGGCGAGTTCGAGAGCAAGCGGAACAGCAGATGACACCGTTCAAACCCCGCGACAACCCTAGTCAAAGTCTTGCCTCTCCCATTAGACTGTGTCCTCACCCACACTATCTTCTTGACAATCTAGGTTGCCTCTAATGGGTTATGACGATGTGTCTAGCGTGGAGTGCCTCCAGAAGCAGCATCGTGTTGTTCGAATAAGATAGTTCTCGCTCCTTTGGGTGCAATGGCAAAATTTGCAAGTCCTCAATACAGATTTTCGCTGCATAGTGACTTCGCGAGAACTGAAGTGTGAAGCAGACTTTCGGACCTGCGGCCTGCGGTGCTCAGGAAGCAATCATAAGAAAGGAAGGATAGTAAGGTTTAAGTTTTTACTACAGTTCCGACTACTTTAGTGCCAACGCTTGTGGCGGACGCCAAGCGGGAGCTTTTCCGCGCCATTGAGCTTGGTTCAACTACATACCACCATTTCAGTGCAAAACCGTCGGATTCGGTAGAGGAATGTGCACAAAGGGACTTAATGCGCAGCTAGAACTAAGATCGCATTGTCTAGTAGTGAGGGACTCTATCCTAGATCCTTGCCATTTACTCTCACAATTGCGCCTCCCGGAAAGAATCAATTGTGCCACCGGGAAACAGGCATCGTGGGCCTCCAGAAGACTACGACTTACGCGGAGTGAAGTCGCCGTCAACACTGGGAATCGACTAGTGATAAATTTATCGACGGGACTTTCATGTCTTGTACAAGTAACAGTTGTTGGCTATGCGCTTGATGTTCTTACAGATAGTAGACGCAATACACTCTTGTAGGATAAGAAAAAGCATCCGGACATTTCATGCATCCTGTGTGAAAGCTTCTAAGTATAAGTCTCTTATTCGCACAATGTCCAGCTTGACCAACTCGTTCATCTTGCGGCCTTGGATATCTATCAGCAAGGCTCGATTTTGGACAAAAGATTTTCTGAACAGTTTCCAGATTACGTTGGCACGTTCTTCGAACCAACCTACAAAAGCATAGGGAAGAGTGAACTTGCAGGCGTCGAGATCTCGCACTAGCTATCTTGAGCCTCGCGTGTCCTGATAGGCCATGTCGCTGTGTCTTTGTTCGATGGAACAAGAGATCGTTGTTTTCGCAGATGGAATAACCTGTCCTTTTGGACCATCTGTACAATGGCTTTGTGCTCACAATGCACTTCAAGAAATTGTTCGCCAGCTATAATTCGAGTCCAGCCTCGTTGATGTCGAACATGCGCTGTCGCTCAACTGACTGTTGCACCTACAAGTCACATAGTGCCAATTGTCGAAGTAGGAACCCCAAGTTGCTTCGAAGGCAGGCAGGTCCTCACGTCTCCGATCAGCAGGTATGTGTCACGCCGTCACTCGCGTCCACTCCCGCTGTCATCATGCAAGACATTCGACGGACCTCTATCCATGCGATAAGGGGTACAACTCAACTCATGGCTGCAATGCTCAACGGTTTACAGATAAGACCCTGACCATCTCGCATCCCTCGCTGTGCGTCGATTGCTATCGAGTCGAAGAGACCTTCATCTGCGAACAGTTCGAAGAGGAGATGGGGTTGCTGCGCGATAACGCTGAAAGAGCTGTGGAGGCACTGCAGCAGACTAACGATCTTCATGGTTCCAAGCTAGCCGAATGCAAGAACGAAGACGAGAAGAGGGCCGAGATTCGAAGGCATGCACACGAGATTGCCAAGATGGATGATTTTGTCGCGAACTGCTATTCTGATCTTCAGGATCTGGCAGACGAGAAGAAAGACGAACTTCGTAGGTTTCGGGATGAACAAGGAGTTTGGGGAGATGGCTAGTCTCGAAGACAGCGATAGGCTGTGCGCTTTGTATGTTCGCATCATCGATCTAGGTAACGAGTTGTAATGAAACGTTGGGATAGCAACTTACAAATTTTGTCCATTTCCGATCTATTATGCTGCAGCTTATTCAAAACTTCTGCTGATACTTGACCAAGCTGCTTGTGCGCTCTAGGGTTCTGGGTGTTTCATTATACATCGTCGGCGTTGTAACTCGTTCGTCCTTGGTGATACTGAGGCAGCTTCCGAAATTCTCGAGCGGTGCTGTAAGCGGAGACCCTGAGCATTCTTCAATCATGCTCTGGTGGTGCAGATTTTAATACCAAAAGTTCAAGCATGTAGCAGCAAGCTACGTTATAATGGGAAGCGTAGGACTCCAAGAAGCACAACATGTACTCGAAGTCTGAGCTCTCCCGAAAGACTCTGGGACCCACATCTCCCAAACTGTGTTGAAACTCAAACATACTCGCCGTACCAGTCTCGCTAGCACCATCAAACCAAAAATCCAACCCCAGAACTCTCCCTCAGCTCTCCAGCCCCCCCTATGCCACTCCCAGCCAACACGTTCCTTAACAGTGCACGCTGCGCCCTTCCAGCCAGCAACCCCACTCAAATACCTCTACATGGCCCAACAAGTTCCCCTTACCTGCGAGCCGCGATCGAAGATCCAGATCCGCCCGCACAGTCACCCAAGGAATCATAGCGTGAACACCCTGCGATACTTCTCGTCTTCGCCGCCAGGTAGAATTATGGCATGTTTGTCCCACACCTACCACATATCCAGTGTGTGCACAGACTATTGCGACATCTCCCATATTTCGAAAGATTCCATATAGTGCATTTACAGCAGCGCCAGCCCATTTTTGGGTAGTGAGGACGTGGGGCGGGAAGAGCAACGGAAAGCTCAGAAGGTGGAGGTGGGGAGAAGCGCTTGTCCACGAAGCGGAGTCTGTGTGGTCGTTGATTGTAGCAGAAAGCGATAAGCCCAGGGAATTAGTGACTGGTTGGTGTATTAAAATAGCTAGGGAATGAGGGAATAGCGAGGATATATGTACCTGAGATGAGAGATGGTGCCGACGCATCATAATGAATCGAGATCTGAGAGATCTAAAAGAAGAACGACTCCGCATGTCTCGGACAGTGCTCCGTGACTTTGCGTTCTCACTCAATCTGTTAGTCTTGAGCATAGTGACAATTTGATACTCGAGTCATGGTCCCGATTATACTGAACATATCTGAACTAAAAAACCTTAAGTATTATGGCAAGGCTTGCTACACCAGAATATAGAACCTTGGCTGACTATCAGTCTGACGTGCCAGTGTCTTGCCACATAGAACGTGATTGAAGGGTGGTTTCTCCGCTTGAAATAGGTGATCTAGACTGGAGATACAGGATGCGATGACGCTGCTTTCGCCCCTTTGCAAGGCGCATGCTTGAATTTCACGTTAGAACCGTGAAGATATCGGTCCGCCAATGTTCAAGAACAGTGCTGGGATAAAGCAGAAGGAGCTACTAGCGAAGCGGGTAGGGCTGAGCCGAGCTTCTACCGGCGCCGAGCTTCCATGGTTTAGCCGAGCCCGTTATCATCACCTAAATTATTTCCTTTGATAACAAATCGATTCTCCGGTCGAGATGAGTAGTTATGCGACAGGCTCGTATAGAGCTTGCTTCTGGTTAGAAATATTGCTTGCGCATTGGAAGCCACAAGGTATAGCGATGCGAGCTGGGACCAAACCACTCTCTTCCGAATAGACCTAGAAGAGTCGTAGAGATGAGCCTGTGGCGTCATTGCTTTTGCTTTCCCACTAGTTGATGACAGGCTTTCATGCCTTCCCGTTATGACAGCACTGTCGAAAGCTCTGATTCAACCATCTAGAATTTTGATAGTCCAGGTGCCTCCTGGCTCATCGCCGAAAGAGGTGATATATTGGCTGGAAGGCGTCCTTGTCTTCCTTACGACGCAGTTGTTCCGGGCTCAAGCTGTTTTGGACGAGGTGTCGCGTGTAGCCAAATACTGCCAACAACAATACCCTGAGGATGTGGTCCATGCCGTCTTGATGTCTATCGAGCATGTCGTTCTGATCCACATTATCCCCAACAGGGAGGTTTAGCATACTGCACTGATGCCTCTCTTTGGTATTGAGAATCATCTCAGCTTAGATGCTAGAGACCGCTACGCGAGCACATATCTTGAAAAGCTTGCATGTATCGACGAGAAGACTCTTGAAAATAACAGACAGTTCAGACTAAGAAGGGGAAACCAACGATGGGAGGCGTTACGAGAGAAGCGCACAAATAAGATTCTAGAAATGAATTTCGAGGACACAGATGATAATCAAGAGGGGGAGGAAGAGGACGATCCGGCTCTCTATCTCTCGCAACGTGGCGTCAAAGGCAACCCAATCTCAACCCTTTACGCTCTCATGCACCTTTTCGATGCCGCTGCCCGCCGCCGGATGCCCTACAACAGAGCTCGCGAAGGACGGTTGCCAGTTGAGATATACAGCCAAATCTTCAAGCACACTAGCGATATGGCCACAAGAGAGAGCTGTACGAAGCCCTCAAGAACATTTCGCCAACTGTGCCAGGAAGATCTGCTCCTCGCGGAGGGGATAATCTTCAAACCCTGTGAAGCGGTCCAGTCATGCGTGGAGCCACACCAGGTCCCGGAGTGGTTTCATTCGCACGACCTCACATCTGATACACTACATAGAGTAGGAGTGAGGGCAGGGAGCAGCCTTTGGAATAGCCGGCCTGAGTCGGAACCCGAGATGTCGTACATGATGGCCGTTGGACCGGCCGCGATACGAAGAGCCTGTTCACGGGCCTCAAATTCACCATCATCAGACCAGATCCATCACAAGGAGAATATCGGCTCGACGAAAAGCATCAGAAAATATCGGTGCGTCGAACTGCTCGAGTTTTAAGCCAGTAAAAGCATATCTTTGGATCTTTCCCTTGGCAATATTTCGATAGTCATGAAAAAAGCATTATCACGGATAGCATATGTCTAGGTTTTCCTCGTCACGAAGCTTTCGAAAGTCACTAGCAGTCTAGACGCAGAAGAGCCGATAAATCACCCACCAACATGTTGCAGATCAACCTACGGGCAAACATGAGTCGACGACAGATCTTGATGCTCGATGGCATCATATCCTCTAATTCTGCACCAAATTTAGCGCAAGGCCATGTTTGTTGACCATATCGGTGTGAAGGGAAGATTCATGTTCTTTCTTCACTAGCATCCGCAACGAGTCGGAACATTTCACAACCAAAATTCCTTCGAGGATTACCTCAATCGAAGACATAGTGATTCACAGCATAGAATGGTGAGCCAGAATGCCGCTCTTACATAATCTTCCCCAGTCACGATAGGTTGACTGAGTCCTCCCCGGGGGGGACTCAAGCACCTTGCCACTCGCTTCCCCATGTCGGAGAGTCAGCGACCCGTCAAAAAAAATGTATAAATACCCAGCACTCTCCCTCTGCTCCAAGCCCTCCCTACGCACCAACCCAACATCAACCACACACACTTCCACCAAGATTTAAAATTCCGACACAGGCACACCGACCACCCAACACATCGCACTAGCAGCATCTCCAAAAACACCACCGCACAATGTCCACCACCCCCACCAACCCACCCCCCTTCTCCGACGCCAATATCCACCGCCAGCGCACCACCTTCCCTCACGACCTTCGCGTCCTCTCCAACCTCCTCTCTTCCCTCCCGCACCCCATCCCCCTCTACCCCCAAGCCGGCCCCCAGGAGCACGACATCCAGCGCGACCTCCCAGAAATGATAAACGACATGTTCAGCATCATACTCTACGACTACGACGTCCGCAACCCCACCGACTGGGAAGAAATGAAGGACACGGCCGGACTTTCCGAAGAGCATTTTCTCGGGATCCGGAAGCGGCTGTATCCTGACCACCAGCCGTTTGTTGAGTATGATAATGAAGATGAATTGGAGTGGATGCTGGATGAGCTGTGCGGGTGTGTGAATGTGATTGAGGGGACGAGGGATCACGGACTGCCGCTGCCGACGTATGGGTTGGGGGATCAGGTGGTGTTGAGGGATGGGCGGGATAGTCCGGTCTCGGTGGCTTATAGTGATGATATCGAATTCTTTACGGGGGGTAGGGCTGTGGAGGAGGAGGGAAAGGATGTTGGGGAGGGTTGGGCGGGCAAGGAGGAGGGCGATGAGTACGCTGGGGTTGGGAAGAGGAAGGCCGACGAGCATGCCGGTGCTGGGAATGAGGAGACCGATGAGCAGGCTAGCGCCGGAAAGGAAGAGAAATAAGGTTGTGCTGCCATACGATGTTTGGGAAGGAGTAGATTGACATAACGGTCCTACATGCCGAGGGGCGAGCTATAATATTTCCTACGGTAGAATAGTATGTACCAATAATCTAAGCATACAGAGCCCCATCTAATAAATCGACGTCTGACTCCACATCGTCTCCTCTGTATATGAAGCTCAAAACGCTCTCACTGCAGAAGGCCTCCATACTAAACGCCATACAGCCAACAACAATCTACACGTCGTGCATCTCCATTCCAAACCCCCGCACCTCCTCCTTCACTTCCCATCCACACATACAGCAACCTCCACACTCAAAACCGCTCGTCCCCAACCCACAGTCTCCATCCAATCTGCCTGTCCTTCAGCCCTCCGCTCCACAACCCTCTCTCCTTCCAAGTTTTACCCTTCTCGCATGATTCCCTGATCTAACTACCAGTCACGTATTCTGTTGCTGACGTCAAGCTCCGTCTCCCGGGTCCTTCATTGCCGACATTCCCATCCATCTTAATGCACCTATCATCGCAGCCTTTGAAGGGCTATGGTGAGATTTGGAAGGAGGCGCATAGGTTCACACATAATACCGTAGAGGCTCCTAAAGCTAGATGTTGTGAACCAGGAATCAGAGCAGGGGTCGCATTCAGCTCGTTGCCATATAAAGTGACTTTTGATCCACTCTTGACTTGATCTCATCGCACCACCGGGCATCAAGTATCAATTGGACCTATCCGAGCTATTTCTTCGTCTGTTACACTTCACAGGGTTCCTTGTTCAATCTGTTATATGTCCATCGTACACATGAGCATTTCGAGAATTGAAGTTAGCGACGACCAAAGTATGCTATCATAGTATCTTCTTGCAATTTCGAAGAGATCGGACCACTGAGGGCATAAAATAGAATTTTAAAGCCAGACGTCGCGTCGGAGGATCGTCTGCTCTAGAAACGCTAGTTATAAAAGTAAGACAAGTGGGTCGCAACACATGTGCCGAATAGTATCTGATTATGCAGGGCTCCATTGCCTGCCGCCTACAGTTGCAACACTCTGAGCTCAGCTATCTGATGCGGAAGAAGACAGTTGAGAAACTCTCCAAAGATGCTGATAAAGTTCTCTACTGGGTTGTTGAAAGAACTCGCACATCTTTGGTGGATGAAGTTAAAAAGTTTTCAACCAGCAGCGTCAGCTACAAACCTACCGTTCGAGAGCTTTTCCCTCTGACGTCGCGAACAATGCATCTCTTTCGCACAATCTCATTGATCCTCTCGGCGAACAACGTCTTTATTCCTATCGTCACCTCTCCTCAGTTCTCTTTGTCCCATATGCCAATCGCATTGTTCTCCCTCTTTGTCCTTCACTCAATCTACCCAATTACACTTACCCATACTCATGACAACCCCTGTCACCTTAAAATATCCTATATAGCAGTCCCTTGTCGCCTGAGTAATAGAGATGCGATCGTTATTCTTCACATCTTCAATCCTGCATCTGTCACTTCCCGCTTCATTCCAAACAACTTTCCCTTTTGCACTCACTTTCACTCTTGCACATCGAGTCTTGGCTGACGATAGGGATATCCCTGTCTATCCTGTCGAGATCTGTACAAGATAAAGAAATGGCCGGTAGCTGGTCTACCACATCAGCATTCATCAAGGCCAAGATAGCAGAGATGGAAATAGAGATCGACGACGTAGAGATTGCACCACCGCCCGCGCAACAGGCAATAAAGGAGGACCAGCCACGAGGTCGCCCACGGCTGAGGCGCGAGAACGCGACTCTTGCTGAAAATAATCTCGTTAACAACGAATGGCTGGAGGTTACCGATTCCGTGACCGATAGCTTTTCGGCAAGGAGACTTGCTGGTGGGATACAAGAGGGTCAGTGGATGGGATCATCGATGGCTAGGAAGCCGGTCCAGATTCGAGCCCAGTCTCAAGGACCACGGCCCCGAGAACAGATCCAGAGAGGGTTGGTGAACGACTGGTGGGCCGAACGATTGCGCGCTGACAATGTCACTCCCCCGGATGCAACTACGGTGGAGCGTATGGGCCTGATAACATTGAAGGATCTTCTTGCGCTGCCAACAACACCGAAGCATGAGCTGCCGGTCATCTCGAAGAATGCCGAGATCTGGGCGATCCCTCTTCCCGAAGAGAACGGCAAGGCGATCCGGGTCCTTCCAGCAAGGCGAGAGCGTACTCCACTGCTGAACGAAGATCAGAAGGCAGATACCTGGCGAGATGAGTTCCTCGACTCTTTGCCTTTGGCCGGATCGTCAGTCGAGCGATCAGCAAGTCCCAAGCAAGCAGTTTTTCAGGCCGATTCAAACGCAAAAGCGAGCGAGCCCCCTTTCGGATCCTTCTATCTCGTCAAAGAGGAGGACCTTCAAGCATCTCTACCGCATGGTGTCATGGACCCAGATCCTCTAGAACCCACTAAACTCGAAGGAGGCGACATCTGGTCGTCTCAGCTTTCAAAGAACCTGGACCTCATCGACACGAAGTATAGCTGGGATTTTGCGCCCCTGGAGCGTGTCCCTTCTCGTTCGTCAAAGCCACAAAAAGTGCGAAGTCTGACTGACAACAAGCCATACCCAAATGCTGGCCCAGTCGAGCAACCATCAGAATTGGCTAAAGATCTAGACACCGAAAGGTCTGCAAGGCCAGATGTTTCAAACAGAAGTCTAGCAAAAGCGCGCGTACCGCTCAACTCCGTTCAAGAGTACGAAGAGACTGACCTGGAGATAGATCAGCTAGACCAAGATATCGAGAATGCTTCAGCCAATAGTTGGGAAGACTCTTCATCCGACTCATCAGATTCGTCAGAGTTCTTAGTATTCGACGCGAACGAGGATGACTACTTCGACCCTTCCCCAAGCTTTACATGGTATGCCGACATTCCGGAGCGACCAGGATCGCCAACCCCAGATTGGGAACCCATGGAGGACATCGCTCAAGTCCCAGCGGTGCAACCATGGATGAGCGAGCGGTTGAACGGGCATCAACAAGCCCATGCAACAGAAACCACAGATCAATCATCAGCTGACACTGTGGAAGACGAGCTCGTTCTTGCGGCTTTCCTACCTCTCTCGGTACTGGTGAG
>JAABUL010008472.1_pt1 | contig 10431 bp, 12 predicted proteins | sample 5559151 | NCBI WGS metagenome assembly JAABUL01 (sample SAMN10711876, study PRJNA513368) | rock metagenome | isolation source: Antarctica rocks | place: Antarctica: Victoria Land, Pudding Butte sud | reverse complement strand
CCGCGCTTCACCTTCCACTTTACCCCGACATCGGCTTCCTGGCTCAATGCAGTCGAGGGCTTCTTCGCCACACTGAGCAAGCGGCGGCTCAAGCGCGGCGTCTTCCGTTCGATCATCGACTTACAGGACGCCATCAAACGTTACATCGCCGAGCATAATCTCAGATCAAAGCCGTTTGCCTGGACCAGGGACCCCAACGCAATCATCGCTTCCGTCAAACGAGGGCGCCAAGCGTTAGATTCTGTCCACTAAGGTCATGATCACGGCGGTTATCGTTGCGTTCTTTCAGCCGCTGCAATCGGTTTCCATACTCAGTGACAAAAAGCGATCGAAGAACCTTTGCAATATTCTCCTCGCTTGTGTAATGAGCGCCAAGCTTTCGGCGCTCCTCTCGGTTCATCACTGATTGAAACAGCGATCCGAAGATAGCGGGCGAAACGCGTTCCCACCTAAATGCCGCTGCCGTCAACAGCTCTGTGCGCATCTCTGCATCGAATGACGGAATATCCAGTTTACCACGAAACAGACCTCCATTAATATACGGGAACTTAGCTAGATCTTCGTCAAGGTTCTTCGATCTATTCTTATCCTTGTCAAGAACCTGAAATAACTCGGAGATCTGGGCACCCATCCCGGAGCCATCTTCCGCAGTACGTTCATGCAACCACGTTTGGAATATGCCCTTTGGGTTGAAGATACCTGTACTATCGGCGAACAGGCAGAACAGCAGGCGGACGAGAAATCGCTCTAGGTCGTCTCCCGTGTATTCAGCTTTCTCCAACGCATCGTGGACAGCACCCATCACCTCGGCTGCTTCGATGTTTGCTTCCGGCTGATCCGAGTAGACGGGTATCTCTCGCCCCAGCACGAAGCCGAACAGCTCAACATTCTGAGCAAACTCGGAAAGCTCGAATTCTTTGCCAGTTCGCTCCTGAAGATCAAATATCTGAAAATTCTGAAAATCGCTTACGAGGATGTATCTGGGGTGTTCTGCCTTTTTGAGAGACGAGCAGTAATCAAGCGCCTGTTTGGTCGCCTTTGTGAGATCCTTTCCGGCGCTCTTTTGCTCCACAACAAGCTGTCCCGGCCAGAATAAATCAATAAATCCTTTGGAGTTATCAAGCTTTTTGACCTGCTTTTCGTAAACAGCTATCTGCTTGCGGTCCACCCCGAAGACCTTGAAAAATCCATCATAGAAACTCTGCGTTTCGCCCTTCTCATAGCTGGCGGTCTCCCACCTTTTAGAGAATGCGCCCGCCCGCGCCCGCATCTCATTCCAACTCAGCCGCATCGCTCGCCCGCTTGTTATAAGGCCCCCGCTTTTTCGGAGGCGCCTCGCGAGCTTCTACCAAGGCCACCATATCCGCAACATCCCACAAGCGATGGAGTTGGAATTTCTCAGTCGACTGTTGGTGCAGCACCATGGATCACCGATGCCACCGGTGTAGGGTCGCGCGGGAGCGAGGATCACGATGATCCATGTCGGCTATCGAGCCGGCCTCCTCCGGGCTGTCGGCGACGGGCCGGTGCCGCGGCCCCACTTGCGCAGGAAGGCCTTGCGGCGCTCGGCGATCTCGGCCGCTTAGTTCATGTCTTCGTTGTCCTTGAGATGGATGCCCGGCGGGGCTTCGATAGCTCCGTCGATTAGAGAGGCTGCGACGGCGCTTGCAGGACTGATGCGCAGCCGGCGCGGGAGCACGGGAGCCATCATTCTGAAGATGATCTTTGCCATGCGTTCATCGGGGCGGTGTTGCTCTCGATGTCCGTCAAGCACGCTTGGGCGAACGATCGTCAGGGACGGGAAGCCGAGCTTCTTCAGTTCGAGCTCCAATTCACCCTTCGTACGTGTGTAGAGGAAGGGCGAGCGAGGATCTGCTCCGAGCGACGAGGTCAGCGCAAAGTGTGTCGCGCCATGGTCACGTGCATGACGTGCGACAGCAAGCGGGTAGTCGTAATCGACCGCCCGGTAGGCGGAACGCGAGTTGGCCGCGGCGCGCGTCGTGCCGAGCGCACTGACAACGCCATCAACGGACCACCAGGCGGCTTGGTCGGGCATGTCGGAGAAGTCGATTACGACGTTCTCCAGCTTGTCGCTCGATGCGATAGGGCGGCGGGTCAAGGCGATCACCCGACTTACCCGCTTGTCAGCAAGCGCCTGCTCCAAGACAAGCTTTCCGACGAGCCCGGTTGCACCAGCGATCAGCAATCTCGTCATGCTTGAGTCCTCCTCCTGCATCGAACAAAGTGGGCGCTCGTCACCGTCGTCGCGAGCGTGAGCCGAAACGACCCAGATCGACCGTCACGAAGGCTGGGTTGCTTCGCTCCGCTCGCAAAGACGGCTCTCCACCCTCAAAAATCGACCGTAGCGTCCCTCATGCTTTCCTGGACGGCGGCGGGGTCGCCCTGGACGATCGCTCCTCGTTCGCGCACACTGGAAGCCATGGCTCACCTCCGCATCGCCCTGATGGCAGCGTCTCTGCTCTTCCTCTCCGGATGCGCCTCGGGGCCGACCGGTCCAGTCCTGGCCTATCCACCGGCGTCCTCGATCCGCCCGAACACGCAGCCGAAGATGCTGCCCTGCATGATCGGCGATGAGTTGTGCACGCCGCAGACGTGAGGCAGGCGCCCGGGACACCCAAAGGTCGGAGGTGGCGGGAGATGAGCCGCCAATCGCTGTCTCCGGTCAGCCGCGTCCCGTCTCTCCCTGCTCGTCACATTCGCAAAGGTCGCGTGCCGCGCATCCGACCTCGACCGGAGGGGCCGGGCACCCGAGACTGAGCGGGGCCGTCGCTCCTGCAACGTTTCAAAACGCCGTGCGGGACCGGATGGCGGCCGCGAGCGTGCCTTCGTCGAGGTAATCGAGTTCGCCGCCGACCGGCACGCCATGGGCGAGCTTCGTCACCGCGATCCCCAGATGGGCCAGGAGATCGGTCACGTAATGGGCGGTGGTCTGGCCGTCGACCGTGGCATTCACCGCGAGGATCACCTCGCGAACCTCGCCGGCCGCCACGCGCTCGACCAGCCCTGCCAGGTTGAGGTCGCCCGGCCCGATGCCGTCGAGCGGCGACAGCACGCCGCCGAGCACGTGATAACGCCCCTTGACCACGCCGGCCCGCTCCAGAGCCCAGAGGTCGCCCACCGTCTCGACCACCACGAGTTGTGACGGATCGCGCCGCTCGTCCCGGCAGATCGAGCAGGGCGACAGGGTGTCGACCGAGCCGCAGGCCGCGCAGGTGACGATGCGCTCGCGGGCGACCCGCATGGCCTCGGCCAGGGGCGTCAGCAGTTCCTCGCGCTTGCGCATCAGGTGCAGCGCGGCGCGGCGCGCCGAGCGGGGTCCGAGCCCGGGCAGCCGCGCCAGGAGCTGGATCAGCCGCTCGATCTCCGGGCCGGCGACGCGCTCAGCCATGGCGTTCGGGCGGCAGGCTCAGAACGGCAGCTTCATGCCGGGCGGCAGCGATAGGCCCGCCGTCACGGTCTTGATCTTCTCGTCCGCGAGGCGCTCCGCCTTGACGCGTGCGTCGGCATGAGCCGCCACGAGGAGGTCCTCGAGGACTTCCTTCTCGTCGGAGGTCAACAGCGACGGGTCGATCGTGACGCCCTTCATGGCGCCCTTGGCGCTCAGCGTCACGCGCACGAGCCCGCCGCCGGCCGCACCCTCGACCTCAAGCGACTCCAGGTCCTTCTGGACCTCCGCCATTCTCTCCTGCAGGGCCTGCGCCTGCTTCATCAAGCCCATGATGTCGGCCATCTCGGTTCCCCTGTTTCGATCACAGATCGTCGTCGTCGAAGCCGTCGTCGTAGCCGACGTCGGCGTCGCCCCCCGCACCGGCCACCGTGGCCGCGAGGGGCGACGCTGCCGGGGCATCGACCAGCGATCGGACCGCCACGATCTCGGCACCCGGGAAGGTGTCGAGCAGCTGGCGGACGATCGGGTCGGAGGCGACACCGTCCTTCTCCTCGCGCGCTTTCGCATCGGCGACCTCGCGGATCGTGGGGGTGCCGCCGCCCGACACGACCGACACCATCCACCGCGCCCCGGTCCATTCGGCCAGGCGACGCATCAGGTCGGCGGCGATCCGAGGCGAACCGTTGGGGGCGAGTTCGAACTCGATCCGCCCATCCTCGAAGCGCACCAGCCGCACGTCGCGTTCCAGCGCCAGCTTCAACTGGATATCGCGCCGGGCCTGGGCCAGCGCCACCACGTCGGCGAAGGTCTCGAGCCGCGGCGTTGGTTGCGCTGCCGCGCTCGGCAGCGCCGGCACTGGCCGCGTCTGCGCCACCGCCTGCGCCGACGACGCCGGGCGGACCGGGACCGGCAAGGAAGCGGGCGCTGGGGACGGCGGCACGGATTCGGTGCCGCCTGCGAGAGCGGCTCCGCCACCGTTCACCGTCCCGATCCGTCCGCCCGGCGATCCGGCGACGGGCTCGGCGCCACCCCTCGCGGGTGTGGAGGCGAGGCGCTTCAACGCTTCGTCGGGCGTCGGCAGGTCGGCCGCGCAGGCGAGCCGCACCAGCACCATGTCGGCCGCCTGCAGCGGGCGCGGCGCGTCCTTGACGTCGGCGAGGCCCTTGACCAGAAGCTGCCAGGTTCTGGTCAGGACCGGGAGCGAGAGCGCCGCCGCGAAGCTGGCGCCGCGGCGGCGCTCTTCTTCGGTCAGGGCCGGATCCTTGGCGGCCTCCGGCACGAGCTTCAACCGCGTCACGAGGTGGACGAAGTCGGCGAGGTCCGACATCACGTGTCCGGGATCGGCGCCGCTGTCGTGCAGCAGCTTCAGCCCCATCATGGCATCGGCCAGGCGGCCCCGCATCACATGTTCGAAGAGGTCGATGATCCTGGCCCGGTCGGCCAGTCCCAGCATGGCGCGCACGCTGTCGGCCACGACATGCGGGCCGCCGCCTTCGGACCCTTGCGGGGCGCCATGCGCGATGGCCTGATCGAGCAGCGACAGCGCGTCGCGCACCGAGCCTTCCGCCGCGCGGGCGATGACCACCAGGGCCTCGTCGTCGACCGACACGCCCTCGCGGCCGCAGATGGCCTTGAGGTGAGCCATCATCACGTCGGCCTCCACCCGGCGCAGGTCGAAGCGCTGGCAGCGCGACCGTACGGTGACCGGCACCTTGTCGACCTCGGTGGTGGCGAACAGGAACTTGACGTGGTCGGGCGGCTCCTCGAGCGTCTTCAGCAGGCCGTTGAAGGCCGCCTTCGACAGCATGTGGACCTCGTCGATGATGAAGACCTTGGTGCGCGCCATCACGGGGCGGTAGCGGGCGCTCTCGATCAACTCGCGCACGTCATCGATGCCGGTGTGGGATGCGGCATCCATCTCGACCACGTCGACGTGACGGGACTCGATGATGGCCTCGCAATGCGTGCCCAAGCCCGGCATGCGGATCGTCGGCGCGTCGATCGGCGCGGCACCGTCCCGGGCCGGACGATGATAGTTGAGCGCCCGTGCCATGATGCGGGCCGTCGTGGTCTTGCCGACGCCCCGCACGCCGCTCAGCAGATAGGCCTGGTGGATGCGGCTCAGATCGAAGGCGTTCGACAGAGTCCTGACGAGCGCGTCCTGCCCGATCAGGTCGTCGAAATGGGTCGGCCGATATTTGCGGGCCAGGACCCGGTAGTTGTTGTCGAGCGACACGCGGCGTCTCTGGCGCCCCTTGGGTCGAGCGCGGTAGGAGGCTGGACGAAGACCCGCTCGGTCCCGTTAGGGCTGCTTCCTTCCGGATCTGACCCGGTTGGCGGGTGAAACGTCCCACGCCAACCTCCCGGCGCCTATGTGGCGCAGATCATCGCGGCCTGCAAGGGCATCGGATCCGCGCCCGGCCCTCCTTCCGGCGATGCCGGGACGGCGGGCATCAAGACGGCTTCCGTGCGAGCACCGTCTCCAGTTCACCCCCGTCATGGCCCGCGATGGCGGCCTCGACGATCCGCCCCGGCGCGACTCCCTCGCCGAGCCGCACTGCGGAGAAATCCTCGGTCCGGCCCCGCCCGCCCCGTTCGGCCAGGACCTTGAGGCGCGTCCCGACGTGCCGGTCGAGGTGCCGCGCCAGAGCGGCCTGGCCCGCGCCCCGCAGGGCCGCAGCCCGCGCCTTGACGACCTCGCCCGGGACGGCCGGCATGCGGGCCGCGGCGGTGCCGGGGCGTGCCGAATAGGGGAACACGTGGAGATGCGAGACGCCGCAGTCCTCGACGAGTTCGAGCGACCGCGCGGCCTGGTGGTCGGTCTCGGTCGGGAAGCCTGCGATCAGGTCGGCGCCGAACGCCAGGGCGGGCCGCAGGCCGCGGATCTGCCTGCAGAACGCGATCGCGTCGGCGCGGCTGTGGCGCCGCCTCATGCGCTTGAGGATCAGGTCGTCGCCGCTCTGCAGCGAGAGGTGGAGGTGCGGCATGAACCGGGGTTCGTCGGCGATGACGTCGAGGAGGTCGCGATCGGCTTCGATGCAGTCGATCGACGACAGGCGCAGCCGGGCGAGGTCCGGCACCTCACGCACGATGCGCTTGATGAGGGCGCCGAGCCGGGTGCCGCCGGGTCCCTCGTAGGACGTGAGGTCGACTCCGGTGAGCACGGCCTCCGCGGCACCGCCCTCGACCAGCGCCCGGATCTCGGCGACGATCCGCTCGGGCGCGATGGAGCGTGATGCGCCGCGACCGAACGGGATGATGCAGAACGTGCAGCGGTGGTCGCAGCCGTTCTGGATCTCGACGAAGCCGCGCGTGTGCCGGCCGCCCGCCGCCGGGCCGAAGGCCGGTGAGGCGGCTGCGGGTCCTGGCGGCAGGCCGGGGCGCGCCCAGGCCGCTGGCGCCGTCTTCCCCGCGTTGGGCAGCACGCGCGACACCTCCGGCATGGCGGCGAAGCGCACATCGACCTCGGACGCGCAACCCGTCACGACGACCTCGGCGCCGGGCCGGTGGCGCGCCGCGCGGCGGATCGCCTGCCGGGCTTGGCGGACCGCCTCGGCCGTCACGGCGCAGGAGTTCACGACCACGAGGTCGCGGTGGCCGGCCGCGAGTGCCGCGCTCCGCATGGCCTCGGACTCCACGATGTTGAGCCGGCAGCCGAAGGTCAGTACCTCGACGCCATCGGGAACCGAAACCGTTACCACGGCGCGGTTTCGCCGGTCGCGGGATCGAGCCGGCCGCGATGTTCGAGCGCGACCGGCCCGCTCATCAGGACGTGATCGTCGGGGCGCCACGCGATCGTGAGCTCGCCCCCCGGGAGGACGATGCCGGCCTGCCGCGCCGCGAGGCCGCGGCGGGCGGCCGCCACCAAGGTGGCGCAGGCGGCGGAACCGCAGGCCAGCGTCGGCCCGGCGCCCCGCTCCCACACCCGCAGTAGGATGCGCTCGACCGACAGGATCTCGGCGAAGGAGATGTTGGCGCGGTCGGGAAACATGGCGTGCCGCTCGAAGCGCGGACCCAGGGCCGCGAGGTCGATTCCCGCGGCGTCCGGCACGAAGAACACGGCATGCGGGTTGCCCATACCGACTGCGACCGGCGCCCCGAGCCCTGTCTCGGCCAGGATCGCGCCGAGGTCGACCGCCAGGGTGTTGGTCGGCTCGCGCAAGGGGATATCGCGCCAGCCGAGCTGCGGCATCCCCATGTCGACCGTGAAGCAGAGTGGCCCATCGCGCCGGCACAGCACGGCGGTGCCGTCGATGTCGAGGCATTGCGCGTCGCCGCTGCCGGTCTCGCCCATGAACCAGGCGACGCAGCGCGTGCCGTTGCCGCAGGCGCCGGCGCGCGAGCCGTCGCTGTTGAAGATCCTGACCGCGGCGTCGAAGCAGGGCCTCGCGCTGCTGCCGGCCGGATCCGAGAGGATCATCATCTGCTCGAAGGCGAGCGCGCCGCGCCCGAGGTCGCGCGCCATGTCGGCCGTGACGACGGGCCGGTGCCCGCGCTCGTCCACCACCAGGATGGAATTGCCGATGCCGTTCATCTTGGCGTAGGGGAGCATGGCGTGACACGTGGCATGCGCGGCGTGCCGGGGCAAGGTCCGGCGCGGGTCCTTGCGGCTTGGGCCGGCGTCCGCACGCGCCTCCTCGGCTTTCGGTCACCGTCGTCATCGGAGCCGCTTCCCGTGAACCATACCTCGAACCGGCTCGTGCCCGAACTCACGGTCACGGATCTTGCCCGGAGCCTCGCCTTCTGGCGTGACCTCGTCGGCTTCCGCCTGGTCTTCGACCGACCCGAGGAGGGCTTCGCTTCTCTCGAGCTCGACGGTGCCGAAGGCATGCTCGACCAATATCATCCCGAGGGACGTCATTGGCTGGTGCGTCCCTACGAACCGCCGCTCGGCAACGGCATCAACCTGCAGATCCGGGTGGCCGCCACCGCGCCGGTCCTCGACAGGCTCGCCGAGGCCGGCTGGCCGCTGTTCATGCCGGTCGAAGACAAGTGGTATCGAAGGGACGACAGCGAGGTCGGGCAGCGGCAGTTCGTCGTGGCGGACCCTGACGGTTACCTGCTGCGCCTCGCCCAGCCGCTCGGGCGGCGGGCGCTCCGGGCATCGTGACGGCGATAACCGGCACCGCGCCCGGAAGGCCGCGCGGCTCTCCACGATGCTGAAGACCTCACCGGCGGAAGCATGTTCGCGTCCGATCCCGGAAGGATGGTGGCCAGCATCGCGGCCGCCATCAGTCCAGCGGTACTCTGCCTCCTCACCTCAAAGATCCCAAAAGCGCCGATTAAGCCCTGTTTGACAAGGCGTCTTCAGAGCCCGACATTCATGAGGCTGAAACCCGCTTCTTCATAAGGTGCGTCCGACCTATCCTCTACTGGGCTGGTCGTCATTGAAGGTTGTTCCCATGCCCAACAGGATCACGTTCGAGCACAAGGTCCTCACGTCCGGGCAGCATGCGATCACGTCGCCCGACATCAAGGGTTTTTGCGTCGTAGGGGCGCCGGGCGATACGGTCTCAGACGTCGAGCAACAGGCATTCGATGTGCTCCGGCTTCTGCAAAAACGAGATCGCGACCTGCCCCAAGGCGTCCCGCTCATCAGGGAAGCCGCGTGATATGGCATGTCCTTTCCGCTGACTTTGTTCGCTACCTCATCGGTCAAGGGTTCGATCACGTAGGCCAGACGGAAAGGCACGACATCTACGAACGAGGGAAGACGAGAGTGCAGGTTCGCCGTTCGCGAAGTCTCACACAGGCCGAGGTCGACGCTGCCAGCGATGGTGCTGGCCTGAACCCTCCGCCGTTCGACAGCTTCTTCGGCGACTGACTGAGGCAACGAAACGACGGAAACCGTGCGGCTCTCGACGACGGTGCCGAAGATATCGTCGGTCCAAAGAGTCCCGTACAAGGCGCCTGGACGATGCTGACTGCGCCGGGTAGCGCTCGACCAACAGATCGGGCGAAGGCGTCCTGAACTGCCCTTTCGAAGACAAGATCGACTTGGCTCACGCCACCGGCTGTCTCCACGCCGCGAGAACCCCGGGGGGCGAAGTGACGGAGGCCGAGAAGGAGCGATGGCGCCTTACCGCGACATGGCTCAACAACATCGCGGCCGGCTTCATCGTGACGGGGCTCGTCGTTCCAGCTGTCGCCTGGGGCTACCAGGCGCCCGGTTACCACTTTGACGAGAAGGGTCTCGTCGTGGCGGGTTTTTTGATTTCGTCGGCGGAGCGTTACATATGGTGGCCCGCACCCTGCTGAAGCGAGTGGTCCCATGAGCCCGCTCGGCTGGTATGCCCTTGTTTTCTCCCCCATCGTGGTCGTCGCTCTCGCGGTCGTCCCACTCGCACTCGCGTCGCGATGTCAGGAAACCTGGCGGAATGCGCTTGAGCGCTGCGGCTCCCCTCGGCTCTTCCTGGCACGCCGTGGCTCACCGCGTGGCAGAGCGGTCCTGAAGGAGACGGCTGTCGTCCCGTCCTACAGGAAGCTCTGAGGTTCCACGTCGACCGCGGTCTTGAGGCTGCCGGTCGGTTTCGGCCCTTCGGCCACCATGCGGCGCAAAAACCCCTGAAGGTCGGCCGCGCGCGGCGCCTTGACGAGGAGCCGGTAGCGGTAGCGGCCGCGGATCATGGCGATGGGCGCCTCGGCCGGGCCGAACACCTCGATCCGCGGCGCGTCGTCGGCCCCGCTCCGCAGCGCGTCGCCCGTGATCGCATGGGCGGCGCGCGCCAGGCCCCGGGCATGATGCTCGGCCGCGTGGCGGTCGGTGCCGCTGACGATCAGGGCCGCGAGCCGTCCGAAGGGCGGCAGGCCGGCCCGCTGCCGCGCCTCGATTTCGGTGCGGTAGAACCGCTCCACCTCGCCGGTCAGCAGCGCCCGGATCACCGGGTGATCGGGTTGCCAGGTCTGGATGAGGGCCTGCCCGGGCACGTCGCCGCGTCCGGCCCGGCCCGTCACCTGCTGGAGCAGCTGGAAGGTCCGCTCGGCGGCGCGCGGGTCGCCGTTGGCAAGGCCCACGTCGGCGT
>JAABUL010008471.1_pt1 | contig 10431 bp, 10 predicted proteins | sample 5559151 | NCBI WGS metagenome assembly JAABUL01 (sample SAMN10711876, study PRJNA513368) | rock metagenome | isolation source: Antarctica rocks | place: Antarctica: Victoria Land, Pudding Butte sud | reverse complement strand
GATTCGCGGCTACATCTCCACGCTCCGCAAGCAGGAGATGCCCATCCTCTCCGCACTCGGTCAGGCTATCGCCGGCACCCCGCCCTTGCCGGTCACGACCTAGCCGTGCGGACCTAGCTAGTTACCACTCGCCGATGTATTGTGGGAATTAGCAGTGTCTTTTGGACTCCTTCGAATACGCAATGAGCGAACCGGCGCATCGCTCACATTATGGGGCATCGGGGGCTCCGACAAGGTTACGTGGCAGCCGTCACATGTCAAGGATGATCTGCTCTGGAGTGAATTCATCGCCGAGCAACCGCGGACAGATGACAACATTGTTTCCACGTCACCATCGGAGGTTGTACCATGAGCACTACACGACAAGAGGCCAAAACATTCGCAGGGTCTTATGCGTTTAGCCCGCCGAACATGTTCGCATTTCTGAAGGCTTTACTTGAAAGAGGTTGTTTGCCCAAAAGCGAAGCATGGAGAGTTATTGGAATTCATACCGAGGACAGTTACAGACAATACGAGAGTTTTCTCCGCAGCGGCGGCTTCGTCGAGGCTGATGACTCCCAAGTCTGGCCAACCGCCGCCTTAAAGACGTTATGGCAATCACTTGTCCGGGACGATACTCGTTTACTACTGCAGCAGTTACTGAGGATACCATCGTTCAAGCTGCTCTATGACTATTTATGCGAACATCGCGTCGCTCCGGCGCATGACCCCGCGCTCCCCGTATCTGGTCGGGCGAAGCCAACGTATGTAATGATGGGGGAAGCAGCTGGCGCATGGTTGGACGTGACAGCTAAAGGCATCGCTGTCACCGATAACTCGCCCAGCATCGAACAGTTCGCGCGTCAGGCGGTCGAGGTCTACGATACCTTAAAGTCCGAAGGTGATTCGGAGAGAGTGCTGACCGGTCGATGGTTGGAGGAACTCGCCCTACAGAAAAGCATTCATCCGATTAGCGCTCGCGACTCTTTGCTCGAGGCGAGGAACGAGAAGTTGCTGCGCGTGCATGTCGAGGGGTCCACGCCCGATACTCGCTTCGAACAGCACGACATGTGGGCGTTAAAGGCAGCTGATGAGAGACCACGTTTAGTACAAATATTCCTCTACCACGGCGATTTTCTCACACCTGGGACGGCTTCGGTGCGTATCAAGTTAGAAGGAGCAAGACATGCCTCTTAAAGATTTATTTGCAGGTCCGGCTCTCGAGGTAACGCGCGAAGATCGCGAGAGGAAGTTGTATGAAGCGTTCGGCGTTTTGCGCAACCCGTTCCCTAATGCCGCGCAAACTAGCGATCACCCGCGAATGTCGACAGAGGCGGACTCATATATCGACAACGCGGTGAAAAACTTTTATGATACCCGTCGGTCGCGGGCAATTGCTATCACGGCGAGTCAAGGGGTTGGGAAAACTAATCTCTTAAACTCTTATGAAGCCCAGCTACAAGAGACATTATATCCCCTCGGATTTTTCATCATTCGTTACGTAGCAGACCCCGAACCATCCTTCGATCCACTGGTCAGGTCAATATTCGAGTTCTTGGGCGAGGACCACCTACGTTGATCAATCCAGCGACTAGCGAAGGAACACACCGAGGTCAGAGAAAAGACTCTGTCGGCTATTCGTACGCTGGACGTGAGGAAGATGCTAGAAGCACTCTTAGGAGCACAGCAGACTTCGGAAGAGCAGTTCAACATCAGCTTGCGATTGGCCTATGAGTGGCTACTTGGATTTCCCGTGAGAAAGGCACATCAGGAGGCGCTGAAGGTTTATTTTCGCCTTGATACGGTGGAGTCCAAGACACGGGCACTGCGAGACATTGTCTACTTTAGCGCCGAGGTTAAGACGCTGCAGGGTGTCTTCCTGCTGCTCGACGAATTGGAGAAACAAGATTCTAGCCTCTCCAAGACGATCGTCCTACGATACTTGTCCGCTGTACGCGCGCTCATCGACGCGCTCCCTAAGTATTTATTCCTCATGGTTGCTTTGACGCCCGATGCACTTGATCGTTACCGAGAGATGCTTCCCGCCCTCCGAGGACGACTTACCGACCAAGTCGATCTGCCGTTGCTACGTGATGAAAAGGAAGCAATGGCGTTGTGGAGTTTCTACATCGATCGCGCTCACGAAGAGGCCGCGAATGCCGCCGGTATCGGACAGTGGAAGGCCGGAGTCGCGATGACCGTGAATGAAGACGACGCACGGGGGATATTTCACGAGTTGTCAGAGCGGGCGCTTACTAATGGAGTTAGGCAACGTGAATATCTCAACGCGTTATACGACGAAGCTGGCAAGAGAATTGCCGAACACTCAACATAATAGTTGATTGGGCGTCCAATAACGGTTCTGGGGGCAGTGGTAGTCCCATAGCGCAGTAGCGTGGTCCGGCTCACGGACGCGGCCTGCATGTGGGCAAGGCGTGCGGCGACTCGACACCCTCCTCACGCTGTGAGGCGGGAGGAGGGAGTAGTACGGCAAAGGGTAGGGGCCTATGGCATACACTCCTACGCCTCGATCCACGCGCCACAGTGTAATCGGACAGGACTGTATGGCGATACACCCCTACACGCCGACAAACCTGGTGTCGCCTCTCGCTCGTCGCCCCTCGCCGTCGCCTAATACAGCGAGTCCCGCGTGCGCCACTTGTATATGCGGTAGTAGGCCGGCTCGAACGCTTCCCAGGCCGCGCCGCGCGGATCGAGCGTTTTGTCGAGGCAGCCGACCCATTCGACGGGGCGCGCGCCGAAGCCCGCCTTGAAGATGTAGAGGTTCCACATGGGGTCCTCCGCGCCCAGCGCCTCGAGGCTCTCCAGGTTGGGGATGGCGACGAGGTCGTAGTAGGTCTTGCCCTGCTCGTGCGCCCACTGCATGACGTGGAACTGCAGCGCGTGCGCCGGCATCACGTTGCGTCCCTCCGTTTCCGAGGCGCCCACCCGATACTCCACTTTATTGCCGAAGGTTTGGGCCAGCAGCCCCGCCAGCGGCCTGCCTTCGTGGCAGGCGAAGAACAGATGGGCGTGCCCCGCGTCGATCATGGTGTCCCAGGCGTCCATGAAGTAGCTTTTGGGACGCAGCATGAAGCCGTCGCGTCGCGCGGTGCGCGTGTAGATGTCGTAGAGCCGTTCGCGCCCCGCCCGGCTGTCGTCCTGTATCACGGTGACGCCCTTGCGCCGCGCCAGCTTGACGTTGTAGCGCCACTTCTGATGCATGCGCGCCAGTATCTCGTCGGGCGCGCGGTCGATATCCACCACCATGGTGGTGCGGAACTGGTTGTCCCATAGCGCTTTGCTAAAGCCCAACTCGGCGAAGGCGGTTCGGCCTGGCGTGTGCCCGTCGTGTTGGGCCGCCGCGCGGGCCTCGCGCAGCGCCGCGCGGGCCTCATCGACACGCTTGTCCTCTTTCTCGGCTTTGTCCGATTCCGGCGCGGCATGTCCGGAGCCGGCGCTGTGGCGCAGGCGCCGCGCGACGCTGAGCGCGCGTCCGATCGTCGCGTCGACGTTCGGCGGGACATCCGTGGGCTGGCCGGGGCCGGCGAGCAACTCGCTCTCGACCTTGAGCAGATAGGCCCCGTGGCGCCGCGCGAAGTGCGCCATGCCCTGCAGCATGGCGCGCGTTTGCGCGGCGCTCGACCAATCGACCCAGGGGCCCTTGGGGCAGTAGGCGATCTTGCCGGTCGTCCCTGGGATGGCGCGGAGCAGCAGTTGCCCTACGCCGAGGACATCGCCGCTAGAGTCGTCTTTGAGCGCCAAACGCAACGGCTTCCAGCCCTGCGTCGCCTTGAATTCGCCCCAAGCGTGGGTCTGTAAGGGGTGTCCACCGCCCGGACTCTCGAGCAGCAGGCGGTCCCAGGTGGTCGCGTCGACGTCGCGCATGTTCTCTACGTACAGCAAAAAGAATGTTCCTCTATTATTTAATATCTATCTATCGGCTACCGCTGGTAGTTCATCAACAGAGCGTTGATGGCGGCTTCCTCGGCGCTCCCGCCCTCGGCCAGCGGGACCAGATTGGTGATCGTTATGCCCATGATGTTGCCCTGGAACCACCAGGCGCGTCCGTTGAAAGAACTGGTGAAGCAGCCGCAGGCGCCAAACGCGGTCAGCATCAGTGAGCGCAGTTGGTCGAGCGTAGGCAGCCAGATGAGGTCGGCGCGGTCTCCCACGTAGGGTTCGCCGCCCTCGGCGGGTTCGACGGGCGCCACGCGCAGGGCCGTCCCGTCGACGCCGATGACGACGCCCAGCCCCTCGCCGGGCGCGCGCACGACCCAGTCGCCGACACAAGGGTCCCAGGCTTGTCCATCGGGCATCGTCTTGAAGAAGCCGCACAGGTCCTGGTAGCGCTGGTCGCGCAGGGCCGGTCCCGGCGGCGTGGTCGGATCGAGCATATTTCTCTCCTACAAGCTACCTCGCGATAGCAGTATTCCTACGTCATGGTAACACGTCGGAGCCATCTGGCGCTTCGTGTGTTACCATGCACTGGTAAATGCGCTTTCCAAAACCGTGCTTATTTGGAAAGCGCGCTTTCCAAATAAGCACGGTTTTGGAAAGCGCCAATGATAGGGGAAGGCGGTGTCTGTGGCAACGCGTGCGCGGCGAGGGCCTCTTGTACAGGAACTGACGCGATCTAACCCTTGGTGGGCAACGGATAAGTGGGAAGCGAGTGATCCTCAACTAATAACGGCCGCGCGCGCTCCTTTCACGCGCGTCCCCGCTGTTCTCGATGATATCGCGGCGCCCAATCTGTATACTTTGCGCGGTCCGCGTCGCGTCGGCAAAAGCACGGTTCTCAAACAGACTGTCGCTAGGTTGTGCCATGAGCAGACTGACCCGCGGCGTATCTGTTACTTCGCCGCCGATGCTCTGTCTAGTTTCAACGATCTGATCAACCTCTTCCAAGCCGCGCGCCTGCTCTTCCCCGATCTAGCGGATTCTCCGCGCTATTTTTTCATTGATGAAGTCACGTCGATTCCTCAGTGGCAGCGCGGCATGAAATGGGTACGCGACAATACCGCGGCTGCGGGTGATTGTATCGTCGTCACCGGCTCATCGGCGCGCGATATCGCCGGAGGGACAGCGGACCTCGCGGGACGCCGCGGTCCCGATGTCGGCCTGGACCGTTTGCTCATGCCGCTCTCCTTCGCCGAATTCGTGCGCTGCGCCGGCTACTCGGCGCCGACGCCGCCCCGTCTAGCGTTCGACCTCTTTTATGAACCCGAGGGGCGCTCCGCGTGCCAGGACGCCCTAGTTTACGCGGGGACGCTATATGACGCGTTCGAGACATACCTCCTTGTTGGAGGGTTCCCGCAGGCGGTCGCGGATTTTCGTCGTAGCGCGCACGTATCTGACGGGTTCGCACGCGATTTATGGGATGTGACACAGTCCGATTTGCAGTTGATGGGTGTCAGCCGTCCTGAACAGGGCCTACGGCTGCTCGAGCGCATCTCATCGAGCCTAACTGGACCTGTTGTGCTGCGAACCATTGCCGCGGATCTGGATGTCACGCACCCCACCGTCGGTTCATGGATTGCCGCTCTTGCCGACGCCTATCTGGTCCTGGTTCTCTTCCAGGAGAGTGGGGGCGTTCCCGATGTACGCAAACAGCGCAAGGTTTATCCAATTGACCCTTTCCTGGCCCACCTACCCGCCCGTCGCGCGAAAGGCGCGTATGAGCCCGACGCGTCGCGCCTTGCCGAGGCCGCGCTCGCGGTTGCCATCTACCGCGCGGTTGAAGGCGATGGAGTAGATCGCTTTAATAGTCCAAGCCATCTGTTCTTTTATCGCGCAACAGGCGACGCGGAAGTAGATTTCGTCGTCTTACCCGGCCCGCGGGCGGCGGAGTCCAAATACATCGACGAGGCCGCACGCGGTGAAGCGCGCGCCATGGTCGTAAACTTTGGCGGGGGATTGCTCTTAACGCGTAGCGCTATCGACCTACAACCTGGCGTGACGGTTATACCGGCCGCCATCTTCACCTGGCTGCTCGATCAACGGGGGTGACATGCCTGATCATTCCATAGCGCTGGCGCGAGTGAGGCGCGCGCCCGTTCCCGCTCCGGGCGCGCGGCGCGGCGTCGCGCTCGCGCTAGGGGCGACGGGGTTGTGGTCGACGACCGGTATCTTCATTGACCCGCTAGTCAGTCGCTATCACCTCACGCCGGTGCAACTCACCTTCTGGCGCTGTCTGTTCGTCGTGGCGGCGCTGCTTGTTAGGTCGGAGGTGGGAAGTCGGAAGTCGAAAGAAGGACGAGCCAGTTTCTTCCGACTATCGACTATCGACTTCCGATTATCCCGGCGTGAGGTCCCCTACTACATCGCCTATGGGCTCGGCGGGCTCGCGCTGTTCAACGTCGCCTGGAGCGCGTCCGTCGCGGTCAACAAGGCGGCCGTGGCCACGGCACTGCTCTATTGTGCGCCGGTCTTCGTCGCGCTCGGGGCGTGGGCGCTCTACCGCGAACGCGTGTCGGCGGCGCAGGGCGGGGCGATCGCGATCAACCTGTGCGGCTGCGCGCTCGTGGCGGGCGCGTCCCACGCCGCGGCCATCTTGCACAATCCGACGGGTCTCGCCTGGGGCTTGGTCAGCGGCGCGACCTACGCGGCCTATACCCTGTTTGGCAAGGGCGCCGCGCGTCTGGGCCGGCACGGCACGCCGACGGTGCTGTTCTACACCTTCGGCATCGCCGCGCTCGGCCTGTTAGCGTGGGGGCTGCTGACTCAGGGACCCACCTTGCTGACGCCACGGCTCGACCTATGGGGTTGGCTGCTGCTGTTGGGCCTGAGCCTCGGCCCTACCCTGGCTGGCTACGCGCTCTTTACCGCCAGCTTGGTCCATCTGTCCTCGACTACGGCCAGCCTGCTGACGACCCTGGAGCCGCCCATCACGGCCGTACTGGCGCTCGTATTACTGGGCCGCGCCATGAACCTCTCCCAGTGGCTCGGTACCGCCCTGATCGTGGCGGGCGTGCTGCTGATGCAGGCTGGGGCGCATACGCGGCGCCGCATCGAAGATATCCGAGAAACCCGGCCCGCGACGTAGCGTGGCTCATTGGGCCTTGAGAGAAAAGAAAGATGACCAGATTGTCACACATGGGCGTCGGCGCTATCATGATCGTTCACGCATGGCATCTGCGATTATAGAGTTCGGCCTGAAGGGGCAGCTCGACCGGCTGATCGGTAACGAACAGAACGACGCCGGCCTCGACGCTATCCTCTAACACAGTCCCATTCGCGGCGGTCAAACGCACGCGGGCGACTCCTTGCCCGTTGTCCAGGACCGTTCCACCCGCGTAAAAGTTGGTCGGCCATCCCCCAACGCCCAGGTTTACCCAAGGGTCGGCGCGAGCCAAGAGATGATCGCCGTCCGCGCCTCCACCGGCGCCCCCTGGAAGCGCCAGGCGCCGGCCTCGTCTTGCGCGAGGTAGCAGGTGGAGCGCATGCGTAACCCATCAGTTGTGTCGAAGACGACTGCATGGACCTGACGCCGGGAGATACCGCGGTCTTTGACAACCCATACCCTTTCATGTTACTCTTGATCAATCAGGGAAAATTGAAAGGTCAAAGTTAGTGGAAGATATCCCCGAACTCTACAATCTCGAGACGATCGAGCAGATGCGCGCCATCGCCGACCCGCTGCGCCTGCGCATCGTCGACGCCCTCTCGCAGCGCGCGTTTACGGCGACGGGGCTCGGCGAACGCTTGGGTTTGCCGGCCAACAAGGCGCACTATCATGTGCGTGAGCTGGAAAAGGTCGGCCTCGTGCGCATCGTCGAGACACGCGAGAAGGGCGGCATCCTCGAGAAGTACTACCGCGCCGTGGCTCAAACGCTCGACATTCCGCAGTCGCTGCTGCGAACCGCCCCGTTGGACGAGAGTGTCGCCACGATAGGTGATTACCTACAGTCCTACACGCGCGGGTTCCTGCGCGCGTTCACTAAAGCTCTCCATATGCCGGACCCCGACAAGAATGGCTCCAATGACACCCGAACCATGTTGGCGCCGGCGTACCTGTGGATGACGGACGACGAGTATCGCGACGCCATGGAGCGGATATACACATTGCTCAAGCCGTACCGCGATCCGCGCGGTATCGCGGGAGAGCGTGAGCACGCCTTCATGCTTTCTACATACGATACAAGTCTAGCGTCCGACGCGCAAAAGTGACGCGCGGGGCCGTTGCAGCGGTCCCGCGCGCCGGACTCTCACCGCTCTCCCATATCCCATCAATACAAGCAGAACAGAGGAGTACACATGAATGCTACCACGCCGCCCGCTGCCGCGCCCGCACCGACCGCGCGCGCGTCCGGCCCCTTCATCAGCCGCGCCTTCGCCCTGCTCTGGGCCGGACAGTCCGTCTCCAACCTGGGCGATTGGGTCTTCAACACGGCGCTCATGCTGTGGATCGCGCTCGGCCTCGGCCACAATCAGCCCTGGGCGCCCGCCGCCGTCAGCGGCGTCCTCATCGCCCGCTTCGTGCCGACGATCCTCATTGGCCCCCTCGCCGGCGTCTTCGTCGACCGCTGGGACAAGCGCCGCACGCTGCTGTGGGCCGACGCCTTGCGGGCGCTCTTGATCGCGCTCCTGGCCCCCGTCGCCGTCCTCGCACTCCCCCTGGCCTGGCGACTCGGCGCGGTCTACGGCGTGGTCGTCCTCACCACGGGGTGCGCGCAGTTCTTCGACCCCGCGCGCCTGGCCCTCATCGGCGATGTCGTCGCGGAGCCCGACCGCCCGCGCGCCAGCGGCCTGGAGCAGGTCACCACGAGCCTCGCCTTCGTCGTCGGGCCCGCCGTGGCCGCGCCGCTCTACGTCGCGCTCGGCGCCCAATGGGCGATCCTCGCCGACGCCCTCTCGTTCGTCCTCTCCTTCCTGCTGGTGCTGCGCCTGCGCGCGCCCCATGTCGCTGCGGAGGACGTCGCGAACGAGCGAAATCACGCGGGGCGCGAGTTCGCCGCGGGTCTGCGTATGATCGCCGGCAACCGCGTCCTGTGCACGCTCCTTGTCGCGGCCATCCTGACCATGCTGGGGTTTGGCTCCATCGACGCGCTCGACATCTTCTTCGCGACGGGGACGCTGCATGTGGCGGCGGGCCTCTACGGTTTCCTGGCAGGGGCCTCCGGCGCCGGGCTGCTGGCGGGGGCGATCGTGGGCGGCCTCTACGCGGGACGGTTTGGGCTAACGCGCGTGTTGTGGCTCTCTCTCGTCGCCCTGGGCCTGCTCGTGCTGGTGTACGCGCGGCTCACCAGCTTCGGGCCCGCGCTGCTCGTGCTGTTCCTGGTCGGCGTCCCCAACGGCACGCTCAACGTCGTCATCAACCCGCTCCTGTTGCGGGTCACGCCGCGCGCGTTCGTGGGCCGGGTCAGCGCGGTGCTGATGCCCGTGATGAGCGTGGCCGCGCTCCTCTCCATCGCCGTGTCGGGCCTGCTAGACAGCACCGTCCTGCACGGGTTCCACGCCCACCTGTTCGGCGTCAACGTCGGCCCGATCGACACCATCTTCTCGGCGGCCGGCCTACTCGGCGTCGCCGGCGGCTTTTACGCCTTCCTGAATCTGCGCCATGTACCCATAACCCAGCACATGGAGGACAACGTCGCATGAGCATCGAGCTTCGACCATTGCGTCGTGAAGAGCTTACGCCGGCCGCAGGTGTCGCGGCGCGGGCGCTTTGCGATAACCCCATCAATCGCGCCATCTTCGGCGATGATCCGCGCCGCCGGCTCACCGGGACCGAGGCGGCTTTTCGCGCCCTACTTCCCGTGTTGCAGTGCCCACCTTTGGGCGCCTACCAGGGCGGCACACTCGTGGGGATCATCGGCGTGGCCCCGCCAGGTACATGCGTCCCATCGCTCCCGCGCCAGTTGCGCATGCTGCCGCTGCTGCTCCGGCACGGGCTCGGCAACCTCGCGCGCGAGTCGCTCGTCCTCAACGCCTGGGCGCGGCACGACCCGCGAGAGCGGCACTGGCATCTCGATCCCGTGGCGGTCGAGCCGGAGCGGCAGGGGCACCAACGCTACCCCCTGTTGTTCCGCGACTATCTGCGCGCGGACCCACGAGTGGTGGGGGCCTATGGACAGATCAAGGAGGCGCTCGCCCGCCTCCATCCGCATGACGCCGACGCGTACTACGACGTGAAGGACCCCGTGTGCGACATCATCGTGGCGGCAGCGGAATTGTGGGCGGTCGAGACGAGCTACACTCCGGGGGCGTCAGACTTGTAGACGAAGCGGCTTTGGCTGTTAGGCGAGCGGGTCCGCGAATATGCTGGCCACGGGGTACGCGAAGCCGGGGAGCACGTCCTCCCCGTCGAGCGTGCCGCCCACTTGGGGCTCGTTAAGGAATAACGTCCCGTTTTCGCCGCAGAGCCCTTTCATTGGGCGGTGAGGCAGGATAGAATGAGGCATCAATCCAGTGAGTGCTCCTCCAGGAGGTCGGCATGGTAGCATCAACGAT
>JAABUL010008470.1_pt1 | contig 10433 bp, 1 predicted proteins | sample 5559151 | NCBI WGS metagenome assembly JAABUL01 (sample SAMN10711876, study PRJNA513368) | rock metagenome | isolation source: Antarctica rocks | place: Antarctica: Victoria Land, Pudding Butte sud | reverse complement strand
ATAAGATAAACAAAATACAAAATTTTGCTATTTGTTTAATTAAAACTTTTGTTAATTTAAGATTTTATTAAATTTATTTTTAAATATATTATTATTACTTGTGTTATTAATAACAACTTTAAAAAGTTTATCTTTAATTTCGAAAAAATTTAAAATCTTTATAAGTTTTAATATTAATTAACAATTTATATACTTAATATTAAGAGAAGTAAATTTAATTAAATATTTGCGAAATTGAAATATAATATTTATTTAATATATTAAAACTTCTAGATAGACAATTCTTTAAAAACTAAACTATATATTTAAAATAATAAAAATATATTAAGTACTTTTAAAATTTATCTTAATTTTCTTGCAAATTTAATTATATTTCGAAAGAATTATTTTAGATAGTTTAATATAATTTAAAAGTATTAAATTTAGATAAAGTATTTTTAGCAACTTTCGAAAATTAAGATTGTTAATAGTTCGAAAAAACAAATTTAAATTTATAAAAGTTTTATATAATTAATTTTCTTAATTATTTTAAATAAAGAATAACAACAAATTAATATAACTTTTCTTCTAATAAATTATTAGTTATATATTATTTATATATATTATTAATTGTAATTTATGCAATTAAAGACTAAATTAATTGTTGTTTGTAATTAAGATTGTTTTTGTTTTAAATAAAAGAAAAATAGAAGATATTTCTTTATATTTAATATACTTAAATAATTGTAAACAATAAAATAATTCAAAATTTTATAACAACTTTTGTATATAATTTTTGAAATACTATCTACAATTAAAGTTATTTAAATATATTTGTTTTAAAACTTAAATTGTATTTCTATATTAATCTTTTTTGTTTAATATAAATTGACAAGTTTTAATTAAATTTTGTTAAAAATTTTGTTATTAATAGTTGTTTGTAATTATTATACTTAAAATTAAGTATTAGTATTTAAATTTTATTTAATGTTTTTTTTTTTTTTAAAACAAACAATAAATAATTAATAAATATTTTGTTAAATATTTTATAAAGATTTTTTTTTCTAGTATTAATAGCAAAAGTAAGAAAATCTTAATTAAATTAATTTGCAAATTAATTAAAATATAAACTACTAAATAGCAAATTGCAAAAAATAGATTTGCTAGAATTCTTTTTGTTTAAAGACAATAATTAATTTAAAACTTTTAAAAAATTCGATATTTTGCAAACAAAAATACAAATATAATATAATTATATTTTTTAACAATTCGAAAAAGAAATTTAAAAACAAAAAGATAATATAAAAAAGTAATATAAGCAATAACTAATATAAGTAAACTATTTTAAAATAATATAAGCAAGAGTAGATTTTAAGTCGAAGTATATTATTTAATATTGTATCGGCAATTCCGGAACCCTGGTTAATAGTACTATTAGTGGCTAATAGTCAAATTAGTTGATATGTCGATGTGCTCGCTCCATATAATCAAGCGCAGGATTGAACTACAATTAGCAGGATTCGTAGACGCGTAATTGACACGCGCTTTGTTAAGATCTTATTTCGCACGTTGTTAAGTCTTATAGGCGCGATCCACGAGCGCAATCCACGGGCGCAATTCATGGGCGTAATCTACAAACACAATCTACGAACGCAATTTACAACTACTATGCGCACAACAAGAGACGTTCTTGTTGACACATAACTCGCGCGTAAAAATCTCACGAATTGTTCGATTCTATTATACAAATTACTATAATGTAAACAAGTAACAAATAGAGACATAAGCGAAGCATTGCAAGAGTTTGTGCGTATCTCAAATATCAAAATTAAATTTCTGTCAAACAAGCGCCAAGACTTTTGCTGCTAAATGGACCCTAGACTAGCTAATAGCCAAATTAGCAGTTTTCGCAACAGGCACTTTCTGAGCAGGGGTCCCGGAATTGCCAATATATAGCGAAAAATTCAAATTATAATAATATATATTTAAAAATAGAAAATCTTGATATAATAATATTATATTCGATTTCTTAACAATTTAATTTAATTTCAAATATTAAAATTAAGAATCGAGTTAGATCGAGTTAATTTAATTTCAAAATAATAGAAATCGAATCGAGTTTTAGATCGATTTCTAATATTAAAATTGTTAAGTTAAGTTAATTCCAAAAGTTAAAATCGAAACTCGACTCAATAATTAGTCTAAATATATAAGAGAAGTTAATAGCTATTTTGAAACAATAGAATATATTAATTAAGAATAAATTTAACGAAATTAAGTTCTAATAAGTGCAATTATATTGTTTCGAATATTTATACAAGAATTTTTAAGAGTTTTTTTATTATTTAGTAAAGTTATATAGACAAAAAATATTTTAATTTTTGTATTAATTTCGATTTTTAGTTTGTAATAAGAGATTTAAGAATATATAATTTGTATATTTTTTAATTAACAAAATATATTCGTTTAACGCGAATTTTATTTTAACAATTTTTTTTTGTTAACTTAATATCTAGACTGATCGTTCGATTCCAATAGTTGGAACCAAATTGCATAAATTATGAAAATACTAACTATATTAGGTTAAAACTTGGCCTAATTAGATATAACTTTCGGGTCGGGTTATAGATTTTGGGGAAAAACCGACCCGAACGATCAGTCTATTAATATCTAGTATTCTTTTATTTAGTTATTTTTTTTATTGTTTGCAATAACTATACTTTAATCTATATATAAAATTTGTTTATTAAATATTTTTTATAAAACAAATTATTTTAAGAGACAAAAAAAATAGTTAATTGCAATTGCTATAAATTTTAATAAATATTCTAATTTATATTAAGATTAAAATAATATTTTAATATTTAATCTTTATATTTTTTAAAAAATAACAAATATAATATTTTTAACAACTTGTACTTATAATTGTTTTGTAAAAGTATATATATTATATAGAAATCTAAATTTATTTGCACTATTATTTGCAATATAGAAAACAAGCAATTAAGAAGTTATTCTTTTTGTTAATTAGTATTTCTTCGCTAATAATATAATATTATTTGTAGTTTGCTTTGAAGTTGTAATTATATCTAATACTTTAAATCTTTAATTAATAATTAGATCAATTTTTGTAGACAATAATTCTATATTAATTCTATTTAGTTAAATTAATATTATCTGTTATTTAAAATTGAACGTCAATTTACTAAAAGTTGTTTAATAAGAAAATTAGATTTTCTCTCTTATAAATATTTTGTCTTAAGAGATTCTTAGAGACAAGTAGATAGACATTAGACTTAAAATTTATTTTATATTGTTTTACAAACGCTAGAAAGTTGTTTTAATTCTTGTAATATTAAATTATTTGTTTCTTAATTTAATTATTAGAAATTCGATTTATTTTCAAAAGAAATTCTAGCTTTCTTTAGTAAGCTATATAGACAATTGACTTCAATATAATTGTAACTAAATTCTCTTCTTAATTCTTCGTTAATAAAGCTAGTTCAATTAGTTAAAAAACTTTGATCAATATTGCAAAACAATAATTAATTTAATATTGCAAATCTATATTTATCTTTATATATAAATAGTTCTTTGCGTTGTTCTTCTTGTTTGTTGAAATAAACATAGCTACTATTTTTGAAAAGATTTTGACGATTTCTATAATTAAAGCACGCAATTTTATTGTGTTAATAACTTCAAAAAATCTAAGATCTAACAAATATAATCTTAATATCAAATTTTGTAGTTGTAATAATAAAGTAGAAGTTTCTCTAAAAGACTCTAAATTCTTGTTTTCTCTTCTTTTGTTTTATTTTTTGTAAGTTTTATCATTTTTAGATTTTAACTTTAATTTCGACTTTGTAATTAATATTTCAAATTTCTCTTATTTCTCTTTTTAAATTTGCGATTTTTCTATATTTTTTGCAAAAAAAGATAGAATTGTTTGAACTTCTATTTTACAAGTTTTTTTCAACTTCGCATCTAAAATTCTTATTAAATTAATTTCTTAAAAATAATCTCTTAATCTTATTCTAAAAGCTTTTGCTTAATAAACACTATTATATTTTTTAATATTTCGATATTTATTTTATTGTAGTTGTCGACTATATAGTTTGCAATATATTTCGATTTTGTAATACAAGATTTAAGTCGATTATATATAGCTTGATTTAATTTTTTCAAAATTTTTTCAAAATTTTTACGCTTTTTTGCTATTTATAATATTGTTTTAGTAATAAATTAATCTATATTTTTAGACAACAAATTTGTAGTTTTTAATAGATAATTACTAGAATTATATTATTCTACTCTGCTTTTATATTACTTCTACTTTACTCTTATATTACTCTTTCTTACTAAATCTAATTAAGTAATCTATTGATTTTGTAAACAAATAATATCAACAAAATTACAAGAAAACAATAAGAGATACATAATTTTCCGTCTGTTTATTATTAAATTTAATATATTTTCTCAAGAATCTTCTAATACAAATCTAAATCTAAAATATATCTTTTTATATACTTAGAATTGATCTCTATTTGTATCTTTAATTATATTTGAAAACTACTTGTATAAAAAACCGAAACATCTAATATTTGTCTCTTCGTTGTTGTTTCTTCTTGTTTATCTCGTTAACTGCTTTATTTATCTCGCTATTAATTTTCTTGTTTATCGCGTTAAATAAAGAATTAATTGTTAAACATTTAATTAAAAAGTAGATCTAAAGTTAACTTAAAAATAGACAACGTTTGTTAAGTAAAATTTTCAAAGATTGTTTGATATTAACGTTGTGTTTGCGAAGATATTACTTATATCTTGTTTAATAAGTCTTGCAAACAATTTTTTAACTTAACAATAGCAAACTTCTATATATATAATATATTATTTAAAAAAAAAAAATCTTAGACAATAATAACAAAGTTTTTAACAATATTTCTTGTACTTTTATTATATCTTTATTGTCTTTCTTGTCTTTTGTATAATTTTTTTGTTTTGTTATTATTTGTTTTGTTTGCAATAAATTTGTAGATCTTTAATAAGAATATATGTTCTTTGATTTTAACATATTGTTGCTTGCTTTATTGTATTATTGCTTCTATATTTTGTAAGCGCACAATAACTTTATTGTCTTTGTAAAGATATTAATGCAAGAAACAATAATAATAGATTTGTTCTTAAGATATTTAAATTGCACATTAATTATTTTTAATAAAAGAACGTTACTTAGATAATAAAATAGCGAAATATAAATATATTACGAAGCTTTATTAATAGATATATTCTTGTCTTCTTAAACTTCTGCTTATAATTTTAATATTAATTAATAAGAAATTTATTTAGCTTTGTATTTATTATTATATATAAATTGTTTGCGCAAATAGATATATTAACAATATAAAGGTTAGCTTGCAATCTTTACTTATTTGTAGAAAATTTAAGTTTTTGTTTAATTTAATAATAAGAGTCTTCGTTATATAATAAGAAGATATTATCGAAGTAAAGTATCTTATTAATAAAATATTTAGTTTACTTTTTACATTTAAATTATAAATACTTCTTAAGATAGTCAAATATATTTTAATATATATTGAAATAGTTGTAATATAAGATGTTGCAATACTTCTTTAATAATTTTGAGATAATTGTATAAACAATATTCTTTTATTGTTTATAAAATATCTCTTACTTTTTATTTGTTAAAAAATACTTTTTGCAATTAATTATTACGTTCTAATTAATATATTAGATATATAAAAGATAATTAACGCAATATTCTTTCTCGTAAAATATATACGAGAGCATTAATAACAAAACTTTATTGTTGTCAAATATAACAATTATAAAATAGAACAAATTTAAATAATTGTAAAGACGTATTAAAGTTTTTATTACTTATATATAATTGCTATAGTTTTTTTCTTTTATAAAGTAGAATGCAACGTAAAAAATAAAATTATAAAGACAATAATCTTAATAATAATAAGAAGAAATATTTTATATTTATTTGTTTTGTAAATATAATTTATAATTAAGACTTTTATATTTAAAGATAGCAATTTTTGCGTGTATTTAAATATAAAGAACAAGAATTAAAGTTTGTTATTATACTTTTTCTTTTTTAAATTAATATATTAATTGAATAATTCTATTAAATACTTTGTTAAACTTTTGCGTAAATATTGAAAAACTTATTGTTGTTATCTTAAAAATAATATTTAAATTTTAAAAATCTTGCAACTTAAATATAGATTTCTCGAGATTTAGACAAAGATCTTTAATAGTTGTATTAATTTTGTTGTTTTTTTGTTATCTCTTTAGAGCTTATATTGTACTTTTGATTTATTTAGAATCTCTCTTCGATATAATACAAAAATAGACAACTTTGTTAAAGTATAATTATAATCGAGACATTTAACAATAAATGTTTAAATACTTAAATTTTTCTTATCTTCAAAATTATTTTCTAGCTTTGTAATCGCTTCGAACAAGTATTTGCAAAAACAATTGCTAATATTTTGATAATAATATTCTTATAATTTGATTTTTTTATTGCAATTGCAATTAATTTAGTATTTTATACAAATATTGTATTTTAAAATCTTGTTGCAATCTATAATTATCGCATTATTTTATATTGTTATATACTAATTAAGTTTTAAAACAAGCAAATTGATTCGAAATTTTTTCGTAATAAATATTAAACAATAACTTTAACTTTATAGTTATAATTAATATAAATAAGAAAGAAGATAAATAATAACAATAACAACAACAACAATATAAGCAAATAACGCATTAAATTCTAAAAATTATATAATTAAACTTTGTAAGAAAGAATAATATAAGAGTAAAGAAGAAATAGTATAAGAGCAAAGTAGAGTAATATACTAGTAATTATCTTTTAATAATTATAGTTTAAGAAGTTAAATTTAATTATTTTGTTTTTTTAGTTATTAATATTTTTGTTAATCTCTTGTATTGCTTTTTTCAATTTTTGCTACAATAGATTACTTATATATACTTAAATACTTCTATTAATTGTTTGTTACAAATCTTGCGTTTAATTCTCGACTATTTTTAAGATATTTAAGACTATGTTTCGAAGATTTTTTAAATATTTTTTTCTCTTATTATTTGCAATTTTGTTGTATTAAAGTAGAATATTTGCTATTTAAATATAGATGCAATTTTTAATAGTTAAGTTGTTTTCTATAGATTAAATAATTGTTTTTTGTAGTTTAATTTAAGTTTAAGTTTAAGATATTTAAGACTATAATGTTTGTAATTGTTGCAATAATGTTTGCTAATCTTGTGCTTAAGATAATATAGTTAAAGAGACTAGTTTCTAACTACAAAGAGAATATATAGAAATTATTAAAAATTAACTTGTATTTTATTTAGCAAATATAAGTTGTTGCTTTTTATAAGATCTTTTTGTTAATATAAATAGTAATTCTTGTTCTTAATTTTAATTGTTTAACAAAGATTAAGAATTTTCTCTCGTAACAATTATTTATGTTTAGTATTTTATAATTGTTGCTCTTGATCAACTATAATATTAACTTAATAAAAGAAGATTTATATAAAAATAATAAATTAGTAAAGAGAACTTTATTAACAAAAGATTAAACTATTAAGTTACTATATTTTAATAAATAAAACAATAACTTGTTTTAAATATTTAACAATTATAAAGTTTTAAATATAAAGAACTATTATTTATAGATATTATTTACAATATTTATATTGTCGATTTATACAAAGAGATTGTGCCAGTAATTATTAGTATATTAACTTGTAATTAATTATAAAGTTAATATAACTTACGTATTATATTGCTCTATTTATTGTTAAGAAATGTTTTGTAAAAAATAATTAAATTTTGTTCTTTATAATCTAAAAGTATTCTTGAAATTCTAGAACTTAAATTTAAAGTTTCTTTCTTAATATTTTTAGAAAACTTTTTAATTATTAATTTTAGTCAATTAGAATAGACAAATAGATACTAGTGCTATTTATTTATTTCTAATTAATTAAAATTGTTAATATTTTAATATTTTAATATTTTTGTTTTTTATTTGTTTTTTTCGAATACTTAAAATTCTAATATTTTACAAATTGTTTTGCGTAATTGCGTATAAATTTTCTCTAATACTTGTAAATTAATAAGCTTTATACTAAAGTTTTTGTAGTTAAAACAAGTATAAAAGTTGCAATTTTTTTTTCTTTAAAAAATTCTTACACTTTTGTGTAATTAAAATAATTATAATTAGATAATAATAATATAATAATTATAAACAATCTTTTATTGCTTTAATAAGACTAATTTTCTATCTCTCTTATAAGATTATTCTTTATTTTCTTTTTTTTGTTTACTAATTTCGCAAAAATCTCTTAATTTTGTTTTATTTTTTTATTTTAAAAGAGATTAACTATTTAAAAAAAACTATATTATATTTCTTATCTAGAGTAATATTGTATAATAAAATTAAGTCTTTAATTTAAAATAAACGCGTCTGCAATTAATAATTATTGTCGAAGAGATTCTTGTTTTTTTCTCTAAAATAACAAAGATGCAAAGTTGCTTTTTAAATATTTTTATCTCTTCTTTTTAATTATTTCGCTCGCAATAATAGTAAATCGATTGATATACAAGCTTTTTTTTAGTTTATAATATATTAGATCGAATATTCTATCTTAATTAACAATATTGTTTTATATTTGAACTTCAATTAAAACAATATCTATTTAATAAATTTTCAAATTGTTATTCTATTTGTTTATAAGATTATATACAAATATTGTAATTAATTTGTAAAAGCTTTTTTTATTAACTTAAATAAAATATTAACAATAGATTTATACTCTCTGTTTATTATTTTGTTTGTCTATAAATAATAAGTTAAAGTTCTTACTTTTTTAATACTATATCTTTTTAAAAATTTAGTTGTTATTTTAACTTTATTTTCGAATTTGTTGTTTATAATTATTTTTTTAATATATTTATATTAATAGAAAATGTTTTTTATAGAAACTTTACTATAGCAAATGCTTTGAAATTTGAAATTGCTTTAATTTTTATTTATTTTGTCAAATTATTTCGAGTAATTATTAGATTAATTTTAACAAATATTTTTGTAATTAATATATAGATATAGTTTACAACAATCTTTTTCTACAAGTTAAAGATATAAGTTAAATATATATATATTTTTTTGTTTGTTAAAGATTATTTTCTAACATTTATTATAGTTTGCGACGTATTTTTTGCAAAAATTAAATAGATTTAACTGTTAATAGATATATTTTCTATCTTTATAGTTGTTTTTATTATGCAAACTTTTTATAATTTAATTTTTGTTTTTTGTTTAATTTACTACTTTATGCAAAGATATATTCTTGTTTATCTTTTAAAACAAATGTTCTTCTCTTATTAGAAAATAAAGAGTATAATTCTTGAATTTGCAAAAATTCTTTTAATTTATATTTAATTTTTGTAACAAGATTAAACATTAAGCGATTTGCTTTAATTTATTAAAATAATTATTTTTGAAAAAAATTGATTTTTCGTTAATATTATTATTTGCGCGAAACAAACGCAAATACAATTTAACTAATTATTAATAAAATTATTAATATCTTTCTTATTAATTTTGTTAATATTGTTAAATAATTCTTTTGATTTTTTTGAAAATTTATTAATTGTTATATACTTTTAATAAGATATATATTGTATATTAAAGTCGAAGAAACAAATTTAAATTAATTAACAAGTTATTAAAGTATTAGACAAGTTTGTTGTAAAGCAATTAAATTAAGTTATAAAAATATTAATCTTAATCTTAGTTGTAAATCGAGCTCTATACAATTAAAATTATATTTTCTTTAAGATTTTTATAAGTTCTAGACATTTTTGTTTTTTAATATTATATTGAAATTTTTGTTTGTTTTAGAGCTTACTTTTATATTGTAAAGAATGTTTTCTTTTTATTATTATATTAATTTGTATTAACACAATTTTTTAACTTTTTAAACTTAAATTTATAGTTAAAATAATCTTGTTAATTAAAATAGAATAGTTTAAAATATATATAATTAACATATTTATTAAAGCAATCTTTAGTTTGTTTATAAAGTTTTGTTGTTCTAAACTTTAGACAAAAATATATTTAGTTTTGAACAAATAATAGATCGATTTTGCAACAATTACAAATTTTAGTATTTAAATTCAATAATAGATATATACTTTTATAAAGACTCTAACTTTAGAAATGTTTTTGCACAATAACTATTTAACAATTTTGATAATTTTAATGTTGTTAAAGAAGTTTCTATTAAAATTATATATAATATCGACAATTTTAATATCTAATTTGCAAAATTAAGATTTTCCGTTAAATATTGTATATTTAAACAATTTTACGTTTATTAATATTGTATTTAATTAC
>JAABUL010008467.1_pt1 | contig 10438 bp, 8 predicted proteins | sample 5559151 | NCBI WGS metagenome assembly JAABUL01 (sample SAMN10711876, study PRJNA513368) | rock metagenome | isolation source: Antarctica rocks | place: Antarctica: Victoria Land, Pudding Butte sud | reverse complement strand
AGCTTGTCGCCAAACGCTTACTCGTTCGCGAGAGTTAAGGCAAAAAATGGTTAACCAAGGAGAATTATATGCTAAACCAATTCAAACACTTGAACGAAGTATTAATGTGTTGAACTCCCAACTAGATCTCGGCTATATTTTGGTCGATAATTATGCTCATTTAAGTGAATTGTTGACAATAGAATACGAAACGATAACGTTGACAGAAAAACTTCCTCAAAATATCGTTGAAAGTACTTTACGTCAAATGCAAGAACTTGAAATACTTGAAGAAAAAAGAGCTGAGCTTGCTTCTTTGATTAGTTTAAACTCAACCGAGTTTTAGCCTAACTACACAATAAGCAGAGAACAATTTTCATAGTTTTTGATGATAGTTAGATGTTAATATTAATATGTTCACTAGCTTATTTAAACTTGCTTTTGTTCGCTATTAAAATGTCAATTGAGAACCAAGATACAATAGAAAAATGGAGTTAAAATGAGTATTTCAAAACGAAACAAAGAACTTGGAGTTCAAGGAGCTAGGATTGTTAGTGTGATTGGTTTGTTGATCGGAGTTCCCAGCCTTGCTGTGGGGTTGTCTTTGGTCGTTCCGGGGGCTACTTATTCTAGCCCCGAACAGCCGCTCGTAATTGAACGAGTTAAAAATCACCTTGCCACTGCCACCAACAGCAACAGCGTGACTGTAGCCGAGCAGCAGTTAAGTGAGGTAACAACTGAGCTAGACCAGTATCTAAAGATCCATCCTCTAGCAAAAGATTCAAAAGATTTTCAGGATTGGTATCGGCAAGTTTCAAGGATAAAGCATCGGTTGACTTTAGCACGAGCTGTTGAAAATTCTCAAGCCGATCCATTGGAAAAACTTCAGGCAGAAGATATTGCCCTCAAATCTCTTCGAGAATTTGCCGAAATAAAATTAACTGATCTTTTTGGGGCAACTCTTGGAACTGAATACAATGTACCAAATAACATTCCAATTCAGTTAAATGCCGCACAAGAAACAATTGTAAATTCTTGGAGAGTGTTAATCCCAGTGGGAATAATCAGCCTGCTTTTAGGGCTGGATAGGGCAGTAGTAAGCGATGAAGTTTAAACCAATTCAAACACTTGAACGAAGTATTAACGTGCTGAACTCCCAACTACAACTTAGTTATACCTTGTTCAATAATTATGCTCATCTCAGTGAATCATTGACGATAGAATATGAGTAAAAGATGGTATTTTGTTATCCTTGGTGCATCGACAACGATAATTACTACTATTAAACCAGCCATTGCTGAAGTTTCAGATACAAACGAAGCTCGGAATGCGGGAGCAATTGTATATCTGGCTGAACTAGGACTAGGACTACTAATAATTATTGGACTAGGTTTAACTTTCAACGCACGCAACACCATTATAACCGGAGAAAAAGCATTTAATGCTTACCTTCCATCCCTGATAATATTCTTGTTTGGAATTTTCACAAGTCTTTTGTTCGGATTTGTTATGGGAGCATTGGATCAAACCTTGATATTCCTTATTGTCGTCAATACCTATTTTTTAATTGTTTACCTAATCTATGCTTGGAAATTATCATCCTTGGATTGACATACTTACTCTGCCGATATGTAATAATCAGCCTGCTTTTAGTGCTGGGAGCATTCACAAGAATATATTGCTAATTATGACTATTAATACCCTCCCTCTTCGTCAGAAAAAGCTGTTGCATGAATTAGCTAAACTTAGTAAATATGGACGATTCAAGCCGCCTAGTTCCTTAACAGAACTAATCTTACTCCTGTTGAAGATTTGTCAATTTAATATGAGCTGGCAGATCGGTGTTGGCTTAGTCCGAGCATCAAGTAGGGAATTGTTCATCACCGCACTAGGCTTTTTGATTTTACTATCTGTCTCAATTAGTAGTCTAATCTTTTATCTCTGGACGCACCAAAGAGAAAAGTTATCTGCTGTTACCTCTATAATTTTTATGAACAAAATTTCTCCCCATTATGTTTTTGTGATTTTAGGAGTAACAGCTTTCACTCTGGTGGAATGTTTTGGCGGAGCAACGAGATTAGTGAAAATATTTTTAACTATAATTAAACTGAATATGATTAACGTGCAGTTTATTGGTTATTCAATACCAGTAGATTCGTTTGACCAGATATATCAGTCGATTGTTTATTTGTCACTTTCTGGAATATTAATCGGGATTTTGGTTGCTTTGGCAGGACTGGCTTAAAAGAGCAATAGACTCGACAAGCAAGCTCTAGTAACGATTGCTCTCCTCACGACCTCAGATAAAGTCATGCTCCCTGGACTACTTCAGTTTTGCTACTATCAAGCTGAATTAGGTGAATATGTTTGTACCCCAGCTTGACTTCAAATTCATCGCCGGGTTTCAATCCCATCAGCTCGGTGTAAGAGCTGCCAATGACAATTTGACCATTTTGATGAACTTTTACACGGTAGCCAGCTTCTTTACCTCGTCCATCTTTAGCTGACCCTGGTTCCAACGTAACACCCTTGGCAGCTAGTACGGCATCGTAAAACTCTGAGAGATTGACGCGAGACCGACCACCTTTCGTAACTGTGTAATAACCGCATTCTTTTGCTAGTTTTCTGCGGGGTAAGTCACTCTCTTTGAGCTTTTGAAGTAATGCTTTCCCATTCAATGAAGGAGTTGCTGTTGGTGTCGTCATTCTTGAAATATTTGTTGTGTTTGTTTAGCTATTATATCTGATGTAGTACTTAGCCCTCCCTCATATTTTTATTTAGAAGACTTAGCTAAGGCTGGCTACAAGACACTTCCAAAGCCTCTGGATAAAATGTTTGAAATTATACTTAGTAATAAGTTAAGAAAACAAACTTTATGAGTGAGTTATCTGTTTCTGAGTATGGAGATGGGACTTTAGTCATTGATTCTCGTCTAATTGCTGAGCGTTTAGGCGTTAAGCACTCAGACTAGATGCAGAACATCATTAAAAAGTATCAAAGTCTTGCTGAACAAGCATTTGAAGTTCTCCGTTTTGAAAACGAAAAACCTCAGACTGGTACTAAAGGTGGTCGTCCAATCAAGCGCTTGTATTTGTATGACCTTATGTGGACAGGGTTGAGTAATTCACATTGCCAACCTCTTTACCTTTGATTGTGAGACGGTTAGTTGTAAGGGTCAAAATCCCTCCTATAAGGGACTCTAGCCATTCTGAAGGCGCTCTGCTTGTAAGGGTATCTTCTAGCTGTGATAGCGCCTGCTGAGTTACTCCGGCAAGAATTGCTAGAAAGAGACTGACTTATACCAGACTGAACCGTTAAAATACTAAGGGATAACGTGAGGAGTCCTGACGAGCGCTATCCCTTAGAGTTTAAAGTTGTCTCGTTGACCATCCAAGCCTTTTACTTAAAAAGTAGAGAGCTATACAGCCTAATATAGCGGCAATACCTGCTATTATTCCACCTTCTGGACCGTATTCACCGCCCGTAAATATATCTTGTTTTCCTCCTGATGAAGTAAGATCTTGACAAATGAAATGGCACTTTAAGAAGTCATCGTTACCGCTAACTTTAAAACCAAAGATTATTCCTTGAAATACATTCCAACCAAAATGTAATCCTATGGATAGCCAAAGACTTTGAGTAAAGTACCTCCCAAGAGCTAAAAATACCCCAGTAACAGAGGTGCTAATCAGTATTCCCCAAAATGGTTCATGTCCAAGTGTATGTATATAGCCAAAAAAAGCGGATGAAATAATGATTGCAAAACAATAATTATTAAGACTCTCTTTCAGTGCTTGAAAAATGTAGCCACGGAAAACTATTTCTTCTACCCAGGCACCAACTCCCAATGTTAAAAGTTCTAAAAAGGCATCAAGCAAAACATTGTAAGCAGGCTGTTGCTCCGGTTGCCACCAACTACTGATTTTTATCCAACCCATTATTAAATAAAATACAAAAATTAGGGAGAGTAATACTCCAGAAATTCCTAATCCCTCTAAAAACCTAGAACATCCAGTCCTCGTGCCTTCTTTTATTCCTAAATAACTTAAAGGAGGCTTTTCTGTACCCCAACACAAAACAAAGGGAACTAGTGTAAATGCAACCGCTAAAAAAACTTCAATAAATAGAAGCTCTATGCTGTTTGTGTGGCTATTCCCATTAATCTTCTTAAAACCCATATGTAGTGCGACATTGACTAATACAAAAAAATATAGTGTTGGAAACACTAGAACAAAATTAGTCAATCGGCTTTCAAGAGGAGAAATCTGGTTTTTTCGTGGATTCTGTCCCATTTTTTTCTAATGCATTCTAAAATCAACGTTTTCTAGAGAATCAATACTTAACTCTTTATAGGTTGGTAGGAACTTGAACTAGTAAATCTATTTTGACAAGCAGGTAATTCTTAAGAAGCTCAAGTTATTGTAGTACACGATTTCCCATCTTTTAGTAGTAGTTGAACCAGTAATATTCATCTTCCTCGTCCCCGTCTAGTTTGCTCCTGTTGCAGTTGCTGCCTCAACTCAGCTTGTTGGGAAGAGCGCTCCTGCTGAATTCGGTCAAGTCGCTGATGCATCTGAGGCAGGTTTAAGACCTCTGCGATGCCACGCACTTGAGTCGTCTGAGGCTCTTTTTCCCAGTTTGAGCGGACCTGAGCTAATTTAGCCCACTGTTGAAGTTGACTCTGCTGCTGATTTTTCTGAGAGTGAGTTGAGTCAATCTGCTTAACCGTTTTCTGCAACTGAAGCACAGCGTCTTGGTAATTTTTGTTCCAGGCACAGAGAGGGTTGTTTTGCATCTGTCCCACCTGTGCTACCTGTGCCGCTTGCTGAGTCTGCAACTGCTCAAGTTTCTTGTCAAGTTGCTCAACTTGTTGGTGGACTTGCTGCTGTTGGGTAGCGCTGGGTGGTCGTTGAGGTGCTGTTTGAAAGTACTCTGCTACCCACTGCCCCAGCCCAACAAAATCCTGGTCGCTGAGCTGCTCCACCTGTTGAGTCAGTGCAACTTTCCTGATTAATTGCTCGTTCCAGTCTCTGTAACCGTGGCTAGGATGGACTCTAACAGCACCAGGAACTGCCCCAATGACTTGCTGTGCCTTCTGCTCGCCTGTTGGATAAGTACCGTATCCCACTAACACCTGTACTCCTGCGTTCTGTTGCTGCTGTAGCCATGCGGCTGATGTTTCCCCAACTTCATCAATGGCAGCGAATAGCGTAACGCCAGTTTGCTTCGCTAGCGCTGCCGCAGATATTGCCTCAATCGGTGACTCAACTAGTACAATCCGCTCTAGTTGCCCCTGACCCCGATCTAAGGAAAACCAGCCCGACTCTTTATCAGTGCCTTGAGCAAGTGCTTGCAACCGATCACCTCCCTCAGTGCTGTGCAGGTTAGCTCCAGTAATTGTCCCTTCTGGCTTCTGCTCAAGAAACACGGCATTCTGCTTTGAGTCAGCGTAGAGTGTGCCGTGACTATGCAGTTTATCTACTATCGATTTTGGTAATCCCCGTTGCTCAACCAAGTATTGCTGCACAGAAGTCCACTTTGACTCATCTGACACCGGGGGTTGGAATGGTAATTCTTGTTGTTGAGTTGTGTTTTGTACTGGTTCTTGAGCTAAGCCATCCTTAGTAACAGATTGGGTAACTGCTGACTGGTAAGGATACTGCACAGTTTTCGGGTCAACCAACACCTGTGCAGTTGTACTAGGAGTTGTTTGCAGATTGGCATTTATTGTAACTCCAGGCTTTAGCTGTTGGGCGGCTTTAAGTTTTTCACAACTTTCCTTGTCAAAGATGCCTAAGATTTTGCCCCCCACTAGCGCTGCTATGGCATTACGATCGCCTCTCGAATCATTACTCCGCGCTACACCTAGTTGGATCTGAGTTGATTCCCCATTCCACTCTTGGTCAGCCAAGCCGTAGTTTTTAATTTGGGTGATTTTGAGGGAGTTACCTTTTGGGGTGGTAGCAATTACCGCTGCTCCTGGTGGGGAGCTAATCTCTGCCTCAAATTTGGTGCCAACGGGAAGTACAGGTGATTCACTGCTGAGAGGAGCGAGTTTCTTACCTTCAACTGTGACAATCCGCCTGCCATGATTGGGACTGTTTTGGTCAGTCTCAAGCGCGATCGCGCACTGAACTTTCTCCCCCTTCCACCTCCGCCCTTGGTGCTCGTTGCTGGATTGATGCACCCCGACCACTGTGAGATTACTAAATTGGAACTCAGATAACTGATTGACAAGCTGCTCTGGGAAAGCATTGAAAGCAACGCCAGCCTTCTTCAAGTTCTGATTCTCAGACCGCGCGTGGTTGACCGACCAGAGTGCGGCTGCTAGTGGAAGTTGTTCGGCTGACGGGGTGTTTTGCCGCACTGACTCCAAATATTGAGCCGCTTCTGTGAACTTGGCTTCGACCTGCTGTGATGTAGCACCTGGAGTTAGAGTAACGGTGGCTGAAGCTAGTTTCATGCCTTTTTTGAGATCGTGTTCTTTGATTGACTCTAGTGAGACAATGCCAATAGTCTGTTCGCAAGGATTTCCCTGATTGTCGCTAACGACAACTGCTTTGAGGGAAGAGGGGAGAGATGTATCATTCTCAAATAGTTTGATGTCAAGCTGCGATGCTGTCCAGACCGGAGAATTGGTTGGGTCAAACTTCAGCAGGTGAGTAATCTCTATTTGCTTACCGCTGATAGAGGAGGTGGCAATCAAGCTTGGTCCCAATTTCTGCTGGGCTTTTTCTTTAAGCAGCAGTGCCTCTTTGATCAGTGGGTTGTAAGTTTTGGTAATTGCTCTAGCTTCAGCTTCCTGCTCTTGAGTAAAGCTAACTCCCTGAAACAAAGGTTTAAAATCAAGGGTTGGGCGAGCTGTTAGTTGACTTTGAGTGAATAAACGATTGGTCTGTTGCACCATTAAGTCGATGGGACTGTAGTTGGTGCTTTTCATGGGGCGGTCGAGAAAGACTTCAGGCTTTTTCTTATCAGCCAGCCATTCAACCGGAGTGTAATCGCTAATAGCTTTGCAGTAGTTCAGTACTGATTCATTGGGTCGAGCGGCACTTTTGGGACCGTCAACTGCCACTTGAAGTTCGTTCGATAATTCGCTGACAGTATCGAACAGAAGTTTTTTGACTTCGCCCAACGACTGCTCGATCTGTTGAGTGGTTAGCTTTTGAGGTAAATTGGCTAACTTTTCAACCCTGGTTTGAAATTGAGGAGGCAGTTGAACATCCTTAGCCGGATTAGCATCATCTTTAATTAGGCGCTTATATTTGTAGGATATCTGGTTTAAATAGGCTGACTTATCTTCAGTGGGTAGGAGCTGAGTTTCCCACTGCAATGCCACAGCTTTCTGAATCTGATTAGCAATAATACCAATCTTGTTCTCCATTGCACTAAGAGCAATTTCTTCAAAGGAGCCTGTGTATGCCTCTTTTGCTCTTTTGACCACATCGGGATAGCGGTTTTGCTGCTGGTTGTATTCTTGAATTTCTGCTGCCAGTGTTGGGTAGTTTGAAGCTAGTTCAAAGGCGAGGCGATCGCCATCGAAGTCAGCTTGTAGGTGTTTGGCAGCAGTGTCAGGGTGAATGTGAATAGTACCCTGTTGGTTCTTGCTACCAGGGAGATGTTTATTGGTGAGGACGATGACACCATTGGAGTTGACCAGGGGACTGCGAGTGACAATTACTTCTTTGCCCTCTGGTAAAGTAGGAGCGCAAATTTCGTTGCTGGCTAAGTCCCAACTAGGCTGCGCTAGACCAGAGTTGAATTTAATGGCACGACCAGTGGCAATATCTGTCCATTCTTTGCGGACAAACTTATTCAACCCTTCAATGACTTTAGGATGCTCTAGTAGCTGAAAATGCCCTGACAAGTCAGCTTTCAAAACTCGATAGAGCAGCATGTCTTGTTTTTTTTGCTCAACGGAATCAACCTCTTCATCCCCAAAACCTTCATCGATCGCTGCACCTAAATCTGACAAGTCGGCTTCAATTTCGGTTACAGTCTGAGGAGTAGACTTAGAGAATTCTTGACGGCGCTCGTACTGCTGCATGTAAAGTTGAGCGAGTGAGCGCGGATCTGACTGAGCAGTTGCTAACTTCTCCGCTTCTTCTTTCAGCTTCGGTAGAATGTCTTTTTCTACGCCTCTGGGGTAGTTTACAAGTACTTGCGTACCTAAACTGTGTTGACCATACTCAGCTAAGGCTTTGATTCCAATTCCGACCGTGAGGTTATATTCACCTGGCTTAATTGCTTGGTACTTCTCACTTTTCCGCCCTTTAAAGCTGCTAGTTGGTAGTACGAGGTCGTAACCAGCTTTAACCCTTGTTTTCCCATCGGGAAGTTTTTCGATTTTAGGCTGACCCAAATTTTCTAAATTAGCTGGAGCTAGAGTTCCCTTGCCAATTCTGTGAACGTCATTCCCCTCTTGTGGTTTGATACCAAGGCGAAACTGGAAAGGTATGTTTTCGCTTTCAGTAAGCTGTTGGGCAAGTTCTGTATTAATTTTGCCGTAGCAGTCTCCTACTAGTTTTTTAGTAATATCAGTAGGGATTAATCCCCCATTATCTCCAGTTGAGTCATCTACAACGAGAATACGAAGATTTTTTGGCTCAGAGAACTGCCGATTAGGTGTGAAAACTAAACTTCCGTAAGCTGCTCCGTCACTAGGGTTAGGGTACAATAAATTTCTAACTGGCTGGTCAGCAAAATACATCCGCTCCCCAGAAGCAAACTGTAATGTTTTTCCTTGATATTCTCTCAGATCAGTTGCAATAGCAGCTTCTTGATAAACCATACCCAAGGCAAAATCTGTGTCTGGAAACAAGTACTCAGCTATTGAATTCTTGATTGTCTCCTGAACATCTAAATCCTTCCTAATTTTGGTATCGAAGTGCTGCAAATTAAGTACCATTGCACCAGTCTCTACTTTGAATTAACATGGGTTATATTTATTTTCAACAAGCATGTATTGAGTTAGTTTTAGAATAGCGGAGGAGATAAATTTATGTCTAGTTTTCTACAAGAAGAAATAAAAGCTTCACATTATAACTCCAATGGTACAATGAAGCCGGAGTATCGTGGCTTTTTACATAGTAGAGGATGGAGTGAAATTGAAATAGATGAAACAGAGCAAAGACATATTCGAGAAGCAGCCATTGCCAAAGAAGTAGCTGAACATCAAGAGAATCTTAAGCGCGAGATAGCGGAGTTGAAGGCTCAAGAAGAAGAGGAAAAGCGGCAGAGACAACAGCAAATATCTCGGATTATCCAACGCTCAATAGATTTAGATAAGCCCTTTCTAGTTTACGCTGAGGGGGAAGAAATTTGTTCTGATCTGGGATTACTGTACTGCATAAAGTCAAGTTTCCTTAACATTGAACAAACTCTCTGGTTGGTTGAATTTCTTTTGCTAGAGCTAGGAGATAGCCCCAAGAACAAAGAGTTTTATGGCAGTCGCTTAAACCAGGTAATTCATGGCGGGGGGGTATCGCCTGATAAGGTACAAGCGATTGAAGAGAGAGTTAGACAATTAAATATTACTTTACCACCTTTGTCCACATACAATAGCGGTCCACCCATAGATTTAAGTAAAGCTTCCAAGAGCGAGATCAGGAGCTTTGCGATGTCTGGGCTAGACCGAGAAGAATTAATGAGCGAAGGGTTTATGGAGGCGGACGACTTCTATGATTCTAATGATGAGGCTAGTAACGAACGGTCGTATATCCAAATGCCTGCTGATTGGGAAGATGTGCCAGATATAGATTTTTAAGGCTTAAGGAAAAAAAAATAACAGGCGCTTGGTGCAATTGCATCTAAGCGCCTGTTTCAAGTTGTGGAATAGTTTAAGAATTTTCCCCGTTAAATCTATTCAAGAGTTCTGAACGCCCTAGATTAAGTAGCAAAGGGGTAAACTCCTCTGGCGACAATTGTAATAACGGCTCAATGATTCTGGACAGTTCGTTGTCTAGTTCGCCAAATCGGACTTTGAGTAAATTCTCAACAACTTCCCGTCTTCCTTTCTGCTCTCCTTTCTGCTCTCCTTTTTGCTCTCCTGCCTGCAAAGTTTCTTCACGCCAACGTAAATAAGCTGGTGATAAGTTCATAAGTAAATCCTCATCGTCCCGATCTAGAGTTTGCTTTGCTGAAAGAGTAATGCGCCAGTTGACCAATAATTCAAACACGCTTTGACTCAGTGGATGTTCTTTCGGCAACTCCAAAAGCTCAGTAATAGCCTGTTTCTGAGTTGCTCCTTTTCCCAACATTCTGATCCAGAGAGTTTCTGCTGTCAGTGGAAGCTGATTGATTGCTACCAATGCTGTACATAAACCAGTTGGGAAAAAGTACACTCCAGCACTCCAGCTACTAAAATCCGGTATGGCTCCAAATGCAGCCAACAGAGCTGGCGAAGCCGAAGGTGAGAGAACCCATAAACGCGGTAAATCTCCTTCTGTTAATCTAGCAT
>JAABUL010008462.1_pt1 | contig 10450 bp, 21 predicted proteins | sample 5559151 | NCBI WGS metagenome assembly JAABUL01 (sample SAMN10711876, study PRJNA513368) | rock metagenome | isolation source: Antarctica rocks | place: Antarctica: Victoria Land, Pudding Butte sud | reverse complement strand
CACCTTCTCGCCGATGAACTTGTCGACGAGGCGCACCCAGGGGTCCGCCATGGACGCCAGCCACTTTGACTTGTTGCGGTCCTCCAGGAAGCCTGCGCACGCAAGTTGGGCGCTGGTGTGAGCTGCTTTCGAGGGATGCAATGGCGCTTGCGCTGCGGCCGCAGTGCGCCAGTGGCACACATTCAAAGCGGCCAGGACTGCGACGGATGACGGGCAGGGTGCAGCGCTGGTGGCAGGACATGCAATTGAATCCCAGCAACACAAGCAGTATCGGGCTGGCGCGCGGTGACACGGCGATGTTTTCTCACCCGGCGGCGACAGGCGGGCCGTCAGCCACATTGCCCAGTTCCAGATCTCCGGCGCCGTGCCGAAGCGGGCGCTGACTGCTGGCACCTACGCTGCAGTGCAGCATCGTCAGCAGATGTTTGCATAGACGAAAAGAGACGATGGTTGCACAGAAAGAAAGCGACGGCGCACTATCACCACTTAGAACACATGTCACGCCAGCGCTCCGTCGCATGGGTATAACAGGTGGTGTCCGAAAGTGGAGCTCGATTCGAAGGACAACCCTCAACGGGCATGATTGGGCACAGAAAGCAGCGGCCCACCTTGAGGTACTGGTTGCCGGAGGCCACCTCCGGCAGGTTGTACAGGAACACGGTGCGGCGGCCCAGCCCAATGCCGAAGTCCACCACGCGCCGCCCGCTGACCGGCGGCATGAGCACCTGCGGCGGAAAAAGTACACAATTAGGCGACGTCCACCCCGTCCGCCAGCAACGTGAGTATGTCCGGGAGCTCTGGGTCCATTCAGAGCCCCTGAGGATTCAAGCATTGCCTTAGCATCGCCTCCTTGCCTGCGTAAATGAGGGCGGGCACCTACGCTTGCCGGCCAGTCGCACCTTCCTCACGACTCGCAGCCTGCCAATGCTAACCGTGAGTTTGCAAAAAAATTCAATGCGCCGTATGTTGGAAAGTATATTTGGAAAGCGGTTTCCAAAAGCGGTCGAAGAAGCGCTTCGAGAAGAGCGCACCCTTCGTTAGCCCCCTTTTCAAACGCTCCTTAGCCCTTTTCCAACACCAACTCAACACCAGTTCTCACCTTCTCGCCGTCACGGAAGGCCACCACCTCCTCGCCCGCCAGCAGCATGGAGGTCTCCAGGATGGTGGGCCCCACGCCGCCAGAGCCCGCGGTGTAGTAGGAGTACCGCAGCCGCGCCGGCTGCACCGCGCCCTCGCCCGGTGTTTCCCGGTAGCCGCCCTCATCGTCATACTCCTGTGTGCAGAGAGGTAGGAGAAGTCTTCTGCTTGGGTGTATGTATGTGGTGAAGAAGCTGCGCCCTCGCCCGGCGTGTCCCTGTAGCCCCCCCTCGTCATTATGCTCCTGCACATGGTGAGATTGTGAAACTGTCAGGAACAAAGTGGTGTAGAAGCTGTACTGCAGCCGCATCAGCTGCACCGCCCTCCTGGCACGCACAAAGTGGTGACGTAGCTGTGCCGCAGCCGCGCCGGCTCCACTGCGTCCTTCCCGTATTGGCTCGCGGCAGCCCCTTCCGTTTGCACAGAGCAGTTACAGAGTTTGCTGCCCTGGTGCTTTTGGACAGCAAGGCTGGGTACTTGGATGACATGTCGAAGGAGGCACCGCACCTTGCGGGCGATAGATATCATGTGCGCTGCCATGATGTTGCTGGTGCCCGGGTAGATGCCCGTGGTCGTGATGGCTGGCACACCCGCATCCATCGCCCTGGACCCAGCAACGGAAGAAACGAGACTCACTGCCACAGGATGTTCATGTGGTGGGGGCAAACCCCGGGTGACAGCATGCCAGCGCCGCTTGAAAAAAAAAACAAAAGCCGGAGCTTTGTTCAGGACAGGATTCGCACAGACTCGATCCTGAGTCCTCACAGCAGGCTGGCATATCTCTCATTTTCTCTCCCACGAAAGGCAGATGATGAACGTTTTGTGCAGCTTCTTGGCGCGCTGCGAGTAGTCGGCATCATCATGGACATCCACACGGCACCCATAGCCTGTTTGATCCCTCGAGAAAAGAGTGCTGCTCACTTCTGGTGCAGCTTTTTGGCGCGCTGCGAGTAGTCTGCGTCATCACAGACGTCCATGTAGGGCACGCCCGCGGCGATGCACGCCTCCAGCACGTTGCACTCTGTACGGCGCTGGAAGGGTCCCGCGGCGTGCACCAGCAGGTCAACCCCCTGCGATCCCGATGGATGACGGAAATTACAACATTGCGAGCAGCAGTCTGCTGTATAGACGCCCGAGGCATGCGCCAGCAGACCCCCACCCCTGCGGCATTGCTGCTCCGAGTAATGCCCATAAACAGCAGTCTGGTGAGGGACCCTGCAACGCTCCGGCAAGTCTGCGCCCTGCTGTGCAGATCGTGCTTGCGGTGGTGGTGCCATAACTGGACTTGGACTGTCTACAGCCCGGAGCAAAGAACGGCCTTCTGCAATGCACGCCGCACCTGCTCCCGGCTTGGCCTCTACTGCAAGTACCCACCTGCGAGGACCCAGAGTCCGACTGCAAGCTTCCGGCCCCTTGCACAAGCCTCAGATCAAGACACACCTCAAGTGCCGCTGCAAGCGAGTCGGGGTCGTCGATGTCGCAGCGCAGGAAGCGCGCCGCCTTGAGCTCCGGCCGCGCGGCCAGCACTTTCTCGAAGGCCGCCGGCCGCCGCCCCGACAGGGACATGTCCACGTCCGCACCGAGCTGCGCATGACGGGGGCGCCAAGTCCTCGGGTTGTTTAGCAAGCAGGGATGTTCAGATAGAAGCACTGCACTTTCCTGACATGGAGGAACGTTGATGGAGGAACGTTGATCGTGGCGTGCAGCGTCTTTGGATTGAGCATGCACTCGGTTGGCGCAAGCCGGCCCCCACCTGCAGCAGCGACGCCGCAGTCGATGACCCCACGCGGCCGGTGCCGCCGAGCACCAGCACGTGCTTGCGCCTCGCACCGCTGTCTGAGTTTGATTGGCTGTCCTCTGAAGCGCTTGCCAGCACTCGACAGCATCGCTGGCGCAGCTGCGGCTGCCCGCGCCATCGCTGAGGCGCTGGCCCGCAGCTGCGTCTATGAGGCGAGCACAGCCTAGCATGCAGACCAGGCTGTGGTGTGCATGCACGCAGCTGCTGGGAGGTTGCGCTGGAGCCTGGGCGCGACATGCCGAGGGAGCCAGCAGCAGCCGTACGAGAGTCCCTACTGGTCAAAGCCTTTTACAAAGCTGCTAGAGCTGGCAACCCGGCTCGTGACTGTGCGTGCAAATTCGGACTGGGTGTCCAGGCATTTGGCGAAAAGCCAATCGCATAGATGGCGGGCGACAGCGTTCCAGCTTCAGCTCCGCCCTGGCTGTGAGACCCGCACAACAGGTGCCACGAGTAGGCTGTGACTGCAGATTTTGTCCGGAGCAATTTTTTGCAAGCGGTCGTGAATGCAGCGGGAGATGCGGCGGCAGTGGACAAACCGTCTCGTCGCGTGTGTGCCGCCGCTCGCCTGGGGGTCCGCCAGCTGTTCGCTTGCTGGCCTTAGCGGTGCATCAAAACACACCTGTCGCGAGCGCATGCACATGCGGTGGTGCATGCACATCATCTGGGCCATAGCAACCTTGACGAGACTGTTCCATGCCGCCGGCTCCGTCTGTCAGGTCGGATCAAAGCAATCGTGCGAGCAGGCATGACTGCATATACTCCCGAATGATAATCTGTCTTCTGTCAGGCACGCCGCAAGGCATTACGCCATGACTTGCAAGCCACAACCGGATTGAAGTTGCCAGCCACGATCGGCATGCTTCAAGTGACGTTACTGCGGACTCACAGCATGAGTCCACATGCTGCTGTGCAAGGACTGCACACACCGGACTTCCGCGCAACCGCGGCGGGCAAGCGCCACACATCTGAAGCACGCACTCAGACGGCTTCCTTTATGAACGCACGTTAACTTCACGAAAATCGAGGAGAAGATGAGTGCGCGAACGTCCATGGCTAGCCAGCGGGAAAACTACTGCAATTGCTTCCTGGGTACGCTGCCAGCGCACGACTGCCCACAGAGTGACACGTATACATGAACCTTGGGATCTCTGATTCGATCTCTAATATGAGTGGCGAGGAAGAAAAGCCTAAACCCAACTAAAGTGTAAGCGCACGATGAGAAAGATGAGAAAGCCAAACTCCATTCAACCTTTTGACGTCGCCACTCCCTCGAGAGCCAAGAAGGGCACACGTTTGCAGCCCCGAGACTTTCAGCGTGCGGCAGCCTTTTGCAACAAGAGAGCTTGGGATGGCGAGCGCGCTGCCGCGCAGCTGAGCAAGTAGGAGCCGAGCATCGCCTAGCAGCAGCCGGCGAGCGTGCGGCTGCGCCGGGAATGGCCATCAACCGCTAGTCTTGCAGTTTGCTGGACCGACGACCCGGTCCAGCGCGCTCATCGTGATGGATGCTGGGGTGGAGAGTGACCTCGCGGAGGTCCATCGGCTGCTGGCCCTCACCCACAGCGCCCTGGTCCGCGATCACCTCCACACGCTGCTCAACGAGCTCATTCAGGTGCGCTCAGTGAGAACAGACGTCTCGCTTGCTGTGGTCTTCGCCCTCATGGCAGGTCCTGTGGGAGAAGCGTCAGAAAAGCTTGGTTACGCGTTTCGGGGTGTCCCAATCATCACACCGTGGACTATGCGAGCCTCCAGCGTGCGATACCTCTAGCCAAAGCTGCAAGCCGGAGGAAAGAGCGCACGAGGTTCTATGCACGGCGGGTGTCCGATTGTGGGGAACTGACCTGCCTGATGCTGCTCCCACGGAGCAGCGGCCACACACGGCAACCCCTTACCAGGCAGCTTTGATTGCTGAACGCATTCCTCGCGTGCCTGATTGCATCAGGCACACGTCGAGACAGCTCATCTCATTTGTTTTTTTGGTTTTGTGGTGTTGGGAGGACCACCAGCGCAGTTCGTGTAGAACTCACCCAATGCGCACGCTGGGCCTTTCGCCTTTCCATGCCGACTCGCTACTCCAGAAGAACTTGTCGTGTGGATGAGTAGCCCAGTGGACAATCCTCCAGCTGCGCCGCACTCAGGCGTCAGGCGCTGACAATACATGTACAGGTTCAAGGCGCTTGCTTCCCCACCCTCCTTCTCCTTTGGCCGCAAGTCAAGTCAAGTCATACAATGACACTGTGAAGGCTTGCCTGCAGCGGAAATACTCCATGCTGGGCGGCGGCAGCGGGTCTCCGCCGCAGCATGGCAACCCGCCTTCCGGCCTGCGGGGCGGAGGTAGCGGAGCCGGCAGCGGCGGCGACCGCGGTGGCGGCGGCGGCGGCGCCGCCGCAGTCGACGACGCCAAATTCGTGGCAAACGACCTCTCGCGGAACCTGTCGCTGGGCGGAGCCAAGAGCGGCCAGGACCACACAGGCGGCCATGTCCGCTCTCCCGTGCCGCGCAGCACTCGCAGCCTCACGGACGCAGGTGCGGCTGCACCTGGTAAAGACCTGGCAGCGAGGTCTGGGGCCATACACTGTCGCACTGGCCTTCCTGTGAAGCGTGTCCTGCCTGGTGCATGCCAGCACATATTTGCGGAAGGGATTGGCTGCATTTCATACTGTTCCAAGGTTGAGACAGAGACTCAAAATGTGCAGGCGACGACACACATTCGACCAACTCGGGCAGCACACCAGGCGGCCCCCACATCGAGCCGATCGTCTCGTCGACCATGATGCAGACGCAGCACAATGTGACACGGCACATGTCGTTGTCGGCATTCGACCCAGTCTGGCAGCCAGGTGCGTCGGCGCTGCAATGGACTGTCAGTGTCAGGTGCTAAAGGCGAGAGCGTCCAGGATCAGAGAGCATATCACCAATTGTAATGCGCTGGCGCGACACTCTGCTCCGCTGTGCTGCTCTGCATTGAACACGGCAGCGACTTTGCCCAGACGCAGGTGGAACCATCATTATTGTTGCGTACATCTCTGCAGGCCCTCAAGACAACGACGCCTCGCCCCAGATGGACGGCTTCCTGTCAGGGCAGCAACTGCGGCAGCAGATGGAGCAGGCCGGCTTGGCGGGTGCGGGACTGGGCGCTGCCAACGGCTTTGGTAGCCAATCCTATATGCAGGGCGCATTCTCCGAGGGCATGCCGCAGCACGGCAATGGCGGGCTTGGCAGCAGCGGCGGCTCTGACGGCGTGCTAGGCCACCACGGCAGTGCTGCCGCCGGCCAGCTGCAGCAGCAGCAACAGCGGCGTCTGCCGCCGCAGCACATCGGCATGGCGGCGGGCCCACACCTCTGTGCGCATCCCTCGGCGCCCTTCGTTGCTCCTTGTATTGCCTGCCTCTGCCTGGTGACCCGTGCACGTTGCATTCCCACGTGTCACGATTTCGAGCTTGTGCAGCCGCTGCTTGTGTGCAGCAGTCAGACGAGTTTTGCCTGACAGGTGTGACTCGGCAGTAGTGATGCAACAGGTGGCGTCCTGACAAGTAATGCTGCCGCCTGCTGCCGCATTGCAGGGATGGCGCAGCAGCACCAGCAGCCGGGCACGCCGACAGTGACGTCGGCCTTCTCCGGCACCATGCTGGCGGGCGGGTTGCAGCCGCCGCCGCCCCCCTACGGCGCCCCCAAGACGCTGATGCCGGCGCTGCCTGGCGGCCATGTCGGCTCCGGACCCAACCCTGGCATGGGTGCGTATATGTAGCATGCCACAATGCGTCAGGCACACTGCTACAGCCGGATGGCTGTGAACGCGGGCCTTCCAGAGCACAAGCCTTGCCTTGCAGCACAGTCCATGGCTAGGTGGATTCGCTCGGCGTGGCGCTTGCTCAGCAGCCAGCTGCTCAGCAGCCTCCGTCTTTGCCCAGCCACCAGCACCTTTTGGCAGGCACCCAGCCTGTTCCAATGTGCTTGTCGCAGGCTATGGCAGTCGGCTGGATGTGCTGCGGGCGGCGCGCGGCGCCGCCGGCAGCGGCTACGGCGGCCTGCGTGGCGGCAACAACGCCGTCAACCCCGGCTCCTTTGGCACCAGCGGCGGCGGGCGCGGCTACGGTGGTGGCGGCGGCGGGGCCGGCTACGTCGGCAACGACGGTTTTGGCAGCGGCGGCCCCTACAACAACCTGCCCTTTAGCACGGCCATGCACCCGGTGAGCACCAGCAAAAAAAACATGTATATTCTGTCACCCCCTTGGTGGCCAGCTGTCCTGCCGTAGAGACGGCACTTGCCAGCCTTGCCACTGACGGCTCTCACAGCTCAAGCCTGCACCCAGATTTGAGGTGCCCAGTACATGCATACACAGCTGTAGTCAGGGCTCTCAGTACTGGCAGAGACCGCTGCTCTCACCACATGTCAGCCATCTTCGGAAGACGGGTCTGCTGATGGGATCATTGCCCGCTGCGACACCCCCCGTGTGTGTCCCGTCCCCAGGCGCTGCAGTATGGCATAGACCTGCGGGGAGGGGAGCTGGACGCGATGGGGCTGCCGCTGTTCCGGCCGCTGACCACCTACAGCTGGGAGCAGTCGGACGGTCTCGTCAAGATCTATGTGCCGCTGCGCGGCGTGCAGACCGAGCTGCTGCGGTGAGTCGCCTGATGAACAAGGTCCAACATGCTGTGCACTCCGTTCGTGGACACATCGTGCAGGCGCTCGCCACTGCTGCCATGCCGGCTGAGCCCCCCACTCGTCTCTTGGCTGTGCGTTGCTGTGCGGCGCAGCAGTCTCCAGCCGTGTTTGGGTCGTGGAGCTGTCGTGGCTCCCCACTCTGCCAGCCTCCTGTGCTTGCCAAACACGCAACGAGCTTCGAGCTCCCTTCTTTCGAGCATCAGTTGCCGCCGCCATTCCCCCTTGCTGACGTAACAGGACTCACATGTCCCAAATGCGCTGCTGATGTGAAGTGTTGATGTGAAGTCCCGGCCACCTCCCGCTGCAGGGCGACCTTCACGCCGACATCGCTGGAGGTGCGGGTGGTGGCGCTGCAGAGCAAGAACTACGTGTACGCCGTCAAGCAGCTGTACATGCCCATCAACTCGGACGGCTGCCACGTCGCCGCCTCCAAGACCAAGAAAAACGTGCTCATCACGCTGCAGGCGCGCTGCTGCCTAAACCCTGAATGACCATCCCCCGGCCGCGTGGGCTCCCCCTGTCCCTTGCATGCTGTTACATACTGCGACCTTCTGGCTGAATGCCGCCGGGTCAGGATAGCACCTTGAGCTCCAGCTCCAGGACTCCTCACACAAACGAGCAGGCCGCCAGGCGCCTTGCATGAAGCTACATGTGCGGGATTAGAGATGCCTGCGCCTGGGAGCGCCTCAACAGCGCTCTAAGACAACCCTGCACAGTGCAGCTTCTAGTATTCTGGCTGACGTGTATATGTCCTGCACAGAAAATGCGGAGCGAGTCGCCAGAGGAGAAGCACTGGCGCGACCTCACCGTCAACTGAGGGCCCACATCAGGCCGCGGGGGGCGTCCCCGGCATACGCCGCCTCCCGTCCTTTCGAGGCTTTCCAAGAAGCCCGCCGGACTGCACACAGAGTTGGGGGCGGCATGCCGGCGCGCGTGCATTCTGTTTCCATAAATACTTTCTCCTTGAGCAGCGGCAGGCCAGCCCCTCAAACAGGCCGGCCCGGCCGCCACTAGCCTGTCCCGTCCTCTCGCAACTTTCCTGCTGATGGCGCCGCCCCGCCGCAAGGCGTGGCGGTGGCACACCCTGACTGCGGGGCTCTTGTCGCCACAGTCCACAGGCGGCAGCGGCTGCTGCGGGCTGCGCCGCGCGGTCGCTGCGCGGCGCAGCCCGCAGGCAGATAGGGACAGGGCGCTGTCATTAAATGTGCACGAGGACGGGTACACCGGGGATCAAAGCGCAGGGGGCGTCAAGACCCAAGCGGCGTGGCTGTCGTTTGGTTAATATGCGCAACAAGAGCAAACATGAAAACATCAGCACGGGAGTGCAGCCGGGCAGTGATACATGGCTAATCTCTAAGCCGCTATTGCACCTCACGTCGCCAGCTGGGGCCGCAACATCTCCCAAGCCGCAGGGGGTGGTGGCGACTCGCCGCTTGCGGCAGCTTTTTCGGATCAAGGTGCAGGATTATTTTGGATGATGTGTCGGTCCGCTCTATCGTCGCTTCCAGGGCTAGTGGCAAATTCCCAATACGCTACTGTGGGCACACAAGTTGGCGACAGCAGTGCAGCAGCGTTGGTCGTGCTCCACGATGCGACGCTGCACTGCTGCGCTTCATGATAAAATTTGTTTCCGAGATGGGCTGCTTAGAGGCTGCGGCAGCTGGGCGCCGGCCCCTTTGGGTCGGAGCCTGCTGGGTGTCAGCGCGCTCAACATTAAGCCCGGGGTTGATCGCGAGATCTGCTTTGCGACGTGGAAGTTTGATGTTTTGGCTTTTCAGCTTTTGCATTGTACATGTGTGCTGGCGGGCCAGTGCGGCTGCCTCAGTCCCGCCCTTGCGGGGGCGCTGCACAGCACAATGGACGTGGCTCACACCTATGGCTTTTTCACTTGACAGCAACGAGCCTGCACGCATGTATATTTGGCCTTCCGTACCTACCTGCATGCATGTGTAATATCCTTGATTTGTCCAGTCCTACAAGACTTGCCTTTCATTGGGAAACATGTTCCGACTGAGGACGGCCACGGGCACTACTGTAGGGTCGTCACTCGCTCCCTTTCGATTTGCCAGCGATTTGCCTAGGCAGGCGAAACACCAGCGTTCGCCAGATTTTGTTGCCCCGAGACGGGGCCCCCGTGGTTGATCGTTCGTTTCTGCTTAAACCCGTCCGTCGGCAAATCCGGCCCGCTCAGCGTGCCACGTCGACGACTAAGCTGGTAAGGAAGTGGCGATCACGCCCTGCAGGGTGCGACCTGGCATGCGGGCAGCGGATGGAGGCCCTAGAATAGGTTCTGGAAGCTCTTGATATATACACCGCACTCGGAAACGCGCTGTGTCGGAACCATGTTGCACAGCCATCGCAGCCCAGCAACATCGTTGCAACTTGCGACCACCCCGCCCAGCAGGGCTCCTGATTATACATCAAAGGCATCTGAGACAGTTCACATCGCCACAGAGTGCCCAACTAGCATGCTGCAATGCATATCGACTGCCCCACCCTGTAGCGCAGAGAAACCTGAAAGCAAGTGCAACGCACGCGAAAGCAAACCATTGTCGGCCGTGTCGAAGGCGTTGGGGTTGCCCTTAAGTAGAGGGAAGCGTGGGAAGGCCCTCGGGGCGCGCCAGCTCCCGGGGCGACAGGCTAGCGAGTGTGGTGTGCCATCTGTTGCTGCTGACTCCATCGGTCATTCATCCCTTCTCAGTTCGCTCATTGGTTCGAGTGGTCGTGTGTTTGAAAGTTGCTGACCGCAGGATGCAAGGCTACTGTAATATTGCGTCCTGCCGTATGCGCACCAATCCACCGAACTTGCAAATGCACACTGGACCGCATGTCATTTGGTCTGCATGTCAACG
>JAABUL010008459.1_pt1 | contig 10451 bp, 13 predicted proteins | sample 5559151 | NCBI WGS metagenome assembly JAABUL01 (sample SAMN10711876, study PRJNA513368) | rock metagenome | isolation source: Antarctica rocks | place: Antarctica: Victoria Land, Pudding Butte sud | reverse complement strand
CAAGGGCAGTGATAAGATGCACAAAGACCCTGTTGGCACCCGCTTTATTTCTAGCTCTGCTAGTTCTCATATGAAACGCGTATCTTTGCTTCTCAACATTCTGTTCAATGCCCTTAGCCTTGACATTGACCAGCTGTTTGGGGAAGAGCTACGAGCATTGGCATTTCTGCAGCATGGACGGCCTGCAGCTGGGTTTTGAAAAACACTGCTGAACTCATACCTTTACTACATGTCTGGAACATACAGTACGCACAGCATAGCCCAGCACCTCCCCCATTGGATTCATGTGACTTTGCACGGTTATACACCAACATTGAGACTGCAGACATGCATGCTCAGATCACGGAACTGGTTGTCTGCATTTTTGCGCTACCTCAGCACAGCAATCACGCTGGCATCAAAGTGTGGCAAACGAAGCCTGCTGTTTGGCTACGTCAGAATCAAATGCCTGCTACTGACCAGGCCAGGTCAGGCACTGGTCATGGTGGCAAGTATATGATCTTTGACATACACACCATTGATGTCTGGCTTTCGTTCCTGCTTGCAAACATGTATGTCAGGTTTGGTGACAAGATTCGCCGTCTCATTATGTGCACGTATAAGGCAGTGAGTCAACGAAGATATGCAATGACGAAGTGATGTGCAGTCATTGTACCGTGTACATGTGAAGGTGAGGGATTGCCAAATTATGCAGCAAGGGTGTTAACATGGTGATGGAGAGAGCCCCAGTATGGCAGAACTGAGCTGGGTGAAAGGACCAGAAGCATCCTCCCCACGCTGGTAGCCTATGCTGTCTTCCTCGAGAGCTGCAAGAATGACCCTCAGATCGATTTGTTGAGCACCAGCTAAAATGAGGGCCTCTTGAACACTGACAACACAAGGTCTGCGCGTTTTGTTGAAAGTTTCAGGAAATCCACTTGCACTGGGGGATTGCATCCTGCTCGGTCAGGTCAAGATCACAATGACAGGCGTGTGGTCGGCACATGCAACCGCGCCGGTAACGTGTCTTTTATCACTTTACCTCAAAGCGTGCAACCATGCTTTCTTTGCGCAACTACGATCTGAGCGCTGATGACTAATGCATGTGATGCGAGGCACGTGATGGGGGCCAGCGGCATCCTCTGTCCTGCGTAAAACTTTATGCACAGAGACATCTGCAGCAACGGTCAAGCACCAACGGTGATCACGTATCTGTTAAGCTGCGTAGATCCTCCATTTTTCACCTGCATGGTGAGCATAGCTCGTACAGATGCGATTCAACGCTTGAGCATCGCGTGAAGCTCACGAAGACAGAATGGGGATTTTCAGTAAGAAGAAGGGAAAATCGTATAGCTTCGACTTCAGCATCCAAGTGCACTCGTTGCGACCATGGCCAGCCACTGCGGGCCCGATGTTTATCTCCTGGCAGCGAGGCTCCAGCAAAAGAGGCAACACAGCTCCCGTCAACCCCACTACCAGTCCTGGGGTAGCAGCTGCTGAGTATCGCTTCGAAGACCGCTTGAGCATATCTGCTACTTTGTATTCGGTGAGAAAGCGCTTGAAGTCCGTGCTCCGCTGCTGCCCCCGAGTATATGCGTAAGCTATCAGGTGAAGCCCAGGCAGAAGCTGTGACACACTCCCTGGTCGTGCTACAGGAAGTCTACAAGGGCAAAGATGACAACAGCATTGGCCCTTTCACTGACAAGTGGCTCATTCTGTCACTTGTTGGATCGGGCAGAGGGAAAAAAGAGCAAGGGCAGGTTGTGGTCAATCTAGCACATTATGCTGCTGTTCACAATGAGGCTCGACAGGGTTTCACAGTTGCTGTCACTGACAAGAAGATCACTCAAAGCCTGGGAGAGGTTGTTCTGGAGGTCACCATTGGGTGAGCCCCTAGCACTCACCTCCAAAGCAAGCCAACTATGTTATCCATCCCTTGTTGCTGCGTTGATCACAGTCGCAAGCCTTCTGCACTGCACATCTTGTTTGATAGCTTCATGTAGGGGCTACAACTGCATGATGCATGCTGTGATGTGTAGGTGCCGCATGAGAACCAAGCAGAAGGGCAAGATGACATTCACCGGCACCAGCAATGCTAGCTCTAGTGGCTTGCAGCGCACTGGCAGCGAGATTTCAGACAGTGAGTTTCCTAGCTTGTTACATCGGTGCAGCTTGGCACTCTGTCTGTGCATCTGCCATCTATACTGCATTGCGCTCATCACATCTTGTGGTGAAAATACTCCTGTAAGAGTATTTTTTAGTTGCTTGTGTGCGTAGTGGCAATGTGACCTGCTCCAGTCAATGCAGCAACATATAAATCCGTCGTACGCATCAACTTTACAACGTGCAGAGAGTACAGTCACCAAAGCCCAAACGCACACACTCCTGCCGGTTAGAGTGTCAATCGTTGTCATATTGGTAGTACTACTATGTGGGCATGCTTGACCGGAAAATGATCATAGGCGGCAGTGCATCAGGTCTTATGGGCGTTCACACTTAGCCCAGCCAAATGTGCATGTGGCCAGGCAGATAATGCATTGTGTCTGCTGACCAAACCACATAGTCTGATATGCATGCAGCATACAATAGCCTGTGCACCTGCTTCTTCATGCAAGCATGCAATCAAGCATGCAATTAACAGACATGCAATCTTGACAAGCGCCCCAGCTTGTGCAACAGGATGCCAACATTCATTCACCCAGCTCTGATATGACTTTTGCAGGTGACTATGGCTCAGACTATGGAGACGATGGCTATGGCGCACCTGCTGGTGCTATTATGGAAAGCATCAGAGAAGAAGACCACAGTCCAGGATCAGCAAGGTCACAACGCCATGCAGAAGCTTCTCGCTTCTCACCTGGTCCCCTGGAATCAGTCCCAGAGCCAATCCCAGAACAATCTGCCTCCCCAGTCAGGCAGTCAGAATTTGCTGCTAAGCGCCCTGTGGAGCCTGAGGCAGGCCCTGTACGGCCCTTGGCTCCACATGCTAATGTTGGAAAAGCCGCCAAGTATGATGAGGATGGGTTCCTCCTGGATGACGAAGAAGATGAAACACCTCAGCCACCAGTTGCTTCCCGGGCGCCACCCCCAACCAGACCCATCACAAACCCTCCCAAACCCCCCTCAGAGTATGACCTGGCCTATGACTCCTCTCCTGCCCCTTCGCCTCGTGCCAATCAGCTGACCAGGAATCAAATTGCTATTCCTGAGCAGCCATCCACCGCTGCCATGGCCTCCCGCCAGACCCAGCCACCACAGCAAAGCACAGCAGAGTCTGCCCCACGTGACCTTGCAAGTCAGATTTCAAGACTGGCTGAGGAGGAGTCTGACGAGGATGACTTCCTGGCAGCTGCCGTGGCAGCTGTTGAAGCTCAAGACAAGCAGTCCGGTCCGCCAGCCCCAGCACAGCGTGCTCAGCAGGCTCAGCCAGCCAGACCTGCAGCTCATGTACCTGCCGCTGGGCAATCAGCAGCTCCAGCACCACAGCTGCGGCAGCAGCCACCACAGCCCCAGAGACCTGCTACCAATGAGGCTTTCCTGCCCTCTGATGATGAGGCCAGTCCTATGGCAATTCAAAACCAGCAGCAAAGCAGGCAAGGCTTGCCTGCCATCCCGCCATCCATCCCCAGGACCTGGGACCGCCCCTCTCCACAGGTGCGGCCGTCCATGGACTCAGAAGACACTCCGCAGCGGTCAGAGCAGTCCTTGCGCAGTCGTTATGGTGTACAGAGATCCTCACCAAGTGGTGCCAGTGATGCATCAGCAGGTGCTGCTGCCGCGTTTCTGGCTGCTCGCACGGGCAGTGGAACTGCACCTGCTGTACATCAGGGCCAGTCCATGAGTTCCCTCCCACTTTTGGCGGGAGAGACAGAGCAGCAGCGGCCAGGCCCAGTTCCTATTGCTCGCCCGCCAACCTCTGCCTACAACAACGGTGCAGCTTCTGCCAACTCAACTGCAGTTCCCGCCAGTGACGCTCCCAGGCCTAGCAGCAAGTGGTTCAGGAAGACCCCTCCTGTGGCTCCCCCAGCCCAGTCCCAACCCCAGGTTCAGTCCAAGGCAGCTGGTAGTGAAGCTGCATACAATCCCTTTGACTCACCCACGAGTCAGAATGGTGACGGCCGGCTCAGCCCAATGGCGTTGGCTAACCAGCAAGAGCAGCAGCGTCGGCAGCAGCTGCAGCCACAGCAGCCTCAGAAGCCGGCACAGGAGCAGGGCATGTACATGGATGAGTCAGAAGAGGAAGAGGACCAGAATGCAGGGAGGTTTGGGGGCCAGCAAACTGGGCAGGTGGGTCAGAGGGGTTTTGCCCAAGACCAAGGCCTGGGGCAACAGCCCCAGGTGAACCAAATCAGTCCCAGGGGTGCTATCACTGCAGGAGTAGGAGGTGAGGCCGCTTTTCTGCACATAAATTTGCATCAGATAATTGACATGCACTTGAAACAGGTCAGTTGAGGAAACACCGCAAAACAGCCATTTCAAAGGGCTATTAGTGACATAGCCCAGCACTGTTTTGCTGAAATAAAAAAGTGCGCTGTGGCACTTTGCTGTTACGTAGTTTTGACACACCATCATTCAGATGCGCCATCCCCACAATGCAAGCAGCCAGAGAGGGTGCTTGGCAAACTTAATGGTCAACAGCATGGGCAGCTGCATGTCAACCCACTGTGTCAAACCACACCGTCAGCATGTGACCTAAAGCTTTTGACAATGGGCAGCTTTGGCGTTGCTTGCCAATCATACAGCTCATACCTTTGTGCATGACCACTGCTCCTGGCAGGCAGACTGCATGCATGGCTGGCAAGCAGAGCCTAACTGCTGTACGCCAGCCATCTGCAGGATTTGAAGTACACCCACATAGCAACACACCCCCTGTTGTTGTGTTGCATAAGAGAGTATCAAGAAGTGTGCCCAGCAGCCTGATTGAGGGCTTCTTCTCTGGCCAGCCTGTTTGTGAACAGACACTCACACATACACATGCTGTCACATGCTGGAGACTCCTCATTTCAAAACTCTCAAAGCTTGATGCAAATGAACTGGTTTCATGCAATGAGTAACTGGTGCAGGCACTGGTGCTGACGTGGCAAGTGTGGGGCCAGGGTCACCCCCCTGGGCGCAGCAGAATGGGCCCAGCAGCCCTGCTTACAGTGATGAAAACTCTTTTGGAGGTACATCTACCTCACACATTGTACTTGTTTCTCTTGCCGAACATGCTCTCTCTCTCAGCATGGTCATCTGTTGCTCGTGAGGGCGGCAATCTCTATGCAACCAGGTTGCGCAGTTTCAGTCCTCAGTCTCACTCACGTCAACCTTTGTTTGGACGCTGTAACTGAGCTGTTACAGAACCTGTTTGAGTCCTTTCCAGCAAGCCTGCTTTACTCGTGTTACTACACTCACAGGCATCATGCAAGTTGCATCATGTTCTCCTGTGCCTTCCACTTCTTGCTTTGTCTTCTCAACTTGACTTCTGATTGCGAGCTTGTGGTCATACGGCCAAATCACCGGTGCAGCTGGACATTCAGCTGCCGTATCACAGACTGCTGTCACAATGGAAAGCTGGCAGAATGTCCTGATTGTGTGGTTTTTTTAATTTAAAACAAAGTGTTAATTGTTCGATTGGTTGGACGATTGGGTGGACAATTGTTTGATTGGGTAAAGATTGTTTTGGTTTTGTGAAGGTGAGAGAGGCGGTCCTGCAAGATCTCCATCTCAGGTGGAGCGCATCAGAGCCAACATGGAGGCGCAGTCCCAGAACAGGCCTGGGGAGGGCTTCGGCCCCACCCACCGTCCTGTCATTGGGGTCTCCCACCAGTCCTCCCCCACCCTCAACAAAGGGGTCCCTGACCGTGACTTTGCCAGGTGAACAAATGCATAACAGTTCTGCGTTTCGTTTTTGCAAGCAATGACACTGGCTATCAGACAGACTTGCCATGAGTACAGTTTGTCACTACTGTGCCGCAAAACAACCCTTTGTGCTAGTTGTGCAACTAGTGTTGCTGCTGTGAACAGTGGTTCTGTAGCAGCTTGTTGGTTAGCTGTTTCTGCTGTTCAGTGTTGCTGCTTGTTCTTGGGTGTACGGCGCAGGAGCTATCACACTGCATGTGTCTATGCACATGTTAGTGCAGAGGGATTGTCATGTCGAGTGCCACAAATCAAGAACTCTAAGCAGTGCCGTCAAGAGCCATAGATAGAGGCATCGTGCACTTTGATTTTGCGTCCCACATAGGCTCACTGTATGCTTTGCCTGGCAAGATGGCACAGGCCACAATGTGACAAGGCTTTTGCACCAGCTACGTTCAACATCGCCTTGGCTCAGCCAATGTCAAAGTTGTCTTAGCCATTGTTGCATGATCAACAGGCATGAAGATGGGCAGCAAATGAACGGGGAATCCGGATCTTCCATTCGCTCCTGGGCACGGAAACTGGACACTTCTAACGACCCACTGTCAGCAGTTAGAAAGGCCGAAGAAGAAGAGAGGCAGCAAGCTCAACGCCGGGCTCAGGAAGAAGAGCAGGAGAGGCTGCAGGCTCAGGAAGAAGAGGAGGTGAGGTTCAGAGCGCAGCAAGAGCAGCAGGCTAGGCTCAGGGCAGAAGAAGAGCAACAAGCCAGACGCCGTGCTGAAGAAGAGCAGCAGGCTATGCTCAAAGCTGAGGAAGAGCAGCAAATGCGGCGCAGGAATGAGGAACAGCAGTTTGCTAATCGGCGTGCTGAAGAAGAGCAACAGGCACGCCGCCGGGCTGAGGAAGAGCAGTTTGCTCGGCGCAGGGCTGAGCAGGAACAGCAGGCCAGAAGACATGCTGAAGAAGAGCAACAGGTTGCAATCATCTGCCAGTGCCGTCGAGTCCTTGTATATGCTTTGCCGTCGCTCTGTGCATCTTCTGTGCACCATCAAGCCGTCGAGAAAAACAAAGGACAAAGCATCACTGAAGCACTTTCACTGCATTGACTGCATGCTTGCAGAGGCAAGAACAGGCGGGGCTTGTGCATTGACAGCTGTGCAGGATCTTACCTCTGTCTCTCATCACTACCAGGTCCTGGTGCAATGTCTGCCAGTATCCATCCGCTGTGTCTGATGGACAACTGTTAGCGCTGAGCTTCATCTTGATCATGATACTGACCTTGAGTCCAAAGCCAAAGCCAATCTGAAACACACATTTGACCCCAGAATGGACTGACACAAACCATAACTCTGTTGTGGCAGTGACTATTGCTGGATAACCGGCTAGATTACCTTGCTAGCTTTCATGTGTTCCCTTCATGCTGGAGCGATTTTGACATTTGGCAAGAAACATGGTATCTAAACTGATCTGACCTAGCCTGAAGTCGTCTGACTTGACCTGACCCAACACGATAGAGCAACTCTGTGTGCAGGCTCAGAGGCGAGCTGCTGAAGAAGAAAGGGCACGCCGCGAGGCTGAAGCAGAGGAACGGCTGCGTCTGGAAGCTGAGCAAGAAGAAGCCCTGCGGCGTGAGGAGTCTGAGGCATCTGAGAGGCGCAGGAAGAGGGCTGAAGAAGAAGAGGCTGCCTGGCTGAGACATGATGAAGAGCAGAAGGCAGCTGCTGCAGCGGCTGCTGCTGCTGCAATTGCAGGCATGCCCCGTTTGCATCTATATTGGTCAGGCAGTACATCAGATGATACATGACGGTGCCTTTGCTCAATGTGGAAAGCACCTTTTGCCTAACATGGCAACTTTGCCTACTGGAGTTGGCAACTTTGCCTACTGTTGATGCCACCTTTGCCTACTGTTGACAACACCTTCGCCCACTGGTGATGGTGTGCTTGACGGCAGCTGCAGTGCTCAAACTCTCGTTGCTGTGTCCCCGTATAGCAGAAGTTGTGCCCCAAAGTAGTAGACGTTGTAGACGCCGTAGTGCTTCAGAGTCAGCCAGCTGACCAATCTTGTGTCACCATCCTTGTTTCAATCCACACAAGACTTCAGTGCCATGAATGTCTGCCTGAGGCATGTTGCTGCACAATTTACTTACCGGGTCATTAGTCTATCACCTGGCTTTTCCTGCCATCTGGTATTCAACCTGAATGCCCACTTGTGCATCCAAGCCAGAGCGTCTGACCATTCAAGTTGGGGTCTGAAGCCCAAGGAAGCAAATTATACAATGAAATGTAATATTTTTTTGGGATGAAATAAATGACTTTTCCTGTGTGTAATTCAGAGTCGGCCAAGTCAATGGCAACACCCCAGGGCATGTCACGGGGTAGCCGGGATCTGGGGCCCAGGCTGGAGGGGGCCCAGGAGGGGGTTCAGGGCAGCGTACCCCCCGGCTTCACATACACTCAGATTGAGAGCATGGTCAGGGAGCTCAGGACTGCTGCTGCCCTAGAGGTGAATGTCAAACATTCAATCATTCCTTCGTTTGTTCATTCATTCAATCCTTCATTCCTTCATTCATTCAACATGTGTCCTTCTCCAGAGTGTCAGATATGTAAAGTCCTGAGTACGAGGTCAAGCATGCACATGTTGATGAGATCAATGACATCTGTGCAAGTGTCTATGGCAGCTGGTCATTTGAATTCAAACTAGTTGTTGTTGACAGCTAGTCTTCTCTGCGCTTGCAACTGCAATGCTGCTGAATATGTATCATGCAACAGTAGCCAGTGATCAGTCAGTCAACATGCAGCTGAGGACATGTAATGAGTGATTTTGTATTCATGGTGTAACGGACCAGGATGTGTGTTATCAAAGGCAAGATACTTTATGCTAGTTGCCAGAATGGCAAATGGTGTGTGACTTGTTGACACCTGAGGTGCAGTACGGCTGCCCACAAAGAGTTACAGGTGGACACACTCAGAGCACTAGCCATATATTGCAATGAATCAACACATGTGATGATTGGTGGAAATACGTGTACAAAACCGGCAATCGCAGATTAAAATTAAAAACAACAATAATGTGTAACGTAGTGCAAATCAAATGAGCCACTATTCTTCTTTTCAAAGCATGATTCATACCTGCAGGCGTCTGTGTACCTGGCCCGCAGTGGGAAGGGCAATGCAAGGAGGGTGAAAGCCCGCAGTGTGCACGCACCGGCGCGCCGCTTGGCTCGCACCACCATCAGTCTAGGCCCTGACGAGGGCATCGCTTTTGGCCTCAGGGCTGTTAGGTACAGCCCCCATACTGCTGTCTTGTTCTGTGTCAGCAGCCACGCCTGCACATGTTCAAAGCATCACTGTTCAAGGATCTATGACCAGCTTGAAAACAGTCAAGCTGCCAAGTTGAGAGCCATAGATGCCCAGAGTTGCAAAGGTTGGCGTTTCTTTTGTATGGTCGAATTTAGGTCACCTCAACTCACAACGCTGTTGGTACGCTGACTGCTCAAACAGGACCTCATGCCAGCAGGTACTCAAGACTGTACATATAACTGACTCCAGTGGAAGACACATGTGTTCAACGGACAGATATGTGCATGGATACACCATTCAATGATCAAACAGATGAATGAAGGAGTGAATGACTGAACACAGCCAGTTGTTTGCAAGGTCAGGAGGCATGCAGCCCCTCATAGGAACTCACAATGCATGCATGGACCAAATACACTATTGGACAGTCTCGATGTGATCACACCGAATGTCAGTGATGCTATTGCAGGGCCATTGAGGCGGCAGCAGATGGTTGCAGCGATGTGATTGGCATGGCATACTGGTGGTCCAACTGCATACAGCTGCGCTGGATGCTGTGGGCTATGTGCCATGGGGGGGAGATGTCAGAGGACGGCAGCATAGCTGAAGAGGCCTCCGGCATGGATGAATTCGACTGGGTCATGAAGGTGACATACGTGCTACACTGTGTTGATGCATCTGTAACCTATGCAATGTCAGGAGCACAGATGGCGTCATCAAGGTGTTTGAATGGCTAATCCACAAATTGTAGCCCATTGATCTTGTCTACCCCCAAGCTAGACCAATGAAGCCGTGGCTCATGTCAAACATCGACATTGACTGTTTCAGTGTGTTGTTTGATGACAGCATTATGAGCTGAGATGCCTCTGCCAATAATTTGTTAAGCTGATCATCAAGGGTATGTGGCTTTGACCAACAGGGCTGCTGAAGTGCGCCTTGCATCCTGTTGCTTCTCTCTTGTTTAGTGTTCCTGCACTAAATTTTGCTAGCCTTGATGCAATGCTCTCTGGAAATCAGATGTGGATCTTGCTATCAATGTCATAAAGTGTAAGGTAGCAATCCTTACAGCTCGACCTCGTTTAGATTGCAGAACATGTACTCATTGTCACTACCTGAGCTGAAGATGTCTCTTGTGTTGAGCAGGTGCTGGTGCCGCCGCTGCGCGAGCTGGAGGTGTACATCTTTGAGCGCCTGTTCCGCTACTTGTGGCAGAAGGCTCTGCTGGAGAGCGTTAAGCGTGAGCCCTCAGGGGGGGCCATGTTCAGCCCCCACATGATGACCCCAACCCACAAGGCCTCCCAACATGAAGATGCCATCCAAAGATGGCTGGATGCCCT
>JAABUL010008457.1_pt1 | contig 10455 bp, 6 predicted proteins | sample 5559151 | NCBI WGS metagenome assembly JAABUL01 (sample SAMN10711876, study PRJNA513368) | rock metagenome | isolation source: Antarctica rocks | place: Antarctica: Victoria Land, Pudding Butte sud | reverse complement strand
AACCTGGGCTCTCTATGCGTGCTGGGAAAAAAGGCTCGTCTAAGTTCGAGGCACACGCTTCTTTCCAACTTTTAGGTGTAAACTTGTCAGCAATAGCCTTGAATGCTTCCTAGTACGGTCTCAGTACAGAGGACCGTCGTAAATAGTAAGGATACTTACCAGAGTACAGAAACTCTCGTCGCCTCTAAAATGGTTTCCAGGTAGCCTACATCCAGGAATAACCATTGGTCGATCGTTATAGATGACACGGACGTATCTTCCCTTGAGTTCTTCCTTCTCTGCTGGGTTGAGCTCCGTGATTGGCTTTCTCTCGATACCTCCAGCGGTCTTAGAGTCTGGCTCAGTGACCTCGAAGAGACTAAAACGGAATGTCGGCGGCTTCTGGTTTACAGTTCTTTCTTCGTCATAAGAGACCTTGCTGCTGTTGGCACTCTCACTGAAAAGTTCTATAGCCACGTGACTCGTGTACGGGGGCCACTGTTCTCCTTCAAATGCGCCTAAGCTACTTAGCAATGCCGCTAATGTAGTATCATGACATCCACTCATGGTGAACTTGATGAGTTTCTCTCCTCCTCTACCGCCTCCTAAATTACCATCTTCTCCACCAATCTCGAGCATACCGTCGTTTCCGCCCCTCTTTATGTGACCAACCATGCGTGACACAATATCGCCAACCAATGCGCCTATACCTACTCTCCGATATTCTTCGCTTTCTTTGTAACCGGAAAACCATTCTTCGACCCCAATCTTATCTATGATGTCTCGGCCTTTAGAATCGTAGAACTTTGAAGGCAAGCGAGTCTTGGGCCCGTGAGCCAGCGTTGAATTTATAGTGTCCATAACCCCTGACAGACGAGGATGGGAGTCAACTGCCAGGCGTTTAGAGTCTTCTGGCATCCACTTGGAGATTAGAGAATTAAGATACTCCATTTCTTTTGATTCGTTCCCTGGAATGAATCAGCAAGGTGCACTTCTCATCTCTAAAGAGTCCGAGGTCTGCTCCATTGTGAGCTCACATCGATCTGCCGTCCGCTGCGCAAATGCTCTACTGAGCTGATTGAATCTAGCACAATTGCTGTCATTAGGGAACAATGTCTCATCTATATGCGTCCTGGTGATTATGGTAGGAGGCGGGAAAGAAGCTGTCCTGGCTGAAAGTGGATACATTCCCGAGAAACTCTGCTGAACTGATTCCAGTGCTCGAGCCAGAGGCGTAGCTCGTAGATAGATCATGTCTGCGTCTGTGATGATTTTTGGCATGAAGCCTAGTTGATTGACATATAGATAGCGAAGACGCTGGCCAAGTAGAAGGGTAGTCTCACGGCCCTTGTCAGTGAGCTCACCTAATTGACTATTCAGTCAATCAGCACAAGCGCATCTTGGAAATTCACAATCTCGATTCACCAGATACCGTCGACTTCTCCATTGGGACCCGCTGACAGTACAGGGGTATCATTATCGCCGAACGTTTCCAACCGCCGGCGCCATTGAAGGTCACCCCAAGCTGACGAACCGGAATTGGTCGTGAGGACACTTGATAGTCGCTTTGCTGCATTACAATAGGGCCAATCTATTATCGGGTTCAGAGCTTGGTTGGCTCGGAAAGCAAATTGGTTCAGTACATACATGGAGGTAGACCCGCCTACGCTATTTATTAACATACTCCCTAGATGGCAATGGAATGAACACCCTCACATTCTTGAATCTGGCTGAAACAGGGCTCCTTTCACCTGTAAAGCATTTTATTCAATTTTATGTTCATTCACAGATAATAGAAACCTGCTGAACATGGAGGGTTTACCGTGTCTTAGCAAAACCTGGACTAATTGAAGTTTCAAATTCGAGGGGTATAGCTGCGCAAGTTCATCCTCTGAGTAAGGTCCTCGAGGAACCCGAGTCGTCATTGTTCAGAGTAATAGATCTGAATTGACCTCTACGTGTACGTTGGTAGATTTTATATTGACTGTCGGCGCTAGAAATCGGGAATGAGAATGATCAATCACCTTCGAGCAAGGATTCACGCCGTTTAAAAACGGCGCTAGTTGAGATCCTGTACGGTATCAATGAAATACAACTCGCTCTAGTACTGAAATGCGTTCAGTGATTGACTGTGATTCTGATGGGCATGCGAACACTTTTTGACTATCTGGACAAATTTGAAGGGTCCTTTGGATGAATGCCCCTCATATATGTCTGCGATGTCGACTACAAATAGCGCGCCGCAGCTCCAATCTTGGGAAGGCGAGCTTCGTCTCTCTAGGCAAGCTCGTGAACAACGACGATAGTAGCGAATCAACGGCACGAGAGCTTGGGCGAACTCAGGATGGCAATCCTACGCTGTCAGCATCTCTAAAAACGGCCCCTCAGCGCAATTGGCGCCCAAAAGAACCACAGCCTCGGCGCACAGGTGTAGACAGTGTCCTTGAGACCCTTTTTGCTTCCAACCAACGCAATGTGCCTCCGCCATTGGTATCTCGATACTCTCAAACACTTGCAGAGAAATCTTCCGAGTCTACTGCACTTCAAGACAGCCCAGAGATTCCTCTTGAAGCATTGAAGCAGAAATTCTACACAGACAAAGCACCACTGGAAGAAGTATGGGCGCTATGCCTCAATCTTCTTGGGGAGGGCTCGCAAGGTGGCATGTCGAAGGAACAGATTGCCCGGATTCGCACTATTTGGACTGAGAAAGTGTTCCGGGATATCCTTATGGTTACTTCTCGAAGCCACTTACGGGGACCAGCATGTCCTTCGCTTCCCACTTCGGCAGAAGTCATTCGAGTATACAACAAGCACGGTCTGATGCAATATTGGTGGGATCAAACGCTATGGGGCCAGCTGGGGGGTCTGGTGGAGTTGAGGTCTCTTAACTTATCACGCACGTCTGGTGAGGACCTCATACATCAAGCCCGCGGGATACTTGAGGAGATCTTGGACGTCTGGAGGCTCTTCGCCGAGAGGTATGGAGGTCGTTCGACTTCATCTCTACGCCAAGAAGTGATAAATGATCTTGATCAAGATATTGGCGCTTCTGGAGCTCATGTTCAATGGCATAATAGATCCAACGGCTGGCGAGGGTTGCCCACTTTTACTGATCTGCTCTCGGCTAGCGCCAACCTTCCTACTGAGTCAGTGGACCGATTGCTATACCTTATGCCGCGTCATCCGAACAATCGCCAGGCAATCCGCACTTCAGCGGCCGCTATCATGACTGTCGACTGTATTCAATGGCTTTGCGGCTCTTTCGAGGCTGGAAAATCAGAATTAGTAGATGCCGAACCTTTTGTTGGATTCGCTACGTATCTTGGCCGTGAAAGTAAGAAACAACGTATGGCTGCTACCAAGTGCTTGTTAGATGAAGGCTTACCTGACGAGACGATTCAATATGTTCTGACTGGATGGGGTCCAGTACCAGAAAAGACCACCAAAAACGGACGGCGGACATCGGCCAAACGAAATCTTCTTGGCGTGGACGCCAATGTGCCAGGAATCGAGGGCATGCCTGTGGAGGATGATGATGCTTTCCGATCAGGCCTGTCTAGAAACAGCAGTGAAGTAATCTCAGTTCCCCATGTAGATCCATTACCTGAAGATAGTACATGGAAGAAGAGCGAAGTAAGGTCACTCTCAATAGATCTACATCAGGCTATTGATCGATCAGACACTGGGCGTGCAACTAGTCTATGGCAGACCTTTCAGGGTAAGCTAAAAGTGGGCAGTGTCCAAGATTATGTACGTGAGGAGCTCTTTGCTCAATTTCTTTCAGCGTTCTTCGCACTCCGTCGCTCGGAGCAAGTGCTTCAAGTGTGGAACCACATGGTGAGATCAGGTCACCAACCCACTTCAAAACACTGGCACGCTATGATAGTAGGATGCACAAAATCAAAGGATCTTGTTTCCATGCTACAAATATGGTCGAACATGCTTGCTGCAGGAGTCGAGCCAGATATGCTATTGTGGACAGCCCGGATTAACGGTCTGATCATCTGCAGGAAGTGGCAGCTGGGTTTACAAGCCCTTGAAGAATTAGGTAGGGCATGGAAGGCTGAGGCAGCTAAGGCTCCAGAGCACAAGTCTCAAAATGATGCCTTATCACCATCAATCGTTCCCATTAAAGCTACTGTCCGTGGCCTCATCTCAATCGGCAAACCCAACATTGCCCAAAGCGTGCTCAACTGGGCTAAATCCCACAATATCCCCCCCGACACCCAAATCTTCAACATGCTCCTCCGTCCTGCCGTCCGCGCCTCCGACTCCTCCGAAGTTGAATCCGTTCTCTCGCAAATGCAGGCCCGATCCTGCCCTCCGGACATTGCCACCTTGACCATCGTCCTTAACGGCCTCCTCAGCAACTCGTCCTCCCCCTTCCATGCCCGTTCTCCTGCTGACCAACAATTTGCCGTCTCCGGTGTCCTCGCCAACATGGAAGCCGCAGGCTTAAAAGCCAACGCTTACACCTACGGCACCATGCTCGATGGCCTCCTCGCTGTATCCCATCTCAACATACCCGCCGCGCGCGCCGTGCTTGATCACATGGCCACTAACAAAGTCAAGCCCTCCCCCCACGTCTACACCATCCTCATAACTCACTACTTCTCCACCTCGCCCCCCGACCTCCCCGCCATCGACGGACTATGGCGCCGCATAAAACTCGAAAAAGCGGTCCTAGACCCCGTGTTCTACGACCGCATGATCGAGAACTATGCCCACATTGGCGAGATCGAGAAGATGACATTTTTCCTACGAAGAATGCCGCAGGAGGGCAAGAGCCCGAGCTGGGTGGCTTTGGGGGCGGTGCTGAGGGCGTTGGTGAGGGCGGAGGAGTGGGAGAGTGTGAGGGAGTTAGTTAGGGATGTCGAGGACGAGAAAGAGGGGTTGTTGAGGTATGGGATGGGAGGGTGGAGGGGAAGGGAGGAGTTTATGGAGATGGTGGGGGAGGTTCGGGATGTGGCTGGGATTATGGGGCGGAGGGATGGTGAGACAGGCTAGATGTATATGTGGCGTTGAGGATTTACAATATGGGTAGGATTTAGACAGCCGTTTTCGGAAACTTGCCTGATCCAACCAGAGTTGTCGATTACGAGCTTCGATCGTCATGCACAACGACTTCACCTTATCTTTGTGCAACCCGAGTCAGCAGGTTCAATCGCCCATTACACCAATCACACAGCACTTCCATTGTTTCTTCCTAACGTACAATACAATCTCCATTTACATTAAAAGTACCTATTCGTACCAGCCCCTAGACCCACCCCCGCCACCCCATCCTTCCTACATCACCCCCCTCCCCCTCGCAAACACCTTCGCCAACGTATCCTGGAAGATCTGGATATTATAGTCGACCAGCGGCTTCTCCTGTTCGAACTTGGTCTCTTTCGATATGCCGATGAAGGCGAGGTAGCTGGGGCAATATGTCAGTGTTTCCAAGTCTACAAAGCTTCAGGAAGAATGACTATACGTGTTTATTTCTCGTAGGTAGAGGTTATAGCCCCTAACGCTACTGACGAAGCTTTCGGCGCTCTGCCGGCTAATGTCTCTCTCGCGCTCCGTTTTTCGGTCTTCGTCCCGCTCTCGGTCCCATCCGTAGACTTCGGAGAGGTCGACTATGACGTCGATGAAGTCGGAGCAGAGCTCGTAAGCTGCCATGTCGATGGGGGTGGTGTCGCTGGCGATGTAGATTTTACTGAGCACGTCGAAGAGGTAGACTTTTTCGAAGCGGCAGGAGCCGCTGATGGCGTTGAGGAGGGCTTCGAAGGTAGGGAGCTGCGGGACGAGGCCTTGGATGACTTTGGAGAAGGCTTCGAAGATGCTGTGGTCGTAGATGCTCGTAGGGTAGAAACTGACGGGGGGATTTTCGAGGCCGGCGTCGAAGAGGTCGTCGCTTATTCTCTGGATAATATCGCGAACGGTATCAGCGCGGAAATCGTCGGTTAGGCTGTCGGTTTTGTGGATGAAGACGCTGTATTTGATCTCGGTAAAGGATTGTTGGAGGTGAAGGATTGTTTCGGTGAGACGGCCGATGGCCTCCATGTAGTTATCTTGTGAGTCAAGGACCCAGATCATGGCGCCGACGCCGCCGAAAATGCTGTCAGCGTCGAAGGAGGGGTCGAGGTAGTCGATTTGGCCGGGGAGGTCCCAGACTTGAAAGTCCATGAAGGAGCTAGTTTAGAAGGAGGGGAGATGAGCTAAGGTGTTGAAGATGGGCGAAAGGGGGAAATAAAGAAGGAGAAAGCTTACTGCATGGCTTCTTTTTTGATAGTGGTCGTGGTTTCCAAGAAGAGGGTTTCGTGGGGGGCCATTTTGCGGAAAACGACGTTGGAGATTGAAGATTTGCCGCTTCTGCGGGTTGATGTGAGTATGAGGTGTACTAAGAGTTGAGCCTAAAGAATTCACCTCTTCAGACCCATGAGTAATAAGCGCGGCTTTGGTCCGACTTGGGCTATATTTGAACCTTGAAGACCCCCATGAACCTTAGATGCTGTATTGAGATTGGCTATATCATCTACCAGATCTGTAGCATCAAGACCGGGGTCGAGGAGTGTGTCATTTGCTTGAGAGGCCTCGAACTGCGTTAGGTTTGTTAGCGATATGCTGCAACTATGATGACAGGAAATATTGCTTAGACCAGCTTGATATACTGAAAACCATAGATCAGGTTTATCGCTCGCAGCAGGCGTAAAGGCGATTTAAGATGTTTTCAAGGATTGTGGAACCAGAAGAATAGCTTTAAGAGGTGGGGCTTATGCGACGAAAACAATTCAATTATAAAAGGTGATAGAGGGTTCAGTGTATTAAATTATTAGAGGAAGACTTTGTGCTTACCTCTTCTGCTGTGTCGTCGTCAAAAGACATCTTGCTTCGACAATGTTGCTCGCCTCCGGAGAGGGTAATTTGGTGGGTCTGAAGTGGTAATGTAATTGCAATTAATTTGTACACCGCCGAGACAACGATTTTTATGCCGCAAATATCAGCGAAATTGTCGAATTGTACCGTAAATTATCGCGAATGCAAAGACTGCCTTCAAGCAGTCCACAGCATGTGATTTGTATCCCTTGACGCCCGTAACGCAGAGATTACCAAGAAGGATATCTGATGTACGAAGTGGTTCATGGCTTTCCCCTGAAAATACAAGCGAAGCTGCAAGTACTCCTGGTTCTGCTCGTCAGATGCTTCCATGAAAACAATGTTGGGTTATCGATAAACATGGCAGACAGTGAGGACCGGGTTCGGAAGAACGAATGACCGATCGGTTCATCTTGACTTGTCCTACCCTGTGAACATTCCTTATGAACATGTTCCATCCGCTTGACAGTTGCAGAACGTCTGCCATTGTACCAACAGATGGTGCGTAACAAGGCCAATCGATCGAACAGATGAACATAATATCTCAAACTCCATGGGGGTAGACAAAGACATCGTCGAGAAGCAAACACTCGACCATTAAGTATCTGGAGCTCTCAGTACAAACCATCCTCAAAATAATACATTAGAGCACAGCAGATTCAACACACAATCAGCAATACAATCAGTTGAATGGTACACCAGAGAATGAGCTTCATTGCTGATGGAAAAATCGACCTAGGGGGAAAAAAAGCCCGAGATCCTCTGAGACCCTCCAGCATTTGAGTATCAGTCGAAAGCCCAACCAGCTAATGCTGGTATCTAACCGAAAGATTGCAGCTACACCTAATGGTCTTGAATTGTCTCCTTGCTCGGTGCTAAAAGTAGGAGCTTATAGTGCTTGTTCCTGCGATATGCTTAGTAGGCTATCGCGTGAAAAAGATTGAAGCGAAATTCATCACTCGGGCGTACTCAAATGACTCTTATAATTTCAATTTACCTTCGTGAAGACAAGTACTCTTATGGGCTTAAGAGTACAGCTCTACTGATATTTGGGTGAACACCCTTTCCAACGAACAATCAGAACAAAATGAAGACATGGAGTGTGAGCAAAAGTCCTGTTTACGTTCTGAACTTCACTAGTCTTTCTTTACTCATCTTGCTATTTTGCAGTATATATATCCCTTCCTCTTTCACCAAAACGTCTCTCTCCTTTTTCCTTTCATTGATACCAAACATATCTTACTTGAACTCTGGTGACTACAACGCCACTCAGCCTTAGCAAAACCGCAAACTATGGCATTAGAACTTAAGAAGCAGCAGGATATCACTCACAGACAATCATCCTTATCCTTGTTACCAGTGGAGATTCAGCACGACATAGCTACATACGTACGTTGGATGAATCCACATATTCATATCCGAGATTCTAAGACTGATCGCTGCCACAGCTTGTACGTCCTTCACAGCTAAACAGTCTTAGTCGTACATGTAGGAGAATCAGGTCTATAATACAGCCGAAACTCTACCAGCACCTTACCCTGAGCATCCCTCGCGACTGGTCGAATCTGGTATGCCTGGAGAATCTACTGGATCCGAAAGCAGAAGGGCTACAATATACTAGGGGTATAACAGTCCTGACAAAACCTCAAAGGGTGGAAACGGAAGATGATTACGAGCCAAACACCTACAATGACTTGGACGATTTCCAAGATGTGGACTATCTTTTCCTTGGTAGGGACGACGATCGAAGTTTCACCTTTCGCAAGCAGCGGTTGAAGGCCCGATTCCTTAATACCCTTGTGAGACTCATTCTCAGCAGGATTCCAGAAAGTCGACTCCATTACTTCTAGTACGTCTACCTTTTCCTGTTTCGCCTACAATTGTGTTTACTTTGTTCCTCTCCGATTACTTCTTTGGCATGCAGGTCGATGACAGTGTGTTCGTTTCCAAAAACTGACTATCTTACCTCCGGGAAGCTGGTATCTGCATTACCATCTTGAATCATCAACGTTAGTTCTCCTCTCGAGTCGACACGACTCTTCGCTGAGAGACTTGCAAGTTCACAATGCGGCGCTACGCACTTGTGATTTGTCAAACCTTATTACGCTACATTATAAAGATCTCAACCCCTTCAGGCTTAGCTTTCATGTCCCCGAGTTACTGGTGGTCAAAAATCGTAACACACTGCGTCACCTCAAACTGGGATTCGAGATGTATCTCACATCGAAAGATTCGCCTCTCTCCAATCGTGAACAAGAAATAATTTTGGAGGCACAGGTACATTTCTACAACGAAGCGAAGTACAGTCTCCAATATTCCGGTATTCAAGAGGAATTGGGAGCTTGGCTGTGTTTAGAAACGTTACACCTGATCTGTTTTGATGTCACCGAGAGTAGTCTTCCAAACTTTGACTTCACTAATCTCAAATCATTGCGCATAGAGTCATGCACCAAGCAGCCTGGGCTTGTTTCTCTGCTGGGTGGTCTTAGCAGTAAGAACAACTCGACATGGGTACCTAAACTCACAAGCTTCCAATTAAGACATGAGGGCTCTACTACGGATTTCCAGGCCCGTTTGAAGGCATTCCTCCTGTCCTTCACTGGGCTCATACACCTTTCCCTCCTACTTGAAGGGCCGGACCCAGTACCCTCGATCGCTCCATTTCTCAGGAATCATGGCAAAACTCTCCAAACACTGGTTTGGGACCAGCGATTCGAACCGCGACACCTTGCATTAAGGCCTACCGACGTTTTCCAAGACGGATGTTCATGGGGTTTGGCGTCGGAAATTGTATCGTGGTGTCCAAATCTAAGAGAACTCGGATTTACGTTAAAGGTTACCCACGATAACCTCTCTTACAAAGTCAGCGCTGTAATCTATTCTACTGGGTTTGACTGATTTCCTGCGTAGCATATTTGGCGACTTACAAAGTTAAAGCATCTCGAAACGCTGAATATTCGTAATTTGCCTAAGCAAGCTGACGATAAAATCAAGCCAACGTCCTCCCGGCAGAAGCACGAGGCTCTCGCAGCAGATATTGCAAAGGAGTTCGGGAGCGTATCCACTCCAGCCTGTTTCCCTAAGCTAAAAGTCATTACGATTGGATCAATTACACACAGAGACATTTGGCCCGGACGATCAAAGAGGACCAGTGGCTCTTGCGATCTCTATCTCTGCCCTCGATTCTTTCATGTCGCGTGGCCTATCAACATTAAGAACCGCCGAGCACCCGTTCTCACACAAATTGCTCAAGGCACGGCTACCGATGCACAAGAGTATTCGAGCAATTTGCACATCTTTGAACCGTACTGGTTGTGGTGATGGTCTGCCATTAGGATGCCTATAAACGCTCCTCTATTGCTTTGGCTTAAGGCCTACTACCAGTATGCATATGTACCTCCTAATTCTGCTTCAGCTCACAGCCTGTTGTCAGGATGCATATGTAGCTTCCTTTGCAGCTTTGATGTACTGCCTGCCGAAATAGTTCTTTTACTGTTCTAACTTACAGCCTGCATCAGTATGCATATACATCTCCTACTACTCCTTCAACTTCCTAGCTCAAAGTTGATCGATTCGAATAATCACTCCAATGCATTCTACCCAGTCACAGCT
>JAABUL010008456.1_pt1 | contig 10455 bp, 2 predicted proteins | sample 5559151 | NCBI WGS metagenome assembly JAABUL01 (sample SAMN10711876, study PRJNA513368) | rock metagenome | isolation source: Antarctica rocks | place: Antarctica: Victoria Land, Pudding Butte sud | reverse complement strand
ATAGATGGGACGTCTATCTGTACGCCGAAATGGAGACAGGAGGCGATATCATTGGCCAGATCTTTCGGAATCGAGGGCGGCAAGGCGTCACGCAGCGTGCAGGAATGCCATTTCCGAGTGTCTGCCTTAGTGATGGTTATTTACCGTAAGCATCGATCTCTGACCGTAACTGACGTAAATAACGAGAAATCCGACCGATAAGTATAAATAACGCGCTAGCAACATTAGATCTAGTAAATTACTCGAATAGATTTAGCGTCTTTCTACTAAGATTAACGCAAAACGCAATTACTGTTTCTCTTTTACAAATCTATTATATTTTTTGCATTATTTGTCTTATACTACTCTATTTTATATTTTTACTAACAATAATATATCTTCTAAAGCAAATATAATGCTTTAAATAGCATTTACTATATTTTCTAGATAGTTAAACAAATTATTTGATTTTATTTAATACAAATACTACAATAAAAAAAAGATAGCAATTAATATATTTAGAATAAGAATATATCTAGAATAATATAAAGTTTATATTAATTATCTATTAATTGTTTTAGATAATATTGTTATAAATATTAAACAACAAAGTTAAAGTTTTACTTTTTTATTTTTTTAATTAAATATTTTTTTGTTGTTTGAATTAAATAGTTTAATTATTAATACTTCTATTTTTATTTTTCTATTAATATAGTCGATACTTTGCTATTTAAAATTTAGCAAAATAGATTAAAAAAAGATCGATAAACTTGCAACAATAACTATATATTATATAAACAACAAGATTAGTCTATTTGAAAACAATCGATAATAATAGTTTTTTTTAAATTAAATTTAATCTTTAGAGTAATATTTTGTACTCTTATTTTAAAAATATTATTAACTTAGATATACAAAAAAATAAAGTAGAAAATTATATCTTTAATACAAAGCAACAATTGTATCAATTTTGTTATTAACAATTCTAATAATATTAATTAGCAAAGAATTATCAATCTATCTATTAATATTAATAGCATCTTCTTCTATCTATATAATAAAAATATATTAAATATTAAATATAATATTTAGCTTCTAATATTATAGATACGCAATCAAATACTTTATTACTACAATAGATAATTTTTTAGAATTAACTCTTATACTGTTATGGACGAAGCACTATGGTGCGGAAAATAAGTTGTAGGAAGCATAGTTCTATTCTATCGATAGAAGTCTGTCTAAATACAGTTATTCCGGTCTTACCGATAAGAAAGATACTATATGGATTCTGATCTATCTGCTATTGTTATCGATCTTTATTGCAATGCCGTAACATCTTCTCGCTCTCAGAGTAAAACTGCTGCCAACAAGAATAACTATTATCAAGAAAGATAAATAGACAGATAAAGAACAATCAGAAACAAAAAATTTGCTAATAATATATCTTAAAATTTGTTAATCGAGAAAAAAAATTATTAGAAAAAAGCAATCTAAGAAATCGAGAAATCGAGATTGTAAGACTGTAATTGTCTGTTACTCGAAAAAAACAATCAGAAACAAAAGATTTGCTAATAATATATCTGATATAAAAAAATTATAGATTCTTTCTTAGATTGTAATTGTCTGTTATTTGCTGTAGCTAGATAGCGTCGCCGAAGTTGTCAATATTAATATACGTGTTGTAAAGAAGTAAATCGATTCTTGCAAACTTGTCTTATATTACTTGTTTAACAAAAGAATTTATAGTCTTGTCTCTAGCTTCGATGTCGAAGAGACAATTAGTCTTGTAGATATTAATAACTTGTATATTTAAATTAAGAAGTCTTTTATATATATTTTTGCAATTATCTCAATCTATTGCAACAATATTTTCTGACAACAATTGTAGAATTGCGCTATAAACGAGTCTAAAATATCTGACAATATCTGCAACTTCGATTAATTAATACGCAATATTATTCTATAATCGATCTTCAAATTTCTGACATAACTTAAGAGAAAAAAAACAGTCGAAATCTTCTAACTTTTGATTCTAATTCTAATTCTAAATCGCGATTTTATCGACGTCTTTGTTTAATATTAGCTAATCGACAGATTTTAAATTATTATTATTTTCTTTATTCTTCTCGATCGACTTTTTCTCAATTACAGTTGATATATTACAATCGAAGAATATTATATAAGAAAGTAATAAACAAAAGAGCGTGTTAATAACAAGATCTAAATCGCGATTAAGAAATAATATAAAATCTGCTAGCGATACTAAAGAGTTTATATTTGCTACTGACATTTGTTGACAAGCTGTAGCGTAAGAGTAGATACCAGTGTTCGCGATAAGAGATATCGAAAAGATTGATAAGTCTACTATCTATAATTGATGCACGCCAGAAAGAGGAAATTCTTCTTTAAGTTCAGGAACATCGGCAATTCCGGAACCTCTGCTCAGAAAGTGCCTGTTGCGAATTCTGCTAATTTGGCTATTAGTCGGCTCAGAATCCGTTTCGCAGCAAAAGTCTTAGCGCTTGCTTGGCAGAGATTCAATTTTGATGTTCGAGATACGCACGGACTTCCGCAATGCTTTGTTTACGTCTTTATTTGTTACTTGTCTATACTATAGTAATTTGTATAGCAGAATCGAACGATTTGTGAGATTTCTACGCGCAAGTTATGTATCGACAAAGATATCTCTGTAGTAATTGTAAATTGCGCCCGTGTATTGCGCCCGTAAATTGCGCCCGTAGATTGCGCCTGTGAATTGCGCCCGCGGGACTTGGCGACGTGCAATGCGGAGTCAGTCGCACGTCTTAACAAAGCGCGTGTCAATTACGCGTCTGCGAATTCTGCTAATTGCAGTCCAACTCTGCGCTTGGTTATGTGGAGCGGACACATCGGCATATCAGCTAATTTGACTATTAGCCACTAATAGTACTATTAACAAGAGTTCCGGAATTGCCAATAAAAGATCTGTTGCGCGGAAGTTAAGTTATCTCCAGTAAGATAAGAATTTGTGTATATAGAATTGCCGATTAGATCTTTATCAGCATTTTACTTATTGTTTTTGTTAACAATAAATATTCGATTATCTGCAAAAAGATCTTGAATCGCGTCGCGATTATATATCTCTATCTAAAGTATAACAAGATAGTTCGACTTCGACTTAGTATTGTTTCTATTAACAGTAATTGTGTCGATAACAAAGTTGTTACTGTTCTTGTTAATAACAATAACGAGTTTGTTCTTGTCTATAACTATAAAAAGATTAAAATTGACAACAGTCTAATTGTTAAGATTTCTAATCGCGATATTCTTTCTTAACTGCGTTAAAAAATTTGTTTTTTTCTGTTATTTTTCTGTTTCTCTGTCTATTACTAACTTGTCTAATAGATTTATATTATTCTGTTATATATACACAAAATACTTCTTATCAAAATTAGATTTCTTTAATATATTCGAAAAGCAATTCTTGTTATTAAGAAGTCGATAGTTAACAATCTTGTAATATTTCTATTTTGTTTTAAGAGTTTTACAAAACTTAGCTATCTTTTTGCGATTTTTGCGAGAAACGTAGATTTTTTAATTGTTTGCAAAATCGACAAATTATTTTTTAGAATTAGTAAGATTGACTTCAAGAATTCTATATATATAAGAGTTAATCAAAATTATATTAATAGATATATTTTTAATTCTAATATTATATTGAGTGTATAAATATATTTTGTATTTATAAAAATTTTGCTTAGTCGATTTTGTATTAGATTTTACTTAATATAGCGCAATAATTGTCTGCGCAATTCAAATTAATATAGAGTATTAATATAAGATATTTATAGATTTTGTTTTGTTACTGTCGATACTAAATAAGTTCTAAAACAATAATAACTCTTGTTTTTTAATTGTATTTTGTGCAAAACTAATTAAAATATTTCGATTTTTCTTAAAGCAAGCAATCGAGCTGCTTTCGAAATTGTTTAAAGATATTGTTATATTTTTTACTATACAAAAGCGACGCTCTTCAAAACTGTTGTTTATATAGTTGAGTTGCTAACTATTGTAGCAAAAAATATATAAGAATAATAATTAAAGATAGTTAATAGATACAAAGAAGACAAAGTAAGTAATTGTAAATAAGACAAAATTAAAAAATAAATATATTAAGTAAATACAAAGTAAGTCTTAATAATTATTTTATATTCGAAAAAATATATAATACTACAATTGACGTGTCAATCTTTATTAATTGAGATACGCTATTAAATTCGATATATTAGTCTCTATAATTTCTGTCGACTCTTAGATAAATTCTCTATAATTTTTCTACTTAATAATATATCTCGATTTGTTGTTTCTTATTTCTTGTCTAACTACTCTTTCGATTATATACAATTTCTTACTTTTGTGTTCTATTAAAAACAATTGTAGAATATTATATTGCAAAGTATTGTAATTAATTTGTTCTAAATATTTTATTAAAATAACATTGTGTATTTTTATATATAGTAGTAATTTCAGCTTGTACGCTAGATCTTTTATCTTGCGAATAATTTTAAACAAACTAATTTTTTTAGTACTAAGACTAGAGCTTTCGATAGATAGATAGTATTTGATTTTTTTGATTTTAATTATTTTAATATAGATACTATTATAAAGATCTAACTTGCAATACTTTGTATTATAGAGAATAACTATTTTTGTCTACGCAAACTTGATTGCGTTATAGATTTTGTTTCGAAACAATTGTCGATCTACAATAAACTGTATTGCAATAGTACTATTGTAGAAAAATAGTTAAAAAAGAGTTAAGAGCTCTTGCGATATAATATTATATAACAGCTTAAAAAGTATTGTAATAATAGATACGTTTTCGGCGATATTAAGAGCGTACTCGACTTAGAGAAGAATATTCTTTTAATTTTTTTTATATTTTTTGATAAGCAAATATTGCAATACAATCTTTATAGTTTAATTTGTTTGTTTAGTTTAACTATTTGCAGAGAAGTAATATACAATTGTAAAATTTAATTTAACTTTGCTTTTCTCGAACAAAGTAATCTAGAGTTTACTTGTAAATTTGAGATTGCAATTCGAGACTATTTTAATTGACAATTCTTAGTAACAATAGATATTGCAATAATATATCTCTATTTAGTTTTTTGTTGTTTAGATTTTCTTGTTAAGAATCAATCTAATATATTTTGAAAAACAATTAATAACAATAAGCAAAAAGTTGTAACTCTATATAGTTATTAATAGTATTACAACAAAATCTATTGCTAACTAAAAAAGAGAAATTGTTGTTATTTTAACAGAATTAAACTAATTGTATAGCAATCTTTGCAAAGACTTTGACAATTAACAAACTAAATATCTATTAATATAAGTATAGATTTTGTTTCTTATCTTAAAAAAAAAACAATCTTAAGTTAATCTAGAGTTTAATAATAATTATTGTATATATAGTTATTGTAAACAAACTTAAGTACTTTTTTTTTAAATAATTCTAAAATATAGATACAATCGAGATTAAGTTTGTTAATTAAGTAAAGTAGTTTAATATTTATGTTTAATCAATACAATTAATATACAATATTTGAATTCTCGAAATTCTTTGCAATATTCTGCACTTGCTTTTCTATTTTCTTATAAATTTTTCGAAAATAAAAATTAACTTTAAGAGTATTGCAAAAACTATAAAGAAATTCTTTATTAACAACAATAGTAATTACAAAATAGCAACTAATATCTGCGTAATTAATCGATAGTCTTAAAAACTTATTTGCGTTGTTGTAATTTTTTTCGAAGTAATAAACTATAATTATTTGAGATAAATATATAAATAGATATATAGTCTATTTATCGAGTCTTGCAGAATATTAATCTATAAACTTGTTTTATAAAGTTGCTCTTAAAACAATATAATCTATAACTACAATAAAATTTTTATTGTCGAAATATTGAAACAGTCTAATTAAAGTTCAGACAAGCGCATTAGTCTTAAATTTTGTAATTCAATATTTTGTTTCAATATCGACAAGATTTCTAAAGAGAAACAAGACAGATTTTTTAACTTCTTTTTTATCGAGCTAATAGATTGCAATTTCAAATTTCTTCTCTTTACTATTGTTAACATAAAGAATAAAAGATTTGCTAAAGTCGAAATAGACTAAAACTAATATCTAATATAAGACAGATTTAAATATCTTTTATATCTGTCGATATTTCTTATCTATGTTAAGAGTAGTATTAGTCGATTTATTATTGCAGTTGTTTTTGTACTGCTAGCGGAGACGTAATTGCGTTGCATGCTCGCGTTGTAAATGTCTTTTTATTAAGCTATTAATAAAATTCTTGATTTTCAATCTTACAAGAGATCGAGCTATAGCAACGTAGTAATCGACAAATCAACAATAGTAGTCAAAAAATCTCAAATTTATCTCAAGATCTCTGAGATTTCGTAAAAACTTTATAAATCTAATTGTATCTATTTTCTTCTCGATAATACTTAAATTCAGTCGAGATATATAATAATTCAGCGTTTTAATACTAAGATAGATAAAGTAATATTTTAATAAAACTAAAGTAACATTGCTATTTTTCAGCAAAGTTAGAACTTAATCGAGATACTAAATATATTAATCGAGTATTTGCAAATAGATTATAATATTATTAATATAGATTAAAACAAACTGTTACAAATATAATTTCAGTAATTTCTCTATACAATACTGAAAGAAGACTAACGTATTTGCGAGCTCTATTGTAAACACTGTAAGTTATTCTTAATCTCAGTAAAATATTACTAGAGTCGTTTTCTATCAATTACTTAATTTAGTATCTTGCTAAAAAAAGCTTTTGATAAGATTAACAAAGCTGAAAATTATAGTTTCTTTCAAAGCATCAAGTATAGTATTCTGATATAATAAAAAATATATATCTAAATATAGTCGAGTGTTAATCTTGCGAAAATCAATTACTACTTGTAATTTGTTGTTTTTTCAGACTACAAACGTTAGTAATGCAGTCGATAAAATAGTTTCTAAAGAAATTTTCTATAGTCGATCTTAATATATAAGCGAGTCTAGTATATTATCAATTGTTTTGCAATTTTGTACAGTAAGAGAGTATAATATCTTGTTACGCTGCTACTTTCTAAGAGATCTTAGAGATATCAGAGAGAATTGTACTGTTAAAAAGATCTATAGATATCTTCAGACAATACAAGCAATTATTTAATAACAAGAGTTGCAGCTAGATATAGCAATAACAATAAATAAAAATTTATTTTGAGTTAAATACAATTTATAAGAAAGTTGTGTCTAGAGAATCTATATACTAAAAAAAAAATTCTTGTTTATTATATTTGTTGTCAAATATATCGAATTCTGTTTACTTTGTTTGCTGTCGAGTATATCGAGTTTGTTTACTAGTATATCGAGCAATACTTGTCTGCCAAGCTGTCGAATATGCAGATAATTATACTATATACTACAGACTATTCTGTAGAGTATATATTAGCTGTAACAAATTAGAGTTGTAATATTATTTCTTTTTTTTAAATTTTTTTGTTCCGAAAAACAAATATTTATATATTATATTTTTTTATCAAAATTGTATTTGTCTTGCTTCTGAAATAGATTGCTACAGAATATTTGTTAATTTTGTTTGTAAATATTGTTGCTATATCAGCAAATTTTGTATTATTATAGAAAATTTGTTATTTTGTCTAAAATATTCGGAATATATTTGCGCGAACAAACTATATATAAATATATTGTAGATTTTTTTGAATTGTATCAGAGAAGATCTATTCTCTAAAATAATAAAAAATAAAATTGTATTAATAATTGTAATTACACAATTGCTTTGCAACAAAAAAATGCTAAAAGAAATTAATACAAAAATAAAACAAAAAATACAGTATTTACTGTCTGATATAAGAAAATCAAATATTACAGAATTGTCAAACTGTTCTGTTGCAAATATTCTGATTGAGATATTTTCTGTTATTTAATTTTCTTTTGCTATACTAAATAGTTTTTCGAGCGTTAATAGAATCTCTGAATAAGAATATTGCAATTGTCGAGATTGCTAGTTGATTTTTATATATTTTCTGTTGTAAAATATTTTTTTTATTTTACAAAATACTGCTGATTTTGCTGTTTTAGAATTATCTCAATTTTAAATCGATTTTTTTTCTGTAATTTATAATAAAATATTTTCTGTATAAATATATCTGAGTCGGCTGATTTCAACAGTAATATATAAAATACTGAAAATACTTTGATATTTTTGAATAAATCGAGTTTGTAATTAACTGATTTTTTAGTTTTTTTGACAAAAAACAGTTCAACTTTGATATAATTTAATTTTTTGCTTGACTTTCTTGTTCTAAGATTTTTTGTAAAAAGATATATTTTATTCTTCTTTTTTAACTAAAATACCGTTTTTTGTTTTTTATTTTAATACTTAATCGATTTTTCTTGCATCTCTGAAATATTGTTTTTTTTTTTTTTTAATATTGCTACTTTTTCGATAACTGACTGCGCAAACAGATACGTACGCTTTTTTTCGAAAAAATTTAATTTCTTGCTATAGTTGACAAAAAATAAAGTTATTTTAGTAATATTCGAAATCTTTGTATTGAGTATCAGTTATATTATAAATAGAAATAATATTCAATTGCTGTAAATATTGTTAATATAGTATTTCAAATACTATTTAAAATTTTAATTTGTTTTTTTTGTCTAATTGTTTGTAATCGAATAGTAGACAGTAGATATTCGAAATTTTGTATCTAATATTAAAAAAAAAATCTTTTAATAGTTAGATATAAAGAGCTTGTCTCTGTTACTGATTAGTTTTTTGAGTATATTATAATACTGTATAAATCGATTTAATATAATATATTTCAGTTGTTTTGCAGTAAATTTCTCTTTGCATGCGATAATATATAAGTATTTGATAAATTTATTAACTATTATCAGTATCGAATTATATCTGTTTTTAGTTACTGAATCTGTCGATTTCGGCAATTTAATAATAAAATCTATTGTAATTTTATTTTATAGCAATTCAGATAGTTTCTAATATTAAATTTTGCTATAGCTTGTGTACGTATTATATTTGTTCTGCTAATAGCTAAAATATTGTTTAATATATATCTCGACAGCTTGTTTTATCTATAAAAACTAACAATACTAATATAAAAATTGAAAATTTTTTGTTATTTCTGAGTACTTTTGCAGTAGTTTGTTATAATACTTTTTTATATATTTGTCAATTTTGTTGATAGATATCTAAAAAAATTCTTTCTCTATTAAAATTTTTTCTATATTGTCTCGAAGTATTTGTAGTATAGTATTTAATTTATATTTGTTTGCTAATAGTAATTTGTTCTTATTAATTTTGAATATATTGTAGTTAAACAATTTTTTTGTTTTTATATAATTATTTTTTCTGCTAAATATATCTGTTCTGCTATTATCTTTGTTTAAAATATACTATATTCTGAACTTGTACTGTTCGAGTTTTTTTAACTATCGCATTTGTTTTCTGTTAAACTGCTTAGTAGTAGTAAAGTACACAAAATTTTTGTAATTTGTAAGAATTGTAAATTCTGATAATTCTTCTGTATATATTTTTTATAATTTTAAAAAAACTACTATAGCAAATAGTTTTTTATTGTAAATATTATAGTTCTGTTCGACTAACAAGAGTTTTCTCGAGAGATATACTACTAAATACTATATATTTTTATATTTTTGACTAAAATATATATCGATAGCTAAATCTAATATATCGGTTTCAATTCTGTTTAACAATTGCAAATTGTATATTTTTAGTATTAATTTTTTCAAATATTCTAGTTTAAAATTTTGAAATAATTTCTGTTCTGCAAATCTCTATATTTATAATATATTTTTCTTTGTAAAATTTGTCAGTAGTATTGTATTTGTCAAATAGTTTTTAATAAACTTCTTGTTGTAGTTTATAAAATCTAGAAAAAATTGTACTTTTTTAATATTTGTTAATAGTTTTTATTTTCTAACTGTTTGTAGCTTTTCGAAATCTATATATATTTTGTATTGTTTAACAACAAATTTAAGAAAATCAATTTTTTTTCGATAAAATTCGCATTTCTCTGACTTAAAATATAGATTTCTTATTTTCAGATATTTTAATACTTTGAAAATATAACTAATATACTTTTTTAAAATTTTCGAGTAAATTATAATATTGTTCAAATATACTATAACAAATTAGTTCAGATATTGTTGTAGTATATTATTAATTATTTTCTGATATATTGTTGGAACGTTTGTAAATTCGAATAATATTATTATATATTTGTATAATCTATATTGTATACAAAAAACTATTTTCTACTTTTTTTTTGTTTTTATTCTAATCTGATTGTATATTTCTTGTAAATTCAATTTAATAAAATATTTTGCTCCGAATAGTCGATTCTGAAGT
>JAABUL010008453.1_pt1 | contig 10458 bp, 10 predicted proteins | sample 5559151 | NCBI WGS metagenome assembly JAABUL01 (sample SAMN10711876, study PRJNA513368) | rock metagenome | isolation source: Antarctica rocks | place: Antarctica: Victoria Land, Pudding Butte sud | reverse complement strand
ACGCAGCTCCGCCCGCGCCCGCTGCAGCTGCCATTCCGCCGCCTCCTGCAGCTCCTGCATCGATCGCGCATCAGCGCCGTTCCGCCGCTCAGGTGGCACCCCACCGCCGCCGCCGCCGCCGCTGCTGCTGCCATTTGCGTCCGGCGGCCCGGGGCGGCTGCCTGAGGTATCCGCCCTCTGGCTGGGGCCTGCACCGAGGATGACCATGGCACACATCACAAGCAAGCTGAGGCCGAACAAACGCTCAGTCCGCATCTGCGAAAAGCCACGGTGGCTGTCCGAGTGACTGTCAGTATAACGCGAATAACCTGGGAAAGTCGACGGTGGTGTCCTGTACCTTGAACTGTAGGTGGACTAGGTTGCCATGACCATGCTGTAAGGAAACAACCTGCACTGGCAGGTGTGGCTCAGCATTCTCACGTGCTGCGGATGTCGGCGCCACTTCTCCGCCGCTCTGCACTGCCTCGGCGCCCGCCGCAGCCAGCCGCCTCCGCGCCCCGACGCGCAGCAGCGAAGCCGCCGGCAGGCCTTCCGCATCCGCCTGAGAGGTGCAAGCAGATTCAATAGGTCAACAGTGTAGATTGCTTAGTACCACGATGGCATCGTCATGGGCGCCGAAAGGTGTTTGCGCCAGCGGTGCTTGGAGCACGCTGCTGGCAGTCCTCGAGCATATCCTCAGAGTTCAACTACAGAGGTTAGCCTAAACCCTAAACCCTAAACAGGCTACAGAGGTTCGGGCTTGCGCTCCAGTCATGCCTGGATGGTACCTGGTCAAAACGACACGTGTGGCGATCAAGTGAACAGGCAAACACACCCTGGCGGGCTGCTGCGGTCGTGGGTCCGCTTCCCGCCGCTGCAGGAACAGGCGGTCCACGATGTAGCGTACGGGCCACAATGGGGAGCTGTCGCCGTCGCCGCCGGGCCCCGCCTGCTGCGATGCGAATCGGCGCGCCTTCAGAACATCAGGGTTTAGGGTTTAGGGTGGGTGCTGAAGGTTGGTCTCGCAGACGCAGCAAGACTTCGGCTTCCTTTCTGTCGGCCCCGCAGTCTTCAGCATCTGTGCGTGGCAGAGCCCAAGCTGCCGAGCCCCTGTACAAGCAGCCGGTGCTTGGCAGAGGTTCACCGCCGGCAGGGTGCGACGGCAGCGGCAGCGCCAAGCACCAGCAATGCAGCAGCAGGGTGTGCATGTCAAGGGCACCATACTTCCATGAGGGGCTTCTCATATGAATAAAAGAGTGTTTGGGGCCCTGTGGGCAGCATGCCGCACCAGCAGCCGCATGGAAGCTGAGGCAGCACAGCGGTGCGCATGCATGTGTGTCCTCTGGTAGGCTCGGGTCCATACTGTGCCGTCACCTCGGCGCATATGAGCCCAGGGTGCGACTGTCACGCTGCCTTCGACAATGTGACTGCTGTGAGTCGCCCTTCATTGTCGACGCGGCCAGGTCAGACAGGAGGTGCAGCCCCACCTGCTGGCGTCTGCTGGGGTCCGCCGCATCCGCAGCTGGCAAGGGACTGCTGCCAGCTCCACTGCCAGTCCCGTCAGGCCGCGGCGCTGCGCTGCAGGTGAGGGTGGCCCACCCCTGTGATTGGCCCTGCTGCCATGACTGCTGAGGGGCCTTGTGGCTCTGAGGCTGGCTGCGTCGCGCAGAGGCGTCTGGATTCACCCTGGAGGATGCTCTCGATAGGTAGGCGGTGCTGCTGGACGACAGCAGCGACCGAGAACTCCTCGAAAGAAGCGATTCTGGCAGCACCATTGGAACGACACTGGCGACGACGCGCTGCTCCGTCACCGTGACGCCTATAAGCTGCCAGCCTACTGCGGATAGAGCATGTTCATCGACATGTTAGGGGGCTGGCCGTTTCGCAAGTGTGTTGTGCAAATGGAGAAGCCGTGGCCTATGATGCGAATCTCCGATTCAAGCTGCACGACTGGTCCGATTCATTACAGCATGGTCAGTAACCCCAGTCCACCTGCAGTTCAAGGTAGGGCAGGACAGCACCGTACATTGTGCACTCTTTGCTGATAAGTTTCCGCAATGCGGGCGCGCAGCTGCCCGCCGACAAATGAATCAATGCAGTACTACAGCCACGTCGCCAACACAATACTACAGAATCCTGTCTAGAGCACGCCAGCATCTGCCGGCAGTTGGCGGCATCCGCACTGACCAGCAAAGCAAGTGCTCTGGCGTCCCCCAGCTGCCTGCGGTCCAGTGCATGCAGGAATGTCACCTTTCTGGACTCAACACCACTTTGAATATGCAGATGTACAGGACAGCCATCGAAAACAGAAACAAGTTGTACAGCCAAAGTCATGGCTAGGTGCCCCAGCCTCTTGGTAGGTAGCGATCCGGGTGTGGCGGGCTCACCGGTTGGCGTCGGGCAGCGCTGCGCTGCCAAACGTGGACAGCTGCGCTGGCGGCATGGCGGAGAGGCTGATGCTCGCGCGGGGAACCTGGTGGCCGCAGCGACAGCAACACGATCAGCCGGGTGTCAGTACCCACCAGAATCCTCGATTTGCAATTGCGCATCGGAGGGTCCAGCACTGTGTCCAGTGTCGGCCGAACCTGCTGTCAGCATGTGCTCTTGCCTTCAAGCCGCGGTGCAGCAATGCATAGCAGCAAACAAAAGCAAGAAAGCTGAGATCTCTGTCGAGACAGCTTCCAGCCAACATTGAGAACATAGCCATTGAGCCGGGATTGCACCTTGCTGCCGCCAACAGGCTGCCGGCAGAATCCGCCCTTGCAACCGAAGACTATTGCTGCTGCATGCGACACGAGAGGCTTGCCGCTCCGCCATAATGTTGCCGGGCCGCCATGCCGTCGGCAACAGGCTGCAGCGGCCCACGGCTCCGCCGCAGCCGCTGCGACCTCATGCGGTGGCTGCCGCCTTGCTGCCCCACTGCCGCCCCTCTGGCGTCTGCCGCCAGGCCGTCAGCCACTCGCCAAACTCCGCCTCGGTGCAGCCACACCTCTTGCAAAACGCGGGGTACGTCTCCCGCAGGTAGCTCAGGGTTCGGCTCAGCTCCCTTCCGCGCGCCCGCATTAGGTAGGTGCGCGGTGCAATGACATTCTCCACCGAGCGCGACACATACACGGAAACCTGCACAACATCTGCCCGCGGTCGCCCGGTGACGTGCTGCAGGAAGTCCAGCTTGCGCTCATTGCCAGGCGTCGCCATGTTCGTGATCAGCAGAGTCGGCCAGCTGCGGCAGACGGCAGCGGCCTGCTCCTGGCTGAGGCCGCAGACGTCGGCGAAGCGGTCGAGATTTGTTTGCAGGGTCGAGCAGTCGCTGGACAGCAACATCGGCTGTGTTGACCCCATCTTGACAACATCATCTGCTATCCAGCCGCGCGCGCGGCACCACGCCAGCATCGCCGCAGCCTGCTTTTCAATGCCCGTGACTGTGTAGGTCATCAGATGTGGCTGCCTTCCGAGCACCTTCGCCAGCTGGGCATCGCTGAGGCCAAGACCACGCTGCCACGCACTCCGCCGCTGCTGGAGGATATCCACCTCCATGGCAAGCAGCCAAGGGTTCTGGCGCAGCAACAATGCGGCCGTCTTGGCGGTCAGGCCCAGCTCCTCCCGCAGGAAGCGGCCAGCACTGCGCGGCTGCGCTGGTTCGCAGGCCAGGTAGCGTGGCCACTTGCGCAGCACTGCCGCCATGCCGGCCGGCTGCATGCCGATGATGCCGCTAAGGACGTCCAGCAGCTGCTGCACCTGCGCCATGTTGATCCCTGTCGTTGCCGCCATCTGCAGCGCGCCGGTCTCCAGCTGCTTGGCTGCTGCGAGCTCCCGCTTGCGGACCGCCTTGTCGAGCCAGCTGAGGGCTTCATCGGAGTCGACGCCTACCTGTCGTGCCAGGAGGTCTGCGCATTCGTAGAGCTCCCAGGCCCGCTCCTCACTGGAGCCGACGCCGCCGCCCAGGACACAGCCTTCTTGGCTGCGAGCAGCGGCGCTGCTCGCCGCTGCAGACTGGCGCCTGGTCCGCTGACTGCTACCGCTGCTGCCGATGCCATGTGGGTCTGCCGCCGCTGCCGCTGCACTTGCGGTGCCTTCGACACGATGCCTACCTGCAGGCACAGCCCACCGCATCTGATGCCCACTGTACTGCTGCATCAACCATTGCTGGGCCAGAACTGCACATGCTGTGCCATAAATGTCACGAACCTGCTTCAGCCCGGCGCTGGGTACGCCAGGCCTGCGCTGATCCGCTCTGCGGTTGCCGGCCGTTGGCAGCCACGCAGCAGTGCCGTGCCGCATGGCGCCGATATGCAGGCTGCAGCGATGCCGAGCTGTGCCTGCAGCTGCATGCATTGGCCCGGGAGGCAGGTCGCCATCCGAGCATGTCTGCTTTTGAGGGTGGCCCAGCGACTCAGCCAGCTCCTTGAGTCTGTGGAATCGTCCTAACACTCAACAAAGCTCGCGGCACGGTTCCCGGCACATGCTGCACCTGGGGCAGAACAGACCGGGCCTCGACCGCGGTGAGACGTGCAGATATGTTGTGAGGTTCGGCCAAGCAGCTGCGGAGTGGGGTCAAGCTGGAATCGACGGAAGCACGGCCGTGGCGCGGCGCAACAGCGTGCGCGATCCGTCAGTGCCCCTGCCGGCACGCGGGGGTGCAAGGCCGCCCTGTGGCGGATGTCGCTGCTGGATGGGCTCCAACAGCATGCCTACTTCTTGTTGCACAGTTCACGTCCAGAACCCACGGCAGGCAGACAGCTGAGACACACTGTCTACGCAAATCACAGCAGCAAAAGCAGCGGACGCACGGCGGCGGTGCTGGCGCCCGCGTCCAGCAGAAACACTGCATCATACGCTGCTACATATATGCCATACACTCCTGTCTTCGCGTACATGACGCAACTCAGAAGCCCTCCCAGAAACCCTGCCCGATGCGAGTTCCTTCAAGACGCGCGCACGAGTGTGCACACACTACACATGCGCTGCTGGCTGTGCCGTGTGCGCTGCGCATCTACCAGTGGCCACCGGTTGGGCAGCCACCGGTTGGGCAGCTCCTGCAGCCGGCGGCGCCGTCGGCGCAGCCTTTTCGGAAGCGTCGTCCGCTGAGGAAGCCGCAAGAGGCAGGCCTCCGCACGCCTGCATGCACGCTGATGGCCGTCGCGCGGCCCGAGATTAGGGCAGCTTCAGCCTGGCTTGGACCCACAGGCGGGTCGCGGGTCGTTCCTATGCTGCACCTGCCGCTACCGCGCCGCTATCGACGCTGCCGCTGCTGCAGCGGCGCGCAAAGCCATAGCGGCCGCCACCCTGGGTCATTGCCGCTGCGGCTCTACTGCTGCTGATGTGGCCGCCTTGCTGCCCCACTGCCGCCCCTCTGGCGTCTGCCGCCAGGCCGCCAGCCACTCGCCAAACTCCGCCTCGGTGCAGCCACACCTCTTGCAGAACACGGGGTGCGCCTCCCGCAGGTAGCTCAGGGTTCGGCTCAGCTCCCTTCCGCACGCCCGCATGAAGTAGGTGCGCGGTGCAATGACATTCTCCAGCGACTGTGACACATACACGGGAAACTGCACAACATCTGCCCGCGGTCGCCCGATGACGCGCTGTAGGAAGTCCAGCTTGCGCTCATTGCCAGGCGTCGCCATGTTCTTGGTCAGCACAGTCGGGCAGCTGCGGCAGGCGGCAGCGGCCTGCTCCTGGCTTAGGCCGCAGACGTCGACAAAGCGATCGAGATTTGTTTGCAGGGTCGAGCAGTGGCGGGCCAGCAACATCGGCTGTGTTGACCCCATCTTGACAACATCATCTGCTGTCCAGCCGCGCGCGCGGTACCACGCCAGCACCGCCGCAGCCTGCTCCTCGATGCCCGTGACTGTGTAGCTTATCAGATGCGGCTGCCTTCCGAGTACCTTCGCCAGCTGGGCATCGCTGAGGCCGAAACCGCGCTGCCACGCACTCCGCCGCTGCTGGAGGATATCCACCTCCATGGCGAGCAGCCAAGGGGTCCTACGCAGCAACGATGCGGCCGTCTCGGCTGTCAGGCCCAGCTCCTCCCGTAGGAAGCGGCCAGCACTGCGCGGCTGCGCTGGTTCGCAGGCCAGGTAGCGTGGCCACTCGCGCAGCATTGCCGCCATGTCGGCCGGCTGCATGCCGATGATGCCGCTAAGGACGTCCAGCAGCTGCTGCACCTGCGCCGTGTTTATCCCTGTCGTTGCCGCCATCTGCAGCGCGCCGGTCTCCAGCTGCTTGGCTGCTGCGAGCTCCCGCTTGCGGACCGCCTTGTCGAGCCAGCTGAGGGCTTCATCGGAGTCGACGCCTAGCTGTCGTGCCAGGAGGTCTGCGCATTCGTAGAGCTCCCAGGCCCGCTCCTCACTGGAGCCGACGCCGCCGCCCAGGACACAGCCTTCTTGGCTGCGAGCAGCGGCGCTGCTCGCCGCTGCAGACCGGCGCCTTGTCCGCTGACTGCTACCGCCGCTGCCGATGCCATGTGGGCCTGCCGCCGCTGCCGCCGACATTGCGGTGCATTCGACACGATGCCTACCTGCAGGCACAGCCCACCGCATCTGATGCCCACTGTACTGCTGCATCAACCATTGCTGGGCCAGAACTGCACATGCTGTGCCGTAAATGTCACGAACCTGCTTCAGCCCGGCGCTGGGTACGCCAGGCCTGCGCTGATCCGCTCTGCGGTTGCCGGCCGTTGGCAGCCACGCAGCAGTGCCGTGCCGCATGGCGCCGATATGCAGGCTGCAGCGATGCCGAGCTGTGCCTGCAGCTGCATGCATCGGCCCGGGAGGCAGGTCGCCATCCGAGCATGTCTGCTTTTGAGGGTGGCCCAGCGACTCAGCCAGCTCCTTGACCTTGCAGAATCATCCTGATACTCAACAAAGCTCGCTACAAGGATCCCGGCACATGCTGCACCTGGGGCAGATCAAACCCGGCCTCGACCGCCGTGAGACGTGCAGACATGCTGTGAGGTTCGGCCAAGCAGCTGCGGAGTGGGGTCAAGCAGGAAATGACGGAAGCACGGCCGTGGCGCGGCGCAACAGCGTGCGTGATCCGCCGGAAAATTCTGTAAACGGGGGTGGGAGGTCGCCAGGGGAGCTGACGGATCGCGCACGCAGTAGCGCAATTTGCTGCGCAAATCACAACCAGCAACCATCCAGAACTGGCACTTCTCGCTCGCGTTATATTCACTGGCTGCTCGCGGGATTGCCCGACCTGGCCACTGCATAGACGCCACCAAATTCGTCAGATCGGCTGCTGCAACTGTTGAAGGTATCAGCGCGAGCGCTCTTGCGACCTCACAGTGCCCCATCAACCAATGTCTGACGTGCGCTGTCAAGCAGCCGCACTCCGTCGCACTGGCCGCACTCCGTCGCACTGGCCGCCCTGTCCGGGTGGCGTTCTGCCTCCCAGACCGGCTCAACAAGCTGCTCAGCTTCGCCGCAGCCTGCGCATCGGCATCAGGCAGCTCATCGATGCAGCGTGGCCGCATACGGCTGGCAGCTGCAGAACCGATCAGCTCACGCCTGCCGCGCCTGCAGCCCAGCAGGTTGGTGACGTGCGCCTTCACTCACTCGTGCAGCCATCAGTGCAATGCAAAGCAGCGGAACGTAACTCTCGATAAATGACAGTCATATCTCTCACTTTGCGCTCGCAGGCCGGCAACACACCTGGTGCGGTGAGAACGCAGTCCCAGCGCATGCCTTGTGCATCGGCAGGATTCAGCAGGCGGGCAGGCAGCGCACAGCAGCAGCAGCGAGCGCACCAGCTGGAGACACTCCACATGACGAACCTTCAAGCGGCGCTGCCGCCGACGCTGCCGCGGCCCCCATCTGGGAAGCCGCCTGCGCGGACTTGCTCGCGCAAGAGCTAGACGTCACCCCGGCGGAGGCGGCTGGCTGGCTCAGCAAGGCCGCTTGCAAGCGCACGCTGGCAGCCGGCAAGCAGCTGCAGAACGGCACGGCGCATACGACGGCCATCAGTGCGGCGGAGGCGCGGCAGCTGCTGGACGTTCTCAGCGGCATCATTGGCATGCAGCCGGCCGACATGGTGGCAATGCTGCGCAAGTGGCCACGCTACCTGGCCTGCGAACCAGCGCAGCCGCGCAGAGCTGGCCGCTTCCTGCGGGAGGAGCTGGGCCTGACTGCCAAGATGGCCGCATCGTTGCTGTGCGAGAGCCCTTGGCTGCTCGCCATGGAGGTGGATATCCTCCAGCAGCGGCGGAGTGCGTGGCAGCGCGGTCTCGGCCTCAGCGATGCCCAGCTGGCGAAGGCAATCGGAGGGTACACGCGGCTAATGGCCTACACAGTCACGGGCATCGAGGAGCAGGCTGCGGCGGTGCTGGCGTGGTTCCGCGCGCGCGGCTGGACAGCAGATGATGTTGTCAAGATGGGGTCACAACACCCGAGGTTGCTGGCCCGCCACTGCTCGACCCTGCAAACAAATCTCGATCGCTTCGCCGACGTCTGCGGCCTCAGCCAGGAGCAGGCCGCTGCCGCCTGCCGCAGCTGCCGCATGTGCTGACCACGAACATGGCGACGCCTGGCAATGAGCGCAAGCTGGACTTTCTACAGCGCGTCATCAGGCGACCGCGGGCAGATGTTGTGCAGATTCCCGTGTATGTGTCACGCTCGCTGGAGAACATCATTGCACCGCGCACCTACTTCATGCGGGCGCGCGGAAGGGAGTTGAGCCGAACCCTGAGCTACCTGCGGGAGACGTACCCCGCGTTTTGCAAGAGGTGTGGCTGCACCGAGGCGGAGTTTGGCGAGTGGCTGACGGCCTGGCGGCAGACGCCAGAGGGGCGGCTGTGGGGCGACAAAGCAGCCACATCAGCAGCAGCAGAGCCGCCAGCGGCAATGACCCCTGGGTGGCGGCCGCAGCGGTGGCTTCGGGCGCCGCTGTGCTTCGAAAAGCAGGGCAGAGCACCTACACCTAATTCGTCTACGCCGCCGCCGTCGTTGCCTCGTCGGTACCTCAAGGTGGGATAGCCCATTGCGCTTCTGCACATTTCGCTCTCAGCCACTAAAGAAGGGACAGTATTGGAGGTCACAGCAGTACGTTCCAGCTGCCAAGAGCGCCTGTCATGCTGCACACAGCGAGCACACTACAGCCACCACTCAGCCATTCATGGAGCAGTGCAGCCCTGCAGCTCAGCCATCCGGGCACTTACGGCGCCTGCAGCTTGGCTGACGCAGAGGTGCCGTTATGACCGCTGCAGGGTGGGCTTCTCAAGCCCATCGATTCGCTGGAAAAAGGAACGTTTCCACTGCGCGGCACGCCCAGCGGAGACGACATGAAACAGAAACGTAGCATCCAGTTTGGCACCGACTGACGAGCATCTGCACGGCAGAGAACACAATTCTGGGAGGTCTGTAACATGCTGCAGTGCTCTTGGAAGCGTCTCTGATTTCGCTGCAGGGTGGGCAGCTGGACCCAATTGACCGAGGAGCGCTTCCACCGCGCCGCGCCCGGAGGCAATGGTGCCGTCAAGGCCGCCGGCAACTACTCCCCGGTGAGCGCAGCTTCTTGTATGGAAATGCCATGCCGCAATTCATCGTTCACACTGCGATTTCTCTGGGAATACGCCAAGGCGGCAACGGCGGCGTCGAGGCCGTCGGCAACCAACCCCCGGTGGACGCCACTGTCATAGTGAGACACAGATGCAGTGTCTCAGTTCCACAGAGATCAAGAAGAGTTCTTCAGGTCGGTGGCCATCTGCCTCCGACAAATCGTCCCGCCTCTGGCTGTGGCACAGTCACTAGACGTGACTTGCTCACTGCAGTGTGAAGCTCCAGTTGATGATGCCATTCGACCCATAAACGCGCACATGCTGAAGTCTGCAGGCAGATTCGTAACAGGCGCGCTGCCAGCGCGCTTGATGTCATTGGAGACTCTACAGCGCACGCGTATCAGAGCTGGTGTCCGCTCAATTGCATGTCATGTTTGTTGATGCAGGTGCTGCGGCTGCAGGCGGACGCGAAAGAGGAAGGCTGCTCGGGCACGGCGCGTCTGGACGCCAGATTCCATACACCAGTCATCGTATGAATGCTTCTCTTCTTTCGCAGGTGCAGCGGCTGCAGGCGACCGCTGAGACCCAAGCTGTTCAGCTGCCTCAGGAATCAGGGCTTCAAACACAGGAACAGGTTTTCAAACCTGAAAATTCAGCACGTTTTCCGCAGGTTCAGCAGCTGCAGGCGGACGCAAAGAACGCGGGCTACTCGGACCTGTGGTGTACCTGGACGCCTGGATCTAATGTGCAGTATCGAATTCTGAGGCCTTCTCTTCTTCGAGCAGGTGCTGCGGCAGCAGGCGGACGCGAAGAAGGCGGGCTACTCAACTGTGGTGCACATTGAGCTAGGGTTTCGGCATTAGAACATATCACATGCTTCATCTGGTTTCCACCAGCATTTCGTCCTTCCTTGCAGGTGCTGCGGCTGCAGGCGGACGCGAAGAAGGCGGGCTACTCAGACGTGGTGTACCTGGACGCCAAAACGGACA
>JAABUL010008452.1_pt1 | contig 10459 bp, 9 predicted proteins | sample 5559151 | NCBI WGS metagenome assembly JAABUL01 (sample SAMN10711876, study PRJNA513368) | rock metagenome | isolation source: Antarctica rocks | place: Antarctica: Victoria Land, Pudding Butte sud | reverse complement strand
GGGCGGTGGGGAAGTCTGTGTGGGGGAAGGAGCTGCGGGCGTCGTCGGGGGAGGAGACGTCGATGGGGGGGAGGGGGACGGGTTCGGTGCTGTAGGGGGTGGGGGGGTGGATTGGCATTGACATTTTGGGCTATGTTGGGACGAACAGCTGGAGGCCAGAGGGTGGTATAGTGATTTGAGAATCAAGTGGGAAGGTGATGTACTGTTGATGGATTGAGGGGTACTTCCAGAGATGACATAATCATTTCCGGCAACGTCATCTTACTACGAGATGGAGGACGGGAGTCTTTACGAAGCTTATGATGCTTGCATCTACTTAGATGTCTTGTTGACATGGCGTCTTCGACGAGGTCTACATCTCGTCGCGACTCCTTTGCGTGGGCTAGGTGCGCTCGTGAGGAGGACTTATTGTTCGCCTAATTCGGACTAGATCTATTCCTGGGTGTACGACGACTCATGGTGGGATCTACTCAGCCCTCCAGATGAATGTCTCCTCCCGTATTCCATCGCTTGATGATCTACTTGAATGAGCTTTGACCGTTGCTACGCCAGAGAAGGCTTTGGCAGACCTCTAATCTGGTTGAAACGAAGCAATAATATATCAAACAGAATGATACGCGAAACTTGTGTTTGAGACAAGGCACTCGGCTTTGAATTCAATTTTCGATTCCGAGTCTCATCCTACGGGGGTGCAAAGGATTTGGATTTTGGAGGGGTAAGCTCCTGAAGGATGGCTATCATAGAAGAGAGGAGGATGTTTTCGATAAGGTGGCCTTGTCTGTCTCCTCAAGGCAGGTGGAGATAGGTCCATATCTCCGTCTCTTCAAAGCGGCAAAGTGAAGCTGAAATGATCAACTTTTGCTGGGCTCTGACTCAGTTCGTATGGCAAACTAGGGCTCCCAACCGGATCCGAGCATGTGTTGTACCTACTGTGGGCAATATTTCTCACGTGCAGGGCATTTAGAGCGTCACGTGCTTACGCGTAAGCTGGGTGCCCTCCTACTCTTTGATATGTCCTTGCCCTGACTCCTCTCAGATACCAACGTGAAGCCCTACAAATGTGCAACGTGCCATTCCTCCTTTGGCCGGCAGTAAGTCGACTTTCTATAGGGCCGCCTCTGCTGTGCTCAAGATGGCCTTGTGTCTAGGGATCTACTACAACGTCACGTAACACAGCTTCACAGAAAAGCTGGCGATTCCACCGACTTGGATACAGGTCCTTTCCTAAGACTAATCGCCTGTTCCTCCTGTGCTAAAGCTAAGATCAAGTGCGACAAAGGCGTAAGTTTCTGGCTCTGACAAGGTCTCCTCAGCCACTTGCCAAACTTACTCCATTGAATATTGATAGGTCCCAGCTTGTGGTCGCTGTGTCAGCAAAGGCCTACAGTGCCAGCCACGTACGAGTCAACATTCCGAGGCCGTCCTTCAGACCAACAGGCAGGTTGAAGAATGCAGGAAACCATCTGGTGGCCGTGACGATTCTGTTGGAAGTGCCCGAACACATAACGCACTGCCTGGGGAGGGCAGCAGAACGGAACATGATCATTCGCGGTCTCCATCCGATTCGCCGCAACCTAAATCTCGCGAATATCCTAAGCGCCGTCACAAAACTAATGACCTTCCGGCACCAAGTAACGATGTCTTGACCCAAGACCATGCTCTCGGATGGGCTGAGGGTGCACGAGATCAGCAGAATGGGACGCGAAACTCCAATTCCCAGGCTATGCAGCTGACTCAAGAGATCTCAATGGATAGCTACCCAGGCTCGACATTCGAAGGATACAATCCCGATGACGATCATCAATTCTTAATCGATGACCATTCCTTTGACATGAATCTCGCGGGCATGTCGAGCTACAAGCCTTCCGATCCTACCGACTCCAACATGTTTCCATCTTCTCTGCTTCGCCCCAAACCCCTCGCATCTGACGTTGCTCTTGTTCCTACTGCAAAGATAAACGGATATTCTATGCATGGTCAGGAAGCTCTCGGCGCAGACTTTGAGGATTGGCCCTGTTTTGTGTGCAATCCCTCGTCAGGAGAAAAGATCCATCCCAAGACAGGACGCATGTTTCTCGAAGGTTTAGAGCATACCCTTGAAACCCACGATACTGTGCAACCGTCCACGTTTTTGTTGGGAGGGAATAAGGATAATCGTGCATTCCATGCGGAGATAAGCATTGAACCATTCAGCGGCAGAGCAAGGGATAAGCTCATGGTCATCACGCAATCTATCCTCCACAAAGCGCGCAAAATTCATGGCTGTAGCACAAGAGAGCTTGGAAACAATCAGGATATTCTCCCGGATACCCCTACAACCTATGAGGTTTTCAGTATCCTACCCTCCACCGATGATCTAGAACACCTACTCCAGTCCTATGCTAATCGATTCGAACCCTACCACTCCTCTGTTCCATCTCGTTTGCTGAGTCCAATTGCCATCTTGGAGTCAACGGAAGAGAGATGTTCCAGCCTTTTGCTGCTTCTCATGTTTGCTCAGGGTGCGATGGCCACTCTAACGAACGAAGCTCGCTATTTCACGAACGGTCTGACCGAGGCTTGCCGGCTTTCGTGGTTCAGCCTAGTTGAGGAAGATGTTTCGCTCTCCAGAGACCCGACCATGCTACGGTCAGCGCTTATGTTCATAAATCTGGCGGCATGGAGTGGGAACAAGTGGCACATGGATGTGAGTCTCATTTCCCCGAAGCGTATCATTCTGCATGCTGAGAAAGATCAGCTTGCTGCTGCCCAACTTGATCTCTACATATCCGTAAGTGGTGTCCCCTGATTTCGTATCATGTATGGGGACTGACTGTGAGTGTAGATGCTTCGTTATTCTGGACTACTGGCCTATCGCGAGAGAGGTCGTCGACAGGAGACGAATGATTGCCCGGCGGATTGGAAAAGCTGGGAGGATTTTGAATGTGGTAATAGGTAAGTTGTTGATGACGCATCGTTTCTATTGATACGACGCAGCTGATTCTTCAGATTGGTCTATTCCTGGGTAGTCGCCGACCAAGAATTGAGCTTGTTCCACGATAGACCATCAAAGCTGCCTATTTCTGAGCTCAATGCAGCTATACCGGATCAGGATGTGTTATGGCGCTCAAGATCTGCCGAAGAGTGGTCACGCGCATACAACGCTATTTACAGCAGCCCCAAAGCCAGTGTGCCTCGAAACCCACCATCACTCAAGTATGTCTTCCGCCGATTCATGAGTAGAGATCCTAAGATCCAAGCACTTGACTTCTCACCTACCCAACTCCGTCTGTTCCTCCATACCTTGCAGGCTATGGTCTCCCACCTACATGAGTGCCTTGACTGCTTCCTCGACGCGGGCAATGATCGTCAATCGCAGCGCTTGGTTACACAACTTGAGGAAGTGCAATCCATACTACAAGACTGGTATACCATGTGTAGCCGATCAACGAGAAAGGCAAGCTCATTTGACCCTCCAACTTGCGCAAACTTGGTCAACTATCATCTAATCAGTCTCAACACCATGACCAATTTCCGCGAAATGGAACGATTTGCCCGTGGCGAGCTTCAGCGAGAGGAGTTCCGGCACAGCTATTGGGTGAGAGTACGTTGTATCGAAGACGCAGCGCGGATATGGTTTTACTGTGGGCAGGTCATTCGCCTTGTCCGCGTGATGCCCAAGGCCCAACAGCCACCATGGTGGCCGGCGGCGATCTATCGTGTCGCGATTGTCATGTGGGCAACGAGCAACGCCAACATGAAGGGGCAGCAACTGCCGCCCATCTCGGGCAGAGGGTCGTCGGACGATACATTCGTAATTGATGGCCTGACTCCCGAGCATCCGTCCATCTTGCGGTATATGCGGTATCGCGAGGGAATTCCCGTGCTTTCAAGGCGCGGCGGGGGGTTCCTGTCGTTGGAATTGCCCGAAAATACCCTCAAGCACTGCCTGGAGGTGTTGAGCGAGGAGTCAGCGACCACGAGACTTGCAGAGGGGATCCAAAACCGGTTGACATATTTGATCGCAAGACGAAACGAGATGCGGTGATGGTATCGAGAGACACTAATATAAAGAGACGGAAGGATCGACTGCACGTACAACATAATCGATGGCTATAGTGCCAAGCCGCAGGTCTCGTGCCACGTCTCACCCCTTGAACGGAAAGTCGGGGTAGTCGGACGCAAAAGTCATGAAATTTTCAAGCTTAGATTGGGCTGACCAAACGTGTTCTTGCCCTCAACTTATTGACTTAAGTATATCCCTGGATCCCTAAGCCAGCCTGAGCTTAGGTATCTTGCTCATCCCTTCAGCAAGCCTACAGCATGCAAGCCTACCGCATAGAATCTACACTCCTTTTGACACTACGACCCAACCTTCCCTCCCTAGACAGCAAACCATCACGTCGACCAGTCTATGACTCTAACGACTAACCTCCCTACCCACACGGCTGTCAACCACGACAGCATGGCGGTAGCAACACCTGATAGCAGGGCCACTGACGAAGCACCTCCTCAACATTCAGAAGAAGAAAGATCAATCAATGACATGCCACCTCTGGGTTGCAATGGTGGGCTAATGGATGCAGAAACCGAGGGTAAGACCACGATTTCCTCGAGCCATCAGTCCAATTCAAACAGGAAAATGCCTCGAGGGCTATTCGCTTCACGAATATAGGCCCATCATGCAGGGTCATAATAGAATGGAGCTGGACCCACCTGCAAAGCCATCGAGAGTATAGCCAAGCGTGGCCCGAAGCTCTGAGGCGCTTCTTCGTTAACGAGCAAATAAAAGGGGCATGGATCAATACGCACCCAAGTTTCGTTACCATTCAGAGGATACCCACAAATATTTGACTGGAGAGTAAAGCGGCCAAATTAGTCAACATGTGGTACAACGGAAGTGGAGTCCGATCTGTTCCAATAGATGAGACCGTTCGGTTGGCCACGGATCTGGGATCGCATCCATACCCGGCACGTCTCCAATATCCTTGTCCACTACATATCCCACTTCATCCCGCAGATCATTCAGGAATTCTCGTATGTTTTTCGTCAAATCGACCTTCGAATTGCGTCAGATCGGCGCTCATGGTGTCACTCGCACCGGAGAAGTTCCCACTTTGACAGAGTGCACCAAGGGATCGGTAATCCCAAGGCCCGTATACTGTTCCAAGAAGCGTTCGGAAACTTGCTCTATGAACGTCACTGTATGCTTCGGCAGCGCTTTGATCACGTCGAGAAACTTTGGAGGGATGATGACAATGGAATGATGAGCGGTTGGGATGGTGAAGGTAGAGTCTTTGAACTGAAGGGACGGTGTCAGGCGTGTGATCATCCAAGACAAGGAATGTCCTTCACAATCTGACTTGTTTGTACCCTTTGGCCAAGGCGCCCTCAAAACTTGGGTCTCCGGGCTGCCCAAAAAACGGGAGAGTTTTCAACCTTCTTGTCGCGCTTGGCGAAAACAAGAGGTAGAGCTTAGGCAACGATTAGCAATGCGAGGCTCGAAAAAACCTCGGGGGACTCCAGCAACGCTCGAGAAGAGGCTGGAAACATGGCTGCGGAGGGTGTGATCGTCAAGTGGAATTGGTGACAGGAAGATAAAATCAATCGAGATCCACTGATACGCAGAGTTCTGGGGGAGAGATCTTTGGATTATGCTGTCGGATGTATCATGGGCTAGCAATGGGTACGTGAATCCGGGTTGTCGCATTTAGCACTCTCTGGTGTTGCGGCAGTCGTTATTTTGCAAGACCCGTGCTACGGAGTCCGTTTGCGGCGGATCCTTGCGGGATCTTGGTTGAGAGACCGGTCTTTCTTCTGCATATCGCCAGGATGACACCAAAGCATTTGAGCGTGGTTATGGAATAATAGGCTCTGCTCAGATTCCTGCGACGGCGGCAACGATTTGTGAAGATTAAAGCTCGCGAATACCAGGCTTCTTGGTACAGAGCATGCTGAGGTCCCAATGATTACTTCATAACTCGCTTTACGAAGAAAGGGCTCAGAGGCTACTGCTGGCTTACGAGAAGCTATCGGAAAGCAAGACTTGAGATTACAGCGTAGTATCGCACCAGGAAAGTGTTACAATCCAGCTACTGCGCAAGCTGCGCGTCAAATAACCATCTCAGCTAGATGCGCCACCACCCGAGAAGCCTGGAGTGCACTTGGGGAAAGGGTCATCAGTAAATTTGATCGCAGAATGCTGCACGCGTCGAAAACCAAAGTTGTCTCAAAGACTGTAACTCAAATATCTGTGACCCCAGGCGAGATTTGCTCCAAGATGGCGAAGAGCTCCTGGGTTGTTCTCTCCTGCATCTTCCTGCCCATTTCGCTGTCCACATTGGGTCCGGGACTACGTGGTACTAGGTTAGTTTATGGACATCCGACTGATATTGAGAGTGACAAGTTCGCAGCACATACCTACGGACTTTGCAATCCATCACGAAGGCACCATGCGTTCGCTCTCCGACATCTGGCTGCACAGCATGGACAAGAACGCGGCTTCCGACTTCGGTGGTGCGAGCGATTGTGGCAACCGCGAAGCTCATCATCAATCCTTGAAACCAGCCCATATCGTCGCGGAAGATATCACTCTTGCAAGCACCAGGTGTGTTGTAGTTGATGACGACGTTGGATTTTGCGGAGACGGGCAGACGTGCAGTGATGCTGCGAACCGCGTACATGAGGAGTACTTTGGAGACCTTATATCTATAACGGACGTCAGCATACGTCGAGGTGTAGGGAAGGCAGTTGAAGGAATTCGTTTGTTGGATTTGTTAGATGAAGCATTTTGAACTGACCGATCATCCATGTCGACGCCCTCTTTCACTTTCAAGGCGTCAAAGAGCGTTCCTGAAGCATCCTTTTCTTTAAATTTGGCAATGTAGATCAAATCCGAGCCTACGAAAGTCATGCGACCCTGCAACTTGTATTTGGCCGCGCTCTCTTGAAGCTTTGGCAGGACACTGAGGGCCAAGAGCACCGTACCGATGACATTGACGGTAACAGTGCTCTCCTGGCCCTCAGCGAGGCTAAACTTGGTGGTCAAAATCCCGGCGTTCTGAACAACAGCATCCAAGCGATCCAGCGTCTTGACCCGCTCGGCGAAGGACCTGATGGAGTCATAATTCGACAGGTCGACCTGCCAGACAGCGATGCGTGTCTTGGAGGTGCTGAGCGCGCTAGAGATGTCGGCGGCGGCAGCCTCGCCTTTGGAAATGGTGCGGACGGCTAGGATGACGTTGGCGGCATTCAGGCGGACGAAATGACGAGCGGCTTCGAGACCTGGGATGAGCGTCACCACTCAGCATTCTTCACTTGAGAGAAGCGACCAAGCATGTCTTACCGAGACCGGTGTTGGCGCCTGTGACGATTATGGTTTGATTGGATAGATCAGAGGTTGGGTAGGGGATTTTGACGAAGAGCTGCGAGTGGAAAAACATGGAGAGGTAGCTTATTAGACCCATCCTGCTCTTCTTCTATGCACGGCGTCGGTGCTGGCTTCAGGACTTCCTTCTTGATTGTTATCAAAGAAATAACGTAGGTTATTACCTATAGTAGAAACCAGTTATGAGCTGGAAGAAGGATGCAATCAAAGCATACGATGCATCTCTTAGAAAAACCAATATCAATACTGTTGAAAGGGTCAATCAACATTGCTAACTCTCCTCTCTGCTATACTGTTTACGGTCTAGAATGTGGATTGGAAATCATAAGCATAATGACCAATCCAATGGCCAATCAAAAGCTGCCCAGGCAGATGGACGATCTTGACTAAGACACTTTAGGCAAGCACTTTGTCATCAGCCCTACCTGACGGACGGACTCCGAGGGCGGCTCGGGTGGGGCTCCGACCGAGACACGCTTGCGTTCCGGCCCACTGTACCGACTCCAGTCACGTGCCTGAGTCTTGGCATGGATGCTTGGCACGGGGTGTACAGGTGACCGGGTAACCTAGTAGCCTAGTGTCCGCAGCTAGTGGATAAAGAGGCTAGCGTGGTTTTTTAGTATAAGCGCGTTATATCTTAAGGAGTTCTTAACTAGTTCTAAACCTTTTAATAAATAAAGATAATTAAGTATATAATCCTTAACTAGTTTTAAACCTCTTAATAAATAGAGGTAATAAAGTAATCTTGATTAGTTCTAAACTTCTTAAGTAGTTAAGAGGATTATATTTTAAGATATTTAAATTATTTTTAAGTAGTTTTAAACTAGGCCTAAATTAATTATATATAATAAATTAAATTATAATTATATTATAAAAATATAATTAGATATATAAATTAAATATATAAGTACTTTTTATAAGTCTTAATTAATATATATAAACTTATCTTTAATAATTCTAAATAATATATAAGATTAAAGATTTTAGATAAGTTAGCTATTAAGTTAAGATTTAACTTTATCTTTTAATATTAAACTACTAAGTCTTATAATATATTATATATAATAATAAAGTTAAAGTTTAATAATAACTTATAATAGTCTTATTAATTATAATTAATTTAATTTTATAAATAAGAATTATTTTTATTTTTATTTTATCTTTAATTATATCTTTATTTACTACTTCTTCTAATTTATAAAAATAAAATGGAAAATAAAATTTATATATTTTATTAAGAAGTATTACAAGTATTAGTTTAATAGGTATATTAAATTAAATAAGTAGGCTTAAGTATTAATTAAAGCTAGGTAGTTAAATTATTACTTAAGGAGCTTAAGGAGCTTAAGGGTTAAGCCTCTTAAACTAATTAAGTTAATTAATCTTAATATAAATTCCTTTATTTATATAATAATATTACTTTTATAATATATAAGAACTTTATATTTAACTTATATTATCTCCTAAGTATATAAATATTAATATTTAAATATTAAATATAATTAAATATTTAATTTAACTTAATAAAGCCTATTTTTATTTTATCTTTAATACTCCTCTTTATAAGATTTAATTAAGTTAATTAAGAGTTAGATCCTTAAGAGGTTTAAAGATTAAGAGAATCCTAATACTTTAAATATCCTTAAAATAAATATTTTAAAATAAAATTCTACTTTAAGTAAATAAAGAACTTAACGCCCTTTATTTAATAATAATAAAGATAATATTAAAATTATTAAACCTAATTTATATTATAATAATAAAAATAAGCTTAAGAACTAACTTATATAACTTTAATTATATTTTAAATTTAATAAATATATTATATAAATTAAATAATAATTAATATTTATTATAATATATATAAGAGGAAGAGCTTAAAAGTAGGTTATACCTTTCCTTAAATAATTCTTAAAAGAACTTAATAAAAAAGAGAATAAAGATATTAAATAATAAATAAAAAGCTTTATATAATTTTATATTAAAATTTAATAAGTATTTAAACCTTTTAATAAAAGTAATATATTAATATAAATTATCTAATATATTAATTGATAAAAGTTAATTATAGAATACTTAATATAATTTTAATAGTATTTTATTAAGATTAAGTAGAATAATAATATATTAATAATAATATATTAATAAAGATTAAAAGATGATATTAAAGATAAATTAATATATATTAAAATATAAATTAATAACTTAAAAACTCTTATATAAATTATAATTAAAATTAATAATAAGCTTTATAAATAAATAATAAATAAATATTATAATAATAGAATTAAAAGATTAAGATAATTAAGATTTATTATAAGAGGCTTTAATAATAAATTTAAAGTCTTAAAAGATCTTTATAAATAAATACCTATAAAACTTAATATAATATAATATAAAGGTAAATTTAAGGGGAGAAAGTAATAAAATTAGGGTAAAAAAGTAATAATTTATTATAAATCATCCAATGGCGTAGCCCTGCAAGAGTACCATTCTTAGAAATCAAGAATGTCAGATCTGGAAAAGGTCGTATCAGCCGAGCGTTTGCCTTGGTATATTCTCTGCTAGCCTATAGGAAGCTTCTCTGAAACAATCAACACAAACAGCATACACTCCTCACCAAGTCCTAAATCCTTTCAGGCCGCCTCTTCCATCCCAAAAGACTCGCTTCAACGTCGCCTCTCCTTTGAGTCCGGCCAATCACCACTTCAGCCACTACAACATAGTAGTGTCTCCTCTTCACTGCTACCCTTTACAACCCCACAGACGCTTTATGCACTGTCCTACCACAAACACTCCCTCGAAAACGACAATCTCCCAACTCAAACTCAGACATAGCCAACAATCATACCCACCCACGCCGATTGCTAAAGCTATTAGTACCACACATCCCAACCTCATTACCAAACCATCGCTTTTCACCTCCCGTATAGTAAAAACATAAAAGAAATACCCCTACTCTCCTTCCCTTCCCTTCCCTTCCCTTCCCCTTCCATCCAAACCCCCCCGCCCTACGCACCCAACCACCACCTACAACAACCCCTACACACCCCAGCCATAACACCATTCACATCCCCACCACCCCTCGCGTTC
>JAABUL010008451.1_pt1 | contig 10462 bp, 9 predicted proteins | sample 5559151 | NCBI WGS metagenome assembly JAABUL01 (sample SAMN10711876, study PRJNA513368) | rock metagenome | isolation source: Antarctica rocks | place: Antarctica: Victoria Land, Pudding Butte sud | reverse complement strand
TATACCTAAATATAATAATAATTTTAAATAAATATATAACCTCTTTTACCTTAAAGGATATTTAATTAATAATTAATTACCTATAATTATATAATTATATAATTATATTAGCTCAAAAAATATCTTATTTAATAATACTATTAATCTCTTAATTAAAATAAGCTTAAGAGTAGTCCTTATTAAAAGAAATCTCTTAAATATATTTAAATATATATTTATTACTCTATTAAATTAATAGCTATTAAGTTTCTTATTTATAAATATATTTTATAAGGAATAATTCTTATTATTTAAGTTATATATTACCCCCTTTATCTTTAACTTATCAATTAAAGTATAATTATTTATTATTTAAATAACTTCCTTATTATCTTACCCCTTAATATAAATATAAAATTATATAAATATTAATTTAATATATTTTATAAATAACTTAAACTTATAATTAATTATAAAAAAGATATAAAAGAGATAATAATTAATTTCTTAGATTTAAAAATTAATATTATTAAGATATAAGCTTAACTCCCTAATAATAAGTTAAAGAAAGGAGAAGTCTTATTATAAATCCTATTAAATAAGACCTTTATCCCTAGATTTAAACTTAATTTATTAATTAATTTCCTATTATTTATTATTTAAGTTATTATTTTAAGTAGAGCCTTACTAAGATATCTTTATAATATTCTAAATAAATAAGGTTCTTATATTTATATTAATAATAATATAAAGTAAGATTTATAATAATAAAAGACCTTCCTATTTATATAAAATAAGATCTTATTTATTTTTATTATTATCATTTATATACTTTATTACCTTTAAATTAACGCCTTTAAGACTATTAATACAAGAGGCTTTTTATTTATTTTTTAACTTAAGCCTTAATAAGTCTTTAATATTAAGACCTTAAATTATTATATCAAAAAAGATATTTAATTTTAAAGAGATAAGAGCTATTTATATTATCCTTAATTATTAAATATTTAATATTATTAATAAGGTATTTTATATCTTTAATAATAATTAAATTATATATTACAATCTTATTAAATTAATTATTTATAAATTAATTATAATTCCTTTATAAGATATTATTATATTATTAATTTCTTAATTTAATATAATATCTATATTATTAAAGTTAAATAAATCTATTTATATAAAAATAATTTAATAGATATACTTTCTTAAATATAATATAATAAAATTATTAATATATATCCTTAATTATAAAATCTTATTAATCCCCTTTAAATTTAAGTTATAATTTACTAGAAAATTAATATAAAGTTATATACTTTATAAAGGCTATTACTTAATACTTATAATAAGATTTAATATCTAAAATATATAATATTTATAATATATTAAGAAATTTATATATTAAATATTATATATTAGCTAGTTATTAACCTTTATTTCTTACCTCTTTATATTCTTTAATTAAATAGGTTAATATATTAGGTAATAATTAAGTATAAGTATTGATAATTAAGTTATACCTTATTAGCCTAAGATATAATAATAATAATAATAATATCTTTTATTACCCTTTATTAAAACGCGTTATTAATAGTATCTATTAAATAAGAGATAAGAAGGACTCCCTTAAATATTAATTAATTATAAGGGACATCTTATTATATATCCTTTTAATATTTAATGAATTAATATTATTTAAGATTATAATATATACCTCCTTTTACTTTACTTTCATTAATTTCTTATATATTAATAAATTTATACAAAATATTAATAATTTAAATAAAGAGTTTATATATTATTTTATAATAAGATACTTAATAATCTTATATAAGAATTATATTAAATTTATCTTCCTATCCTTTAAAATAAACCCCTTTTCAAAAAGGATAATATTTACTATTATTATAATAGATAATAAGGCTTATCCTTTATACTTACCTTTTTATCTATTTAAGATATTTCTTATATATCATTTAAATCCTCTCTTCTACTTAAGTTATCTATTTATAAGATAATTAATTATTAAGGTTCTTTAAGAGACTAGTAAATTATTAAGATATAATAATTACTACTTAAGCTATTCCTTTTATTAAGGGGTTATAATATAAATAAAGAAGTTTAGCCTTAATAATAATAAGATCTAGCTACTTAAATAATAGAAGTTAGACTTATATTATTTATATATTATAATAAATATTAAATATATATTAAATACCTCTTAAAGGTATTAATAAAAATATTTATATAATTAATGAATTATCTTATATATAACCTTATTCTCTACCTTCTTTTATAGCTAGGTCTTAAGAGATTTTTAAGTATTAAAATTACTTTAAAAGGCCTTATACTTATTATATATAAGTTAATAATAATAAATTAATTATTTAATAGTTAAATAATAAGATATTTATATATTAATATTATTAATAATATACCTTATTATATAATAAATATTTATAATTCATAATAATATATTTATAATAATATTTATAAAAGGTAATATTATACTAATTAAGCTAATTTAACTAGGGGGTTAATATAAGGGATTAATTATTAATTAAGGGAATTTAAGTAATATTAATATTATCTATCTATTAAATTCTACTTATATTCTCTATCCTTTTAGACTTTAAATTATATATATTTAATTACTCTTATTATCTTATCTTAAGATTATTTTATATATATATAATTAGGCTTACTTATCCTAGGATTATATCACCTAGATATAAGGGGTTTTTAGGTATTAAAGTTACTTTAAAAGGCCTTATACTTATTTTATATAAGTTAATAGTAGTAGATTAGTTGCTTAGCGGCTAAATAATAAGATATCTATATATTAGCATCATTAGTAATGTGCCTTATTACGTGATGGATATTTACGACTCATGACGACATGTCTACAGCAATATCCATGAAAGACAACACCGCACTAAGGTCCACGTTATGGCCTCAAGCTGATTGGCATCTGTCTGAGCGAGAAGGACTTGGGATCGTGGATTGATATGCACGACGGAGAGGGTGAGGAGAGGATGAGGACTAAGGCGTAGATGTACAGTTGTTTTGAAGAGTTTGATGAAGATGATGATTGTGTGTTATTCCTTTTGATGATCGATTTCAATAAATGCGTGTTTTGGACAGTCGGTGTGGATGATGTGCTGTGGCTGCATACTCAAAGCCGAATGCATAGGCTCTGGACGAATTTTTGTGGTTTGTAGAGAGTACCGGTCAGTACATAATAAACCATTTTAATCGATACCCCCAAGCGTAGTCTTCATTCTTGTGGATGCCTGACTAGTCTTTCTACGACGAGCATGCACGGTCTTTGCAGAATACCAATTTCTAAAGTGATGGCCATTGCATCAGTAGAGCGTGATATCCGGTCGCAGAATACGAGCTCGAAAGCGGAGATGTGTTCTTTAAGTTGCAGTGAACTGGCGGTGTAAGCAGTAAGACCACCTAACCCGTTCATAATGAACGAGGGATTAGGCCGAGAAAGTCGGCGAAGCCGCAGCTCGGACCGATCGGAGTTTCCGGATCTCCGACTTCGGCTTGGCGTCGGTCCATCATCTGCACTGCCGCTTTCTTTCCTCTTCTTGCTCACATCTCATGATCTCAATCCCTCGTCACTTGGAATACCCTCACAAACGAAAGTCGGCACAAACCCTGCGAGAGACTCTAGGCTTAGTCTGAATGGACACTGCTTCCGGATCACGACATGAGAAAAGGCAGCTTCTCCGCTCTTGCGAGCCTTGCAGAACCTCAAAAATCAGATGTGTTCCTGATGAGCTGTCCGAGGAGAGATGCCAGAGGTAATGATACATCTTACGAGCCGCTTGAGCGTGTCTCACGCTTTCCAGGTGTGCCAGACTTGGCAGGCACTGCGTATTTTCTGAAGGTCGAGCTCGGAGGAAGAAAGGCTCCACGAGTCAGACGTAAGCTTACACCATTTGTGCCTTTGTTGCCATTATGGGTGATTTCAATGCTCTTTCTCACTTTCATCAGTCGTATCATAGAGGTCGAGAAGAAAATAGATAGCATTTACTCGCTTCTACAGACAGCCCCCATCCTGCCAAGCGGATTAGCCACACCAGGCTCTCTCCCTTCCGGCGACAGTGCGTCACGGCACTCCGAGACATCGCCTTATCAGAGTGCATCACCAACTGCAAACCCAACTGCTCTAAATGTGACAGGTCCATCCCTCTATGGTGAAGATGGTTCAGGCGCGAAAGATGTTATTCAGATGGGCATCATCACCATTCAGGAAGCTGAAGCGGTTCTCGACTCATCTTTAGTAGAGTATGGAGGATTTCCATGGGTGGTGTTCCCTTCAGAGCTCCCTTTGAACCTATTTCGACGCGAGAGGCCTTTTCTTTTGTTAGCTCTTTTAGCACTGGCCTCACGGAAGCAGACCAGATTGTACGAGCCGCTGCAGTCTGAATTCAAGAAGGTTTTGAGCAATAAGGTCATCATGGATGGTGTACCAGATCTGGATTCGCTGCAAGGCCTACTAGTCTACTTGGCATGGTGATTTCGGTCCTATGGCTATCTAACCAGATTGAATGACTGATGCTTTGACAGGTACCACCTTCACCGTGGAGTACAACCCCAGAGGTTGTATATGCTTGTGCAGATTGCTGTTGCGATGTGTTCGGACCTGCAACTTCCAAGCATGATTGCAAATGAGACCAACGGCGCAAAGAAAGCAGAGTTAGAAAGAACGTATCTTGGGGTGTACTATATCTCCTCTTGGTAAGATATCCAGGCAGCCCAACTCTTTTCATTTATTTATATCTTTTCTGACGGATCCAAGCGAATTAATGATTTTCAAAAAGCCAATTAGCATGAGGTACGACGACTTCGCCGGAAAGTGCTGTCGGACTCTTGCTGAAACCAAATGCGTCTCGACGGACGGCGACTTAGGTCATTTCATTGGCCTACAGCGGCTTGCCGAGGAGATTTCATGCACATTTGGCTACGATTCGGTTTATAACGAGGGCCGGCAACTCAAATCGGAAACTATCGAGCTTTTGGTCAAAGCGTTTGGTTCTCGGTTGCGCGACTTACGGTGCTCTTTTCCTGCCAACAGTACATGTCTACGTAAGTCTTTCAATCTATAGTCGGTATGAAAAGGTTGTTGATTTATGAGGAAGCATCTTTGAACCTCGCATATCACAATATCTCCATCTATCTGCACGAAGTTTCACTTCATATGGAGCACTCCGTCGCAAATCACTCAGTGCCTCTATGCCACGAAGCAGAAAATTCGTTTCGGACGCGTATCAATCTGTTACTAAGCTGTCTTGAGGCCACGAAGCTGTTCTTGGATTATTTCCTTCAGATTCCGCAAGTTCTGTGTGCAAGGCATACAACTCAGGAAAAGGGTTCTCTGGCACATGCGGTCACAGTACTCATCAAATTAGCATTCTGCTCAAGCCCTGGTCCCGATAGCTTCTCTCTACGGGAGGCATGCAATGTGGGCTATTATGTCGACGCCGTGGCGGCACATATGAGTAGTACAAGCGCCAACGATTCGGAGGACGAAGATCCAGACTCTTGCTCGGCCATCAAGACGATGGCTGAGCGTATCAAAGATTGGTACGAGCGTACAGAGTTCTTTGAGCAGGCAGGTACTCCTTCAGATCTGAACGATATGTCGCCTGTGCAGTTTGTGAAGATCGCAAAGGAAGAGCATTTGATGAATTTCGATTTCGGTAATCTGGACTTCTCGTTCCTTGAAGGGCCAAACTTCTAGTGCTAGACAATCGACACATAGCGCAGTAAGTCGTCTAAACGCAGGTCATCATTTTGTCACAAGTCTTTCCCAGTCCTCGATAGTGCGTTGCCATCACTCCAGAAAGAGTATTACTACAGGTGACTCCGAGTTCTCCTGAAATGCTTTGGAGAAAACCCTGGAGGCAACCATGTATGGAAAGAAGCTTGATGTACAGATAGTGTGAACAAGAGACCAACGCCATAGAGCCGCACAAACTGCTTAGAGAATGGACAAGGCCACTTGATGGAACGGGCTCGTATGATGATGTCGAGGCCTCCAATTGCGGAAGCTCATGTGTCTCTGTATGTTTCACAATGCTAGACTTATGTCTCCTTCATGTCATCTCATAATAACAAGTCCAGGTACGTCATAAAGAGGACGAAGAGATCCATAAGCGCAGTTCACGACGCGGTTCTATGTACCACTGCGGCTGGACCAGCATTCGCCCGTCCAGGCACCAAAAGGCAGCGGAATTACAGACCCCGGTCTGATCAGCTGTCCCGACACTTCAGACCCAAGCCGTCCATTGGCATGACCCAGCTCCGGCGTTATCTTTGTTCTCTAGCGTGAAATTATACCGTTTACACCAACCTTGAGTCATCAACAAATTGTCGCTGAAGAAAGAACCCCCTTGATATGTGCCTGTTAAAAATATTCCTGATTAGAGTAAGACATTAGGGAAGCACGTTTCCGGGATACCGCATTCAATGGAATGGAATCATCTCCTCATAGGGGGGTCCTCGTGGGCTACCTCAGCGTTGTTGTAAGACAAGCTGCAGCTTCGCGAACTCAGTATCCTGAAATAAGTCCCAGGTGTCCTTGTTGTGGGTGTCAGCTTCATGGCCACAAAGGGAATAAGAAGCTGCATATTAGTATCGAGCTCAAGCTAGTATTGGAAAATCCGGCTTCAAGTCTGGCCTACGCACGAGTTCTCAAATATCGGCGTCAACCTCAGATTTGATGATCTGAGAATTTCAAGAAGTACCTCGCCTATGATCTACAAAAATATGGGAGTGAGGTAATGCTTTTCATGTTTCGGATGGATGATGGCGCTGATTTTCGTCTACGACAACGCCTCACCCGTACTGCCTATCACCCCCTACTTTCATGTCGTGAACGATGTTGAGAAGAGTTCTTTCTGCAAGGCGCAGCCCACGCGAATCTCACATGATTCTTCTGTTTCGGCGAAGGAACTGTTGTGCTCCACCTACAAAAGGGCCATCATCCCAGCTGTACGAGATTGACCATATTGTTTACGATAAACTCAGTTCACACCTGACTTCAAAATCAGAGCCTCCACCATTCTCTCATCACAGTCTTGCCCAACGCCACTAACGGCAATATCTAAATCGAGTCCCCACCCAAATCGCGACGTTATTGGAAATCTCAACAGCACCCCTGAAGCTATGACGCCAGCTGCCATAACCCCACATCACCCAGCCGGGTCAGCCAGCGACCATCGACTCAACAAAGCCAACGAAGCAGCGGTTCAATCCAACAAAGACTCCGATTCCGAAACCGAGAGCACTGGCATCGAAGGCTCGAACAAGGAGTATCGCGGCGAAGGTGTCACAGATCTGATTGAAACGTATCCTACAGCCGCGGGTGGCACCTGGGGTTGCCATCAATGTGGGAGATGGAACGATTCGGCTACTGCGCCGGAGTTTTGTGCTCAGTGTTATCATCATCGGTTTTGCAAGTGCAAGATCCCTGCGAAGTTGGCTGGGGGGGTGGATGAAGAGATGTAGGGTGGGGTTTGCGGATCTGCGGATTTTTTTGGGTGTGGGAAGGGAAGGGATGGAGGAGAAGAGCAGGAGGGGGAAGGTGGTGGGAGGTTTTGCGTGAGTGTTTGGTAGGAGTTGGCATATACCAGACTTTCGATAGAGACTGTTTTTGGTAATTTAGTATCCTCTCGAAGTTATTGTTGTGACTTCATGATAATTGTAGACGGTCATTTGAGTATAGTGATGGGTCCCGCACGGCGACTCTCTGTCCATGTGCCTCTTCCGATTCTTTCCGTATTATCACTGCGAGCGACGAAGACATACGTTCGGTGGCGCAGAAGCAACACGCCGCTGATATTAGATCTCAGTCCGCCTGCCTCAGCCGCCACTGGTGAATCATTGTTGGATATGTCGCTAGGGTGCCACCTAGTAGAGTGGGACAAGGCTCATATGCGAGCAACCGTGGCATGATAACTCCAATTATCTTTCAAGTGTATTGCTGCGCGAATGATATCCGTCTTTGATGGTGCACGGCCAACCGTCTCACATTCAAGAAGATGACATCCGTCGTAATACTGGGTGATCAAGATGCTCTATGTCACCCAGAATGCCCCAGAATTCCTTTTCCCTGCCGGCGCAATCTTTGGGGGTGGATGTAGCCTCACAAACGGAGCGTGCAACCCACTGTTGCATGGCTTTGTCCCATTCGGAGCCGGGCCCTTACAGGGTGATTACAAGAGTTCATCTGGCGCCTGGCAGTACAAAACTCAGCATCAATCAAAAGAAGGCAAAATACGGCATCACGAAGGTGGAAGCAGACGAATAGCGCTGACATACCAACATGATTGAAACCTCCTTTTTTTGTCTCTCGAACGCAGACGAAATTGGCTCCTTGGGCGTCGGACGACATCGTGCGATAATAGCGTTGATCAACAGCCGCATCGCCGTTGCTCTGCTTGTGCTGTAGTAGCGATATCTTGCAGGCTTCGTCTGAACTAGATCAGGTCAATCAATAGCAAGCGGAATACTCATGCTCTGACTGAGAATTGTCAAGGACTCACTTCCTATAAACTTTGGCAGATAGACCTGTCGAAACTTCGCAGGTGAGCCCACCCAGGATGGTATCTTGGCATCAAGCAATGAAAACAAGGGCAGATGGGTTTGTGGCTTCCTGCGATCAGCTCATTGAAATGTTGACCACCATGAAAGATCTCTACGCTCTCCAAGGACGCCCGCCAAGGTTATTGGGAACCACAGAACGTGTTTGTGGATCAAGTCAGTATTGGAAGTAGGAGCCTTTCACCAATTTGGGCCAGCGATTGTTTCAATAGAGAAAGAAGGGAAATTTGGTCTTCTCGGTTAGTCTTGCACATCTACCCCCAAGAAAAATCCCAGTCAACCATAGTATCAGCACGATGGTTTCATAACTTCCTCGTATTGCATGCTAAAATATATCAAATCTGAATCTCTCTCGCCCTAGTGAAAAGTGTCGTATCTGCCAATCCAAATCGCAAGCCCAAGAATCATATCGCATGCCTCATATCAGAAAGTTCAATCACACCTCGCACTCTGTATCGGAAGCCGCAGCCCATAAATAAATCCAGCATGCATCATACTCAAAGAAATCGTATCATCTCGGCAAAAGACACTCGCAAGCCCTGAAATTCATGGAAACCATCGCATGCATCTGTGTCGTTAGTTCGTATCGTATCGTGTTGGCCAATGTCTGTCGCAAGCTGTCAGTCGTATTTTGAGGGGAAGAGGCAAAGTCTTTGAAGGCATCTCGGAGGCAAACTTACATTCCGAAGCCAGATTGTCAATCTTCGAGAGCGCAACTCTAAGTTTTCGAACCTTGAGCCTTATCGACTGAGTAGGAAAATGGAGTCTGGATAGACGCAATCACGTGCGTCAGCAGTGCTTGAAAGTTTGCTGATATCATGATTTGCTGACTTACCACAGGCTTGGGCCGCTCTGACCCATCATCATATAGCCTCTTGCACCCATTTGCCTCGCCAAGGCACCTCACATGGTTGTGTTCGTCACAAAAGACATCAACACCTGGCCCGACATTTTCGCCAGGTACGTCGTGTGTGCGAGGATCGGGATTGTATTTGCCCTTATTCTTCGGGTCGCCACAGCACTTCCATTTTCCGATGTATGTTCCTCTTACGTTGTCTCCGGCCAGGTTCCGTCCACTTTTGTCGAATCCGGCTCGATTGAGTCCATTTTGATTAAATCCTGCGCGGTCATATCCCTCTCTGTCGACCCCTCTGATGTTGAATCCGCTCCTGTCGTACCCTTGGCTGTCGTACCCTTGGTTGCCGTCACCCAGACTGTTCTGGACTCTACTCATTATGGCTGATATTGGTGCTTGATTCGATAGTAGGTATGTGGGAACCGTGCAAGGAATGAACAGAGACTGGTTGGAAGGTAGATATAAGAAGATAGTGATGTAGTAAGAAGGTGCAGTCGTGCTCAATCGCTTTAGCACACGGTTGGCTTCGTAGTTGGTTAATGTCTGATGAAGAGGATCTGAAGATGGAGGGAGTATGTCCGCTTAAGAACATGTTCGCTGAGACTGAGGTCGTACACGCTGGGCTCCCATGCATTCTCCGAGTCTCAAGATAGAATTGCAAAACGATAATAGATGGTCCAAACTGTGCAAAGGCCGCAAGTGATCACGCAACCGTGTCAGTTGATGAACACTCTTGACCAATACGGTTCCACAAAGTTCTTCTTAAAGAAACACTGTCTATAATTCTTTTCATAGCCACGACTCACATCATGAATTCCGTGACCCATCCGGCCGTATTACAGTTTTGGAAGAGTACGCTCACCCAGAATAGCAACCCAAGCATCTCCGGAGTTTCAGTATAAGTTGGACAGCGTGCAAAAGGAAGCTTCATTGCACTGGAGTTCACATTGCGGTCGTACCAACCTATGCAAGTGGAAATGCTGAAATAGATCAGGAGCC
>JAABUL010008443.1_pt1 | contig 10474 bp, 7 predicted proteins | sample 5559151 | NCBI WGS metagenome assembly JAABUL01 (sample SAMN10711876, study PRJNA513368) | rock metagenome | isolation source: Antarctica rocks | place: Antarctica: Victoria Land, Pudding Butte sud | reverse complement strand
CATTCCGCACCTCACCATCCACGCAGGTTGGAACCGTCAGCCCTGTTCTGGTAAGGAACTGACCACGAGTAAGGTCTTGAGAGACCGTCATGTCGCCAAGTTACATCAGGCGCAGCGCGACAGCCATGGCAGCATTCAGCTATTATGGGAACCTTGCGAACTGCAAACGCTTTTTGCCATGACTGGAGACATACAATATTTCCGAGTGAGCTCAACAACACCTACAGTACGAGCACTAGCGCTGTCAAGCTCGGGACAAGCAGTCGACGAGTGGCCGAATCCAGAGCATGCCACTATTGACAGATGCGAACCCAGTCGGCAGGCTGATGAATTCCTGAGCCGCATGCAGGCACAAAAAAAGGAATCCGATGCCGTCGCTGAAGCTGCTGCGAACGTCAACCCGGACCCTACAGCTGAAGGCGCTGGGCAGGAGTTGTGGATGAAACAGCTTGGGATAAGCGGGTACGTTGCAGGGCTCCACAAGGATGAGATGGCAGACTCCTACAAACACTCCGCTGCGGAAGACTCGGCCGCACTCAAAGACCTTCGTGATATCAGCAAAAAATACTTCTCGAAACATGGAAATGGTACAACATGGTCCAGAACAGCGTTTGACAGATCCGCAGGCCGCTCGCATTAGCAGTTTCTGGTATGCTGCCGATCCAGAACGAAAGAACAAAACATTTCGCCGCGGAATAGGGCAGGATACATTGGAGACATATCTTTCCCATTGTACACAGATGCTCACATTTTTATGGAATGGATGGCAGGGTAAGCTTTTTCCTAACAGCCTCGCGGCGCTGGCAGGGAAGGCCACGAGGTCAGAGCAGAGCACAAGGCAAACATGTGTGGGCAGCGACCAGCTCGCCAACAGCGGTGATCACAGAACAACCATGAAGATGGTAGCAACGACGGTGACGAGGAGGCAGAGGACGATAGTGATGGCGACAGCGACAAAGAGAGCAGTGCGGATAGCGGAGTCGAGGGAGAGTGTGCTCACACGGAGAAAAACTTCACAAGTCGGTACCTTCACCACACGAAGCGGCAAATGCAGTGCATGCAACGATTTGCCGACCTTTCTACTGCGTTGGGCCGAGACAACGGAAATTGCGAGGATCGAAAGCAGACCTGTGTTTAATCAATTCTTTTACAATTAATTGATTGGATTGATTCTACAATCCAATCAATCCAAGTCAGTACCCTCATTACTAAGCATATAATCAATCCAATTTAGGAGCCCATAATTGATTACTGCCTTGCAACTCAATTGGTATTGTAATAATAATCTTCCATCTCATCTACTACCTCAACCCTAACCCTATGGAGCGACTTAGCGTGATTGGCTCGAAGCCCGGGCCGTAGCGGGCCGTAGTAAAAGGCTGAAAAATTCGCAGGCAGTATGAGATATTTACAACACCTTCCACCACCTCGGAGGTACCGACAGCCTTCCTATAATGCGGACTAGCGCGGTTTTGAGCCCTGGATTTCCACGACAAGCTGCCAAGAGCCAATCGGACAAGGGTTGTTCCGCTCCGAGTTGCGCTTCACGTCGCGTAAATCTTCAACTCATCTTCTATTAACGGGTTCAATTTCCACTTCCTTCCTACAGCGCACCACAACCATGACCTCTACCGTCAGTAGCGACCTCACATCTTCTATCAACACCTCACAGCTCGAGGTTCCGAGCCTCTATCAACGCGAAAGCGACTTCCAGAGCCTGCGCAAGGAGCCACCAAGGCCACCAGACTCCCTATTACTCGAGGGCTATGAAGGAATAGATTGGACAATACTCAAGGGCTACCAGGTGCCACAGGACAACTTTGTACCGCGAGTCAAAGGAATATATACCCATGGCTGGCGTCTACATCATTCAGAGAGCTGCCATCAAGCCAAGCGCACTTCTGGCTCCTTCAAACCAGTGATCTACCGCTGCACCGAAGCAACGTCTACAGCTATTGGGCACCTTAAGAAGCGTCACAATATTGATCAAGAGGGCAACTTCATCAAGAAGCGCAAGCTCAACGACTCCAACTACACCCTAACTGGATCTAGCGAGGCCTCTTCCATTGAGAATCAAATTGCAGTCGGCTTCAACCACGACCACTTCAAAGCGCTACTATATGACTGGCTGATCAACGACAACGTGGCCTTCAATCAACTTGATAGCGAGTACCTTCGCAAGCTCTTCAACTACATCAATCCACGCTGCAGCCGCTTTATCCCCTGTAGGACTACTGCGAGCAATTGCATTGCTCAAATCCACGACAAGTCGGCTGGGTTGATTACCAACACACTGCAGACTGCAGTGACTAAGATCAACCTGTCCTTTGACTTATGGACAAGCGGCAACAAGCTCGCTCTACTCGGTCTATGTGCTCACTTCATTGATACTGCTGGTAATCCGGTGACATCACTGCTCTCACTTCCAAAGCAGACCGGACGACACACTGGACTCCGGATTGCAGACACTGTAAGCGACATCATTACGTTCTACGGCCTCAACGAGCGTCTCGGCTACTCTACTACGGACAACGCTTCAAGCAACGCTACTTGCATGGACGAGCTCGCGAAGGAGTGGTCCTGTGACCATAATGAGCGATGGATACGCTGTTGTGGACACATCTTCAACCTCGTTGGCCAATCAGCGCTCTTTGGACGCACGCAGCAGCTCTTTAGCGACGAGATTGAACATATGGAACTCGAAGAACAACAGCTCACGCTATGGCGACGGAAGGGTCCAATTGGCAAGCTCCACAATGTGGTGCACTGGATCAATCGATCGCCAAAGCGTTGCGAGCGGTTTATGGACTACCAGAAGGAGCTAATAGCTCCTACCAGGCCAGTCGACAAGAAGGAGTCCTACCAATTGATTACTGACGTCACAACCCGCTGGAATTCCTTCTACGACAGTGCTACACGAGCAGTCTATTTGAAGCCTGCTATTGAAGCTATTATGGACGAGGAAATCGCTGCGTACGACAAGCAGGTCCGTCAAGCCGGGTTAAATCCGCGGAAGCCACAGCCAAAGCGTCCCTCTATCCTCGACGACGTCCTCTCAGCGGTGGATTGGAGCGTCATTAGTCAATACCTGTCCGTATTGAAGCCGCTCAAGGACGCAACGATGAGGCTCCAAGGCCACGCCGGTGGCAAGAGCGGCTCAATATGGCGGGTGATACCAGTCTTCGAAGAACTAATGCGTCACTTCGAGGAACAGGCCGCACTACACCTAATTAGAGCGGTTGTCCGTCCGGACAGTCACTCGTCTAATTCACTTCCTTCGAACGAGCCGGCAGTAGACGACACCATAGAGCTGGAGGACCACTTCTCAATCAATATCGACCTTGCTTGGACAAAGCTAAATCAATACTACACCAAACTGGACAACTCACCTATCTACGTAGCCGCAGTAGTCCTTCACCCTCGCTTCAAATGGCGGTGGATTGAACAAGCTTGGAAGGAGCGGCCTGACTGGATTAATGGCGCAAGGCAGTCCTTTAGTCAATTAATCAATCAATACCGCTACTGGCAGCCACCAGAGGACGAGCAGTCACTTCCGAAGCGTCCTCGGCTTGATATTGACGTCACAACCGACTATCCAAGCGACGAGGAGGGCGACGAGGAAGGGGACATTGACCAGCAGCTGGCCAGTTACAGGAAGGACAGTACTTACAGGCACTTGGATATATTACCAACTACGTCACCGATCCCCTACTGGCTCGGCAAGCGCTCAATATGGCCGCAACTCGCTGCTCTAGCGCTTCAAGTGAATTCAATTGCAGTGATGTCAGACGAGCCGGAACGAGTCTTTAGTATTGCCGGAGCGACAGTTACTCCACGTAGAAGAGCCTTAGCAGACAGTTCCATCAACAATCTGATGGTATTGAAGGCGTGGAGCAAGGCCGGGCTGATCAAATTGGACAGGTACTTGACTACATTCACTTACAAGCACTAGCACCCTACTGACGTCAGTAGCTCCTACTTCAGAGTACTCGCAGCCAATGAGAAGGCCTCCTCCGGCTCCTACACAGGCATGGCGTGCCGGAACGTGATACGTTCCCGTGCCCGGCTCACAGGACAGTCCGTGCATCAAACGGTGGAGATTGTTGTCGTCTCGGAGTGTATTACGTTCCGGCGACCCGCCAACTCTACGTTTCATCCAGAAAAGCACGCGACACGCAAGCGTGTCGCGTCGTGGCCCGCATGCTGACCTCGTGTCTTACGCTTCTTTACCTTTTTATCACCACGGCCAACTAGCTACGCGACCTTAGGCGCATATGGCCATGGCGTCCGCACCAGCAGTCCCTGAGACAACCGCCAGCGGCATCTTCGTGCCCCAAGCATCGAAGTACCTGAACAGCTTGAAATTGCATTTGAATGCCCCTGAGCCGGCCATCGTGTGCACCATCTGCAAGTACGCATTGCATCCCGACTCGGTCACTAGACACCTCGGGAAACACAAAGTTCCTCTGTGGGAGCGCGCGGCTCTCACACGTGTTGTGCGATCGCTCGACCTTCCCGATCCCAAGTCCCTCCGCGTACGATCCGATCACTCACCCATTCACCCGCAACTCGCCATTCGTCACGGATACTTGTGCACGCGCTGCGATCACCGGACAACGAGCAAGGATTTATTCCGCCGTCACGCAAGACAGCAGCACGGCAAGACTCCTGCCACAGAGACCTTGGGTAGGAGCGAGATTCTGACTCTACAGAGCTGGCTGGAGAACGGGTCCTCTGGCCTGTGGATTGTCCAACCACCTAACGGCATGACGACTTTGAACGCGGCCTCCGGGTCTCGCCGCGCCCGACTTGAGCAACTACACAACCAGGAGCACAAAGCACTCAGTGTTCAGCGCGCAAATACCGCGTGCGATGTCGGGTCTAGCGATATGGCGTTAGTGAGCAACTGGCTACATCGCACTGGATGGAACGAGCTGTTTGCCAATAGCGATCGTGCTCTTCTCACAAAGCTGAGTAACTTGCCTAGTCGGGCTGGAGACTGCGATCTGTGTCTTGGTCAAATTGACGGTACAGAACTACTGAGTCCGGCGGCCGACGAGGCGAAACTTCGTCGTGTCCTCGTCAGCGTTGCCGTGGCCTTGGAGCGGTGTAGGGACACTGTTCGTCATACGGACATCTCCATCCGTAGCTGGCTGCGCGGGCAGGCACCAGATCGGCCTTACAAGGCGCCGTTCATGCTGATAGGGAGACGGTCTTCAGAAAGGACGTATGAAAGACTTGTCTGTAGAAGCATCTGCTTTTGCATACGCCTTTGGCGGCTGCAGGAGTCGAGGATGCCTATGCCTGTAAGGAGGGGTATGACCGCGACGCAGTGCCACGCCGTAAATCGACTTTGGTCGCATGACGTGTGGCTCGCGAGCTTGCGGAACTCTGATTCGACCCGTCTTGAACGTCCAAGACGCACATTTAGTTCAAGTGACCGATCCTACTCGCAGAGGTCCTCCGACCGTGACGACAATGATGGCGAGTCTGAGTATGTATACAGCGAGAATGAGTCCAACGATGATGAAGAGGAGTCTGGGTCTGAGGATGACGGAGGTAATCACATCCGCACCGTACCCGCTGCCACCGATGACGGCGCTACAATGACCGGAGAGCAGCCACGAGAGGCGCTGGACCATGGTGGCGGGACTCGTGAGACTCCCGATGAAGTGCTCAACGATCTTGCCCTGGAGCTGCTACATTTCTTGGCGACTGAGGAATTTGAAGACGGCAGACCGAGCTCGACGCTCCTGGTCTATTCAGCGAGTGTACTAGGCATATCGGCGGATGGCCTGACGTTTGACCGACCGTCTAATTATACCCCGAAGCTCTCTGGTCTTATTCACTGCGTCCGGCTCGTGCTTCTAGAGTCGACACTGCCACGCTTCGCCCACGCAGCGCTGGGATGGCCCGCTCGACCCCGACGTGGACAGCTTGGCGTGCTAAACGCTGTACGAGTCGAGAAGATGTGCTTAGGCTCCCACGCCCCCATGGGAGAGTTGTTGAGCCTTCGGAGTTACGGTAGAGCATTGAGCCGATCTGATGGTCCCTCTTTTCGTGTGCACTGGAGCGATGATTGTCAAACGGTGTCGTGGGCAGATGGCTCCCTCACGATGTCGCAATTCAGAGAAATTGGCCGGAGCGCGCTAAAGCATGCGACTTCTTGTTGCGATCGTCTAATGTATCACTGGGAACCACCGGAAAGGCATCTCCCGGGCTTGAAGGACATCCTATCGGACACGTCCTACGGATACTCTTTCGTTACAGATCCCGCCAACGGGCTGGCCGACGCCTACCTTGAGCTCTCGAGACTAGCGTGTCTATCAGACGTTGGAGGTCTTATGGCCGACGATGACTGGGATCTGCACGCCGTGCGTCAGTATCTTGAGCTTCAGCGAGAGTTCCAGGGCTGGATTATGTTGCTAGTAAGCCTCTTCGGAGGACAAATGCCTCGTGGGACAGACTTGCTTGCTGTCGGTCACTGTAACAGTTCTGCCAACAGAAGAGGCGTGTTCGTCTACGACGGGAAGCTTGCGATCATGAATCAGGTCAACAAGGCTCGGCGTGCCACCAACAGGGAGTTCTATGTGGTCCGGTTTCTCCCGGATAGTGTCGCACTGCTACTGTGCAAGTATCTTGTCTACATTCGTCGGTTCTGCAACATGCTGCATCGTACCTGTTTAGACGCCTCTGCTATTTCCTTCGCTCGCGAATCCTCAGGAGCCCAGGAAGACTGGAGAGTTGACGAGTATCCTACGAGAGTGCGCAGAGAAAGCTACGGGTATTTCCCTTGGTGTGCGAGTGTATCGTCAACTTACGATTGCGATCACGGAAAAGCATATCAAAGATACAAGTCGTCCATTCAACCGGTACGACGACACCACGTCAGAAGCTGACGTCAACGTAGCGTTTGCGTGGCAGAGTGGGCATCGTCCTATGCAGCGAGGCACTAGCTACGGGCTGGACGGCGCTTTTCCAGACAGTCTCCAGCCTGCTCTTCTGAGGGTATACCGATGGGTCTCCGAGGAGTGGCATTCTTTTCTCAACCGAGGCGAAACCTCGCGGACGCTTCCCGCATTGAAGCCAAATGATAGCGACACCGCTGACCAAGGGCTCACAAAGTCCGTTAGAGCTAGCCGTTCGAATGGATGTGGATCATTTCCCATGCTGCAGAATGACAAGCAGTCCTCGACGAGCAGTGGACCGGGGCAGAAACGGAGCATGTCTGACTTAGCTACCGATGCACCACGTCTGAAAAGACGGAAGCGCGCAACAAAAGCAGTGCAAACCGAAGGATACACTCCCCAAGAACCCTTATGCGAGCAGTACAGGGATACAGGCCGCCGGACGGCCGATGGAACAACGATCTCTGGCAGTCCGTGGGCGACCAAAATCGAGATTGAGACTCTTAGACGCGCTGCCCCTATGCCGTGGAAATCGTGCTCTCCCCTCTTCGGACGAGCGAATCAATTCGAAAAGGCACACGTTCTTGAAGAGCGAAGGCTGATCCTTAATGCGGTACAATCTGAAGAAGAGCGTAAGAATCGCTACTTCCACTGTCATGAGCGTCTTAGAGTGTTGGATTCGCTACGCAAGTGGTCGGGTGTTGGCTGCCAGCTATGTTACCTGCAAACTGACGAGCCACAGCCCGACCATACCCTCCTCGAATGCCGGCTCTGGCCGTGTTGTGAAAGAGCACAAGCTATCTGGCGCTGGCTGGAGCAGCTTCCCCTATCCCTGCATACGGGTGCACGCGGATGCTGTAGCTTGTGCACCCACACCGACGCCCCTTGTGACGAGGTGAGAATATCCAATCAAATTGGAGGTGCACGTTCAGAGAACGAGAGAACGCGCTGGAAGCAGACACTTGAGTCCAAGTCTCGTCCGGACGGTCACTGCGAAAACCGTCCGATCATCAGAGCCGTGATCGCCGCTCTCTGCTCGTACGATGACCAGGCGCTTGGAAAGGCACTAGTTGCCAAGATCTCTGAGTGCGACGAGGTAGATTTTGCTGCCGAAAACCAAGTGGCTTACTGGTTCTCCGGGCGAGTTCCTTTCAAAGGCGACTGGATCTTGAGGTTGCTGTTCGTCTTCGAGATGTTGGTGTACATGTTCGAGTTTCGACAACGCCTAAGAAGGCAAGTAACGGGAAAACCTTCTAAAGCCAACAAGGAGGAGGATGCAATATCGATGGGATGGGACGATGAAAACGAGGTCAAGCACTGGAAGCGATGCCTGCAGTGGTGGGTCGGAAAATGCGGCTTCTGCGCAGGAAAGGGCCTAAACGGTGCCTTGATTGAGCACTCCCCCAAATCCTGTCATAGAGGAGGTGTACGCCAAATGCAAAAGGAACTAGGCGAATGCATTTATTTGGAAGGCTTCCGGCCACGATACGGTTGCGCGGATTGTGGCTGTCCACGTGAGTTTTGTGAGCAATGGCAGTGGTGTGACGGTACATGGATTAGGTCTGGTCGGAAGTGCCAGTATGGAAGCGTGGTGTACGACACGCTGATTGGGCTGTACTACTGCGATGAAACGACATATCGACTTGATGCACACTGTGCTATGGAGGAAGACAGCGATCCCGCGTCCGCTGGCCAGAGCGACGAGGATGTTGCGATATGGTTGTGCACGAGGCTCAAAATTGCCAATGTGGAAGGTTCTCTGTTGATTAGGACTCTAGGCGTATGGACGAAGATGGTGTGGCGGAGGCAAGCAATTATGTAGGCCTATCTAGGTCTGCGCTACCACCCAATATGATACGGACCTCTCACTGAAAGGACCGGCCGAAACAGGTATAGCGTGCCTAACATCGACGTGAATCCCGGTGAAAAGGCCCGGTGAGAGGGAACAGAGGAGAAGGCTTAGGGTTGTAAGGGTTAGACCCTTAGTAGTGTGTGAGATCGTATGGACAACGTCTACAATCCTCAAGAATTGGGCCGCAATAGGCGTGAAGTCTAATCGCCACATTCATACGACTAATAGGTACTGCACTCTAGTATTGACACCTGGCTTCTTCTTATGATGGCTGCGCAGCTTCAACCGGTCTCTCGCGTCGTTGAGGGTGGACCAGAGCTTTGGAGGTAGGACATCCAGCGTAGTCTGCTCGGCCTTAATCTCTGCTGACCACTCTTTAAACACTGCAGAAGAAACAGGAAAGTGGCCATGGGCTACGTCCGCACCAACCCAATGGCAGAAGCCAACGGTGGTTTTATCCTCAGGATCTTCCATACTAGCAGCGGTCTTGCTACCTCCGCCAGCATAGTTCTTGCAGTGTCTTTGCTTACAAGTCCACTAGTGGCGGAGTGTCTTGTTCTACTCGCCAGCAGCGTGAGCAGCAACCCTAAATTCATTCGAAGCCGCTAATATTATAGTGGAAGGGGTCCTCCGCTGTGTTGGGGTTGGCGTGGCCATAGCAGCGTGAGCGGCGGCAGCCTCTTCGGCGGTAATGACCTTCTTAACAACGAGGTCGAAGCCGACGTGTATCTCCTTCTTTCCCTTCTTATACCACGAGTTAAAGGCCTCGTAGGTGCAGCTATTGACCTCTTCTTCCTCATAGCAATCCATCACGATATTGGCTCTCGCCGGCACGTTCACGGCCCATATAACAACACGAAACTTCTTCAGCTTATAGATCGGCCAGTCCGACACTAACCACTCCCTGAGGTCTTTATGAGGGTTAGACAAGCCGTTGTAAAGCCTCCGAGTCGTTACTAGAGCGTCTTTCTTGCCCTCCACCACTACACGCACTTGGCTAACGTACACCGAGGCTCGCGCCTCCTCAATAGAGCGATCAAGCTCATCCATACCCTCCTCCTGCTGCTGCTCATTGTATTCACCGCCTTCATCTTCAGCACGGCTCTTAGCTGGCGGCTCACTGCCACAAAACAGCTGCTCTATCTCCACTTCCTCCGCCAAGTCCTCCTCGTCCGTGGCAGTGAGGTCAACGCGCTCCTACACAGTACACACTATAAGGCCCCGATTCCCACTGGAAATCGCGCCGAAAACGGCTAGGGCGGCGGGGCACGGGCCCCAAATGAAGTGGGAATCGTGCAGTGGGAATCAAGCTGACCGCTACTTCGAATCTGCTTAAAACAATTACAGTTCGCTTGTATAACACTTGAAAACATCGGACACGGAAGAGCAGGGTCGAATTCGCCGTATTAAGGTTTATAATCGACGTTGTTGTTGTCGGGTTTTCACTACTGAAATGTCAGAACGCCGCGGGGAAGCCGCTTTTGCGACCGAAGAGCAACACCAGATTGCACACCCGCAAGTCAGCGACGACGCTGCAAATCCGCTTCGCAAGAACGTCAAAATCACTGTAGAGAATGCTAAGACTGTACTTCAATACTTGGAGAAACATAGGGCGCCGGTTTGTAGTGTACACAACTACGCAGTGCGCAATCTAGCGTATCATCTCCGAGAGTTTCACAGTATCCCAGCGAAAGAGAGAAGGGCTATTGTCGAT
>JAABUL010008442.1_pt1 | contig 10474 bp, 16 predicted proteins | sample 5559151 | NCBI WGS metagenome assembly JAABUL01 (sample SAMN10711876, study PRJNA513368) | rock metagenome | isolation source: Antarctica rocks | place: Antarctica: Victoria Land, Pudding Butte sud | reverse complement strand
GCCGTATAGACGGCGAGTGGTTTTCTCCCCCAGAGGGTTTTGTCCACTCGATATAAATAGCATAGAGTCCCCCATGGGTCGGGCCTAAACCGATGTCACAAGGGTGTATGAATTACAATTACAATTATAGAAGTGATAGGAAGCTTCAATTTTTTTTTGGCCAGCGCGGCCTCTGAGATAAAGATGGAACACCTCCCAATCCGAAGACATTGAAATCTGCAAATTGAAGAACGTCCCACGGCTACTACGAAACAGCCACTTACGGTTTCTCTATAGTGGTGGGCTGAATTAAACTGCAATAACCACCCCAAGAGTCGGCATAGGTTTGCGGCGGTGTCTCTTGGCCGGTCAAGAGGGCTATGAGACTTGATTTGCCAACATCGTCATCTCCCACTACCACGCATCTAAGGCAGAGTTATTCGCCATTTGCACAGCGATTCAGTAGTTCGGGGATAATTACTTACTTTATAGTCTTAGCCGGCCGAGTCTCTTGCATCGTACAAGAACCGTAGTGTTGTCAATAGGAAAAGTAATGGCACGCCGCCGGTTGACTTCTTCTCTGGAGGGAACGCCGACAGTTTATTAGGAATCGTGGATAGTATCGAGTTGAACGGAGTTTTTGGCAGGCTATCCGTCAAAAAACTAGACAGTTCTGCTACTTTCACACCATCAATGGTCTACCATGCACAGCTCCCAACCGACTTGTCCAAATAACACAGTCAGCTGCTTCGATCCTTGTAAATTGCTTTTTCAGTAGGTTACGTGAGTTCACAGCCAGTTGCTTGATCAAAATTGCGATGTTGACCGCAGGAAATTTCGCAAAGGTGAGAGGTTCTAATAGCCAAATTTTTAGGCAGCCAGATCGACGCGAAGGATCGTCAAAGGCCAGAAAGCGTGATCAGCAATCCCCCACTTCTGCTCATCACTCACAAAAGCACCCAGTTGTAAGATCGTGCCAGTGGAAGTTCTTTGTCGCAAAAATCTTCCACCATCGAATTCGACCAAGTTCTTGCAACCTATCTTCTGACGTCATTTCTACTGTAGTCTAGCCTCAACTAACCTGGAAGCCGAGTCGTATGAGGATTTCTGTCGAAGGAGTAAGAGGGTTTGAGTTCGTTTGCGGTAGGTTCTTTGCTACCGAACGGTGTAAGAGAAGACGTGGGATTGGGATTGGAAGGAGGTTGACGCAGGATGTTTTGTGCTTGATGCGTGGGTTCTTTTGGCTTTTGGCTTTCTTTTTCATTATCGAGGTTTTCCAGAACAGAAACTGGTTTTTGGAAGAAAATGTAACTTTTATAACCGGGACGGTGTTTTTGTGTTATTTTGTTTATATCTTAAGGTGTCTTCACTGCTAGGGCGTTGAGGTATGCTGTCTGCTTTGAGCATGCAACGAAGTTGGGGTTGATTAAGGTAGATAGGGCTGGCGCGATGACTTTCTAGTAATTATTAAAGCAAGTCTGACACCTTCACAGCGCATAACAACGCCCCAACATCATTATGGGGCGACGCTACAACACAGGAACACCCCAGAGAAGCTGACAGCGCGTTGAAACTCAAATGCTCCCCCCCCCTTATGGATATGATGAGGATTGCATCATATTTGTCGTCGTTACGAGAATGAATGAGAATGAAGATGAACTCTACCATCCAGAAACCCTTCCGAAACCCGATATGAGTAAGCTCAGGAATTGAATAAGATGCGAAGACTCAACTGCTTGCGTCCGGAATGGAAGAGTATAAAAGATTCTGTCGCGAAGATAAAGATCTATCTCGCAGGACAGGATTCAGGAATAGACTGCATCAGTGTGATGAATGAGATTTTCGCTGAAGAAGAGAAACAGAAGTACACATACATGTATTCTGATGAAGATCGTAAGAGCAATAAGAAAATTGCACATCTACACGGATATGTTTCACTCAGTATCAGCCCACAAAAAGCTAACTATCGCCTAGATGAGCACTATGGAAAGTTATGAAGATCTGCTAAAGACTTCTCCGATCTTTTGGTCCTTAATCGGAAGTTCCTCTTGGATGAGATCCCGGAGACATCATCTCACTGTGGCCCGATCGAAGACGAAATCATTCCACTTGTGAATGATCTCCTGAAACTCCACGAGTTCGGACTCATTACCGATGGTGGCCAACCGTATGAACACGAGGGCGCCTTTAAACTGGGAAAGGAGATGGTTAATATCAACAGCGACCATACGTATCCTTCATGATGCCAGGCGGTGATCAGTCCTTGAATTTCTTCGCAACGCTCAGGAATCGGCAAGAAATTGTGGTCCAGGCCTGTGAGATCCATCCATATAAAGTATTGCCCAACTCACACGAGCAGGTCTCGGTCAGCCGTGAGCGTATCGCAGAAAGAGTCAAAGACTTAAAAACCACAGAGCGAAAAGACGTTACATGGGCCCTTTCTAAGGTCAATATATCAGGCGAAGAATACTACTGCTTAGATATCGTGAAGCGATTAAGCCCCCTACTATTCGCGGTAGCAGCGAGCGAGTGGGAAGTTCCTTTAGACTTGTTGGGTCTAATCGAAGAGGTCGCTGTTGAGTGTGGATTGCCGCGAATAAGAAAATTAGCATAGAAAGAAATTTCAAGTCCCAGTTTATTTGCGGCGTAATTGGTCGCCATTGCAGAATGGTTTTGCAAAGTTAGCTTCCGAGTTGAGGGCCCGAATTAGATACCAATTCATGAGTCAGGCTCAAACTGGTTCAGCAAACTGAGTGCTGAGAACATCGTCAATCAAGCGCTCAAGATGCGTCCAGTCGATTACGACACAAAACCTCGGGTATGGCTGCCACATTTTGAGCCTCAAGTGTCGCCCAGGCGCCACGTGCAAGCCTAAATGCTAAGCCCAGCGGCGGACGACGAGCAGTTCACGCAAAACGCGTACGAGCACTCAGACAGACTACTAGCAAGCCTTTAATTTCGCCTCCTCCACACGCCCAGCCATCTCGCCTCCTGCCCGCCCGCAGGTCCTGAGCCTGCCAGCAAGCGTAAAGACGCGCAAATCGCCGACCATCATCCCTTAATCCCATCCATCCATCTGGCTAAGGTAGCCAGCTCCTACCTAACACGCCCGCCGTATGAATACTAAAACCAAAAGCGCAATCTGCCGCTACCCCTTCGGCCCTCGCGGGCTCGGGGGTATCTATTTCGTTCTGTATTTGATAGCGAGACTGGTGCAGGCGGCCAATGCGATTGCCCAGGTCGCAGTCCCGGATCTGCACCACAAGGACGGCTGGTCTGATCACTTCCGTGGAGTGGGATGTCTCGTCTGCGGCATCGCTGTCCCAGATCGTACTGGACGATCGTATGGCCTCTCTCAGCTCATCGAGGATGTCTTGCGATCTTCTGAGCATCTGAACCATGCGCGCCGCAGACCCTCTGATTTGTGGTTGGTCCCTTAAGAGCATAGCTGCATAGTGATTTTTGGCTACATTATAGATTGATGTGTCGATGAGAAAAAGAGAAAACTCAAAAACAGCAATGGACAAAGCTATTCTATTACCTGTAGAGTACTAACAACTATTTGGCATCCGACCGTAGTAATGAGATTACCTACCTACCTAGGGAATAAGAGAAAAGAGGCGGGTGAGTAGATACTCGAACAGCTAGGGACTGCTGCGTGGATAAGGGTGAGGTGATAAAGGAAAGAAGAGAATCAATTCATCGATGAGATCTCGGAAGGCCCTTCTTCGCTTAAATTAACATTCCCATCTAAGGGAACATGGGATGATGATGGATCATGGGAGTAGCCTGTCCGACTTCAGCTGCACTTCGGTGCCGGACCGTATAAACAATATGCCGATGATCTTGCACTACCTAGTATTGTGGCATTGGTTGCGGTAATTCAGTAGATGACCCATACCTACATACCCTTGACCTTAACTTCGCTTGATATCAGAATCTCCCTACATACACACGTGAGAGCATACTAGTATGAAGCTAGGAAAACGAGATCGGTTACGTCGATTTTTTTCTCCATCTACGGGCAGCCTAGCCACTAGTAGCGCACCGGAAATCTCGATTGCCCCTGATACCACAACTCGGCCGTCTACGCAAACAAATAGGCCTGCCCCCAGTGCCACAGTCAAATGTCCTTGGGCCGATGCCCTCCAAAAGCTACCGCAAGAAGATCGGGTGATAATTCAAAAAAACTCAACAGAGTTGATCTCCCCTCAATCTCTACTCGACGCTGCCATACAAAGGCAAAAAGAGCTCGAAAAGCATGGATGGGTTCTGAGAGTGGGAGGCAAGTACATTGTTCTCCGCGATGTTGCAGCCAAAATTGTTCATTGGATCAACATGTTCAAAGGAGTGGGCGATATTGCAGTTAGTTTTGATCCAGTCCACGCTGCATTACCATGGGCGGGTGTGAGATTCCTCCTACAGGTAAGCTGTCGTCTTCCTGATATAATAGTATACTAATGTATAATAGGTGGCTGTCGTAGAGAGCCAACAAGCAGGAGCTTTGCTGATTGGCCTTGAAAAGGCGACCTACCTCATCAAACGATGCAGAATCTACGAGCTTCTTTATCTCCAGAGTGAGCATACGAATCAAGAGATGGACAAGGATTCCATAGCAAATTTAAGATCAGCTTTAGTGGTTTTATACGCTGCTATACTAAGCTTTCTTGCCGCAGCTTGCAGCTTTTACGAAAGAAGTCATGGCTCTCGATTTTTCCACGGTATTCTAAACCCTGAGGGCTCCTTGACTTTTGTCACGGAATGCGAGGCATTAGAGAGAAAAGTTGATCTCGAAGCCCGTAATTGCGAGGGTGTGCACGCTGACGAACGCGGGAGAAAATTAAAAAAGCTTCTTACAGATCTTCAGAATCCTATCTTGCGAGTCGATTCCAAGGTTGATAAGTTGTGCCAGAACCTAGATGTTGAAGCTCGACCCGAGATCCTAAGGTGGATCTCAACCATTCCATACAAAGAAAACCATCTCACAGCTCGCCAAGAATGGACAAAAGGGACAGGCGAGTGGCTACTTAACCATGAACAGTACCTTAAATGGCGCAGCTCAAGTTCTTCGTCGATATTATGGCTACACGGAATTCGTAAGTTTCTAATAACGTAAATTTAGAAGTGCTACTCACAGGTCAACTAGCCGGGGCCGGGAAAACTAAACTTGTCTCGACAGTTGTTGATAAACTGCTCACGACTTTTGCAATGGATAACAACGACGAAGCTTTTGCGTATTTCTATTGTGACCGCAACCAGGACGACCACCGTGATCCGGAGTATATCTTAGCCAGTCTCGTCCGACAGTTATCGACCCGACCCAGAGGCGATCGTCCTATTCAAGGTCTGATCTATCAAATTTATGATAAGGAACGAGGAACTGGATTTGCCTCTGGGAGGCTTAAATACGACCAGAGCCTGTCTCTTCTCGAGGAACTAGTTAAAATCTATCCTCAGGTCACAATAGCTGTAGACGCGCTAGATGAGTGCGACAGACAAACGCGGGTCAAACTTCTACACACGCTAGATGAACTTGTTGACAAATCCCCTGGTTTACTAAAGATGTTCATATCTAGTCGCCCGGACGAAGATATCAAATATCGGTTTGGAGTTGGACCAAACTTGGAGATCAAAGCAACAGATAATCGAAAAGATATTGAAAGGGTCGTAAGTGAAAGGCTCGGTAGAAGTCCGCAGCACTGGCAAAGGCATATCAGCCCAGCTCTCAAAGCAGAAATACACGAGACTCTTATAGATAAAAGCGAAGGAATGTGCGTTGACAGTGATTGCTTCCTACAGGGCATACCATTAGCTGACATCGTCGCAGGTTTCAATGGGTGACCTTACAGCTTGCCCAACTCTTTGAGCTTTCTCGCGAACGTGATATTCGAGAGAGATTAGGGAAGCTACCAGATACACTTGACAGGGCATACGACGAGATCTACAGCCAAATACAGGACCAAAAGGGCAGTTCCTATGACATTGCCAATCGAGCTTTTCAGTGGATCATGTATTCCCGCGATTCATTATCACCAGACGAGCTAGTTGCTGCAGCTTGCCAAGATCCCGAGACTGAAGATGTAGATAATATTGATATCGACATCGACACGGTCCTTGGAGCCTGTTGTAATTTACTCGTAGTCGATCAACAGCTGAAGATCTGCAAATTCTCCCATCTTTCCGTTCAAGAATATTTCGAAAACCACCATTGGGGCTATGCTAAATCAAATGCTCTTATAGCAAAGGTTTGCCTGACCTTATTAAATCATCCGATCTATCAACTTCAACATATAGACGACATCGATGAAGGCTTTTCTTCCGATGCTAGCTGTCTTCTTACTTACGCAAGATTCCACTGGGCAACACATGTCCAAGAATACGGAGAAAGCGATATTGACAGTCATCTGGTTTCACGGCTTAAGAAATTTCTAGGCTCATTAAACGAAAGTAGCCCTGCCTATCAGAATTGGTATTCGAGCATAGAAAACCTTTTTGCCAGGAATCGATCTTTTTATTATGTTGGCACGCCATTACACCGAATATATGAAGAGCTATCACCGTCTTCTCGAAGCATCATATCAATATCTGCGTTTGGATTTCATGCTGTTATATCAGATTGGTGGACAGTAGCTTCCGTATATGTTGAACAAACAAATTGTAAAGGAACCACGCCTTTACAATTAGCCTCTATTGGAGGATTTATAGCTGTTATCCAAGAGTTGACTGGACGGGAGGCGGACGTTAACGCCCAGGGCGGAAGCTTCGGCAGCGCGCTGTATGAGGCATCGTACCGCGGCCACGAGATGGTGGTGCGGCTGCTATTAGAGAAGGGGGCGGATGTCAACGCGAAGGGGGGAAAGTACGGCAGCGCGCTGCAGGCGGCATCAGACGACGGCCATGAGATGGTGGTGCGGCTGCTGCTAGACAAGGGGGCGGATGTCAACGCGAAGGGAGGGAAGTATGGCAGCGCGCTGCAGGCGGCATCATATCGCGGTCACGAGATGGTGGTGCGGCTGCTATTAGAGAAGGGGGCGAATATTAACGCGATGGGTGGGAGGTACGGCAGCGCGCTGCAGACAGCATCATACCACGGTCACGAGGTGGTGGTGCGGCTGCTATTAGAGAAGGGGGCGGATGTCAAGGCGAAGGGGTGGGAGTACGGCAGCGCGCTGCGGGCGGCATCATATCGCGGCCACGAGATGGTGGTGCGGCTGCTATTAGAGAAGGGGGCGAATATTAACGCGATGGGTGGGAGATACGGCAGCGCGCTGCAGACAGCATCATACCACGGTCACGAGAAGGTGGTGCGGCTGCTATTAGAGAAGGGGGCGAATATTAACGCGAAGGAGGGGATGTACGGCAGCGCGCTGCGGGCGGCATCAGACGGCGGCCATGAGATGGTGGTGCGGCTGCTGCTAGACAAGGGGGCGGATGTCAACGCGAAGGGAGGGGAGTATGGCAGCGCGCTGCAGGCGGCATCAGACGGCGGCCATGAGGCGGTGATGCGGCTGCTGCTAGACAAGGGAGCGGATGCCAACGCGAAGGGGGGGGAGTATGGCAGCGCGCTGCAGGCGGCATCAGAAGGCGGCCATGAGACGGCAATGCGGCTGCTTTAGTCATCTTAAAATCCTATATGACCTTCTAAGCCTATCCTACAAAGAGAGTATTAGCCCTATTGACATCCTGTGGTGTTTTTTATGTGCGTCAGCCGCTCGGTCCGACCCTGGCCCGCCAAAATCCTTCGTGGACATCAGTCGACCATCGAGCATCTTAGACATCGGCCGTCTATGCTGTCATTCTCAATAGCGTACTTCCACCCGAGAAATGCAAACAACTCCTCGATGCTGCACAAGCTCGAACAGGTGGAAAATGAGAGCAGGCTATGATCAACATTGGTAATAACCAGCAAGAATTACGTACAGAGTCCAGAGATTGTGGCCGCATTACATGGGATGATACAACAGTCGTGAAGAGGTTGTGGAAGCGCGTGAAGGATTATGTTCCAGAGATCGAGATTCTCAAGGATGCGTCTTTGATTACTGGCAATGGTCCCAGTCAAACTTAAGGAGACTTGGAAAGCCTCGAGGTTGAATGAACGTATGAGATTATTGAAGTACTGTCCAGGCCAATATTTCAGAGGTGAGTCGATAATCCGAACGTAGACGTTACCGTGACGTTCCACTAACAGCAAACAGCGCACTGCGATGGCACCTATCAAATGCTCGACAAAACCGAGATGTCGTTCTATACTCTTCATCTTTATCTGAACGAGTCCAAAGACCCTAATGGGCCGGATGGGGAGCTCATTGGTGGGGGTGACAACATTCGACTTCATGAGCAGTTGGAATAGGTAGCTTAGAGGTGAAGCCGAAACTTGGAAGGGCACTCATGTTTCAGCATAGATTCCTTTTGCATTCGGGTGAAGAGCTCAAGGCTGGACTGAAGTATGCTATGCGAACAGACTTGATGTTCAAGAAGGCCGCAACAGATGTTTGACATGTGAGTCTGTCTTCAGTGTTCGACATGCAGTTGTGGAAAGAGGTTACCGAGTTGTGAGGATCAATAGCACGCTACAATGGGGGCGTCGATATTTTATGAGCATGCAACGTAGATAGGGTTGAATATTGGCGCGATGACTTTTTAGTAGGTATTATTCAAGCAAGTCTGACACCTCCACAGACCACAGCGCATAACAACGCCCCAACATCATTATGGGACGACGCCACACCGCAAAAACACCCCAGAGAAGCCGACAGCGCGTTAAGACTCAAAATGCTCTCCCCCCTGTATCTAACCAACCGAAAAGCCTCACAGTCTTGAAACAACATAGCTCAAAAAAGCTCGCATCTTTTCATCTCGAACACACGGTTCTGGAATCTTGGAACTAAACGCCAGCGTAGACTCACATACGGCATTTCGCAGTACGAAGTTCAGCGACACTACCAAGCACGAAGGAGAGAAAAGGAGGAGGAGGAGGAGGGGCACGCATCCATCCTCCCCATGGAGACGTAAAAAGATGGCCAACCCTCTACCTTCCCAATTTCAAACCCCCCACCCGACCGACGAAACCCAAATCTACAAGAGACGTCAAGCTCCATCTCAAACAAACAATGGTCTAACCAACCCCTCCCGCCCCCCCGCCACAGCGGATCTTGAGCCTCCATGCACTTTATGTCTCGGCTGAATACCTTGTATCCTTGTAATCCCCAGCAATCCTCTTGTCCCTCTTCCGCCCTGTTTCATAAAGCGTATTACAGCAGGTGTCTTTTTCATGAAGAAACCATTCTCTCCGAACCCCCGCAACCCATCACACAAAGGACCGACCTTGGGTTATTGACGATTCCAAAAAGGAGAATAATGCCTGTTTGAGGATATCGGATCTATATCTAGATTAGCGTATAGGTTGTGGGTGTGCGACGTGAGATGTCTTGCACGAGCCTCCCATGTTTCGACCTAATTATAGTAGTAGGGCTGTGTTTTGTTTTCGATTCGCGGCTGGCTGTCAGGGCTGTATGCTGCCCGATGATTGTTCGTATGCTGGGCGAGATAGAGAGGGAGAGAGAAAGAGAATGGGGGAAATGGTAGGGGGATGATGGGAGACGGTGATGGCGCTGAAAGTTACAGGCTTTGTGGAGTATGCATTGTTGACTGTTGACTGGTTGTGGATGGTTGTGGATGGTTATATGGAATACCCAAGTAGTCTACCGCCTCGACGCCTTTCGTAAATGGAAAAAGTCATAATATTCGCATCTCATCACATAACCAAAGAATCCCTGGTATCATATCCCCTACTCCCATTCTAAGCCCATAAAATCACACCCCCTCAGTAGGCCGGGTGCGCATTATTCACGCCCAATGGAATATTCACCAGCCCCCCAGCCGGCCAACTCCCACCCCCACCCCTACTAATCTCGCTCAACGCACTATACCCCCCCATCCCCGCTGCCACATCCCCCGTCACTGCATCCGCCCAAAACGCATACACGTTCGTCTCCAACCCTTTCGCCACCGCGGTGCTGGCAGTCAAGGGCTGGTACAGGCTGGAGCCGGCGGTGCTGGAGAGGTTTGGGGCGGCGACGAGGGGTTCGGAGGAGTTGAAGGATTCTTGGTTGTTGGCGGAGAGGGAGGTGCCGGATATGCGGAGTTCGCGGATGCCGGTGGGGGAGGCGTGGAAGAGGGAGGTGCCGGTGGGGGTGGAGAGGGCAGCGAGGTTGCCGTTATTGGAGTGGAGGTAGGAGGGGAGTTGGAGGCCTGTTTGGGGGGGGTTAGTTTGCGTGTTTGGTGGACGGAGGTGGCGGGGGGCTTACCTTTGTGGTAGGAGGGGTTGGGGGAGGAGATGTTGGTATAGTATTCGGATAGGGTAAGATTACCCGAGGAGAAGAAGAGGCGTAGGATCTTCGTGTTTTCGTCAACGGTGGCGGCTAGGTGGGAACTTGGCCATGCATCGTAAAACGTGGCTCCCATAGACCAACTATCGTTCTGCTGTGTCCATATC
>JAABUL010008439.1_pt1 | contig 10480 bp, 8 predicted proteins | sample 5559151 | NCBI WGS metagenome assembly JAABUL01 (sample SAMN10711876, study PRJNA513368) | rock metagenome | isolation source: Antarctica rocks | place: Antarctica: Victoria Land, Pudding Butte sud | reverse complement strand
CGGACCGTCGTCGCCACAGCCCGCGTCGGACCCGACGCCAACGTCTTCGGCATCATCCTCAACACCGTCCAAGCCTGAATTCCGTATCAGGCCCAAACCAGCGCGATTGAACCGCGTGGGTAATTACCATTTTAGAACCGAATTATGAGAGGCTGAGCTTTGTGCGCCACCATTCGTGCAACTTGTTTTAGCAAAACATCGTTTGTTGCGCAGATTAGGCGAATTCGATCGCTTCTGGTCAAATTCGCACAGGTCCTCACGACTACTCGTGCAAGAAACAACGTGCATTAATTCTGAGCACGTGCCAGTTCTCGTATGAGAAATCCCAGACGGGAGGGGGTCGGCCACGCCGACCGGGGCGGAGGTCACGAACCTGACAACGGCAGGTACTCTGTCTCCTGAACTTTCAGCCGAAGATTGTGAGCGCCGCGGCCACCCAGCCCCAGATGGAAGGCTGAGCCGGGCTGGCGATAAGGCTGCCGGTCGCCCCTTCGATCAGGTTTCGCAAAGTCCGGCCCGCCTGCTGAACGATGATCGGATCAGGCTCGTCCGCAAGCTGAGCTTTGATCGTTACAACTTGCGCCTGCGCTTTCCTCTCGGCCGCCTGATCCAGGTCAAGCTCGTGCAGATGAGCTTCAAGCACCTGCACAAGCCGCGCGAGTTCGTTGGCGTCGCTCCCGCTGTAAGCAACTGATTGCGACAGGTTAGAGCTAGCTCCCGCCTGTTGGATCGGCGAGTGACCGCTGACCCGACGTGCAGTGTGTTGTGCGTATGGCTCATGGTCGATTACATTCTCTTTTCCACTCGCCGACGCCCCGCCAGCATAAGGGCCGCGTAGCTCATGCGGCCACGTAGCTCGATCAGCTGCTCGTCTACGAGTGCTTGAGCCGTGTTCCAGAATCGATCGTCTGCCTACGAGGTAAGGTATATCTTAACCTTGTGCAGCATTAAATTCCGGCGCGCGTCCGAGCAGCCGAGGCGAAACATCAGTTCAAGAATGTCGTCCTTATCCGCTTCGCCGGTCATTGGCGTTTGATCCTGATAATCTGGAGTCAGCCAACACGAGTCGTTCGGGAGTTTTACGGGAGCGGTTTTCTGCTCAATACGCCGCAATCTAAGTCAGTGGTGCGGGTGGCCGGGGTCGAACCGGCACTCCTTGCGGAACCGGATTTTGAGTCCGGCGCGTCTACCAATTCCACCACACCCGCGCAGCATCACGGGAGCACGCGCCCGAAAGCGCGGCCGAGGCTCCCCTGCGACACCTCGGGTTCTGATGACATGAGCGCCGGCGTTTTGTCCAGACTGTCGCGCCCGGGTTCAGCGCCCAGTCTCGTTGGCGGCGGGCGCCCGCGCGGGGTGGGTCCCCGTGGGGTGCGGGGCTGGACCTCCCCGTCATTTCCTCCGACACTCCCTCGACAGCGACGAGCCCCGCAGCCCGAGAAGGCCACCGTCGCGGGGAGCCGCCATGTCGAACCACCTCGTCTCGGGACTCATGGCCCGCAGCCCAGGGCCGCAGCGCCGCCTCCTCGAGACGGCAGAGGGCCGGGTCGTCACCTACGGTGGGATGACGGCGCTGTCCGGCAGGCTGGCGTCGGCACTGGTGGCGCTCGGGGTGGAACCCGGCGACCGGGTCGCGGTCCAGGCCGAGAAGAGCGTCGAGGCCCTGGCGCTCTATCTCGCGGTCGTCAGGGCAGGGGCCGTCTACCTGCCGCTCAACATGGCCTATACCCGGGCCGAAGGGAGCTATTTCGTCGGCGATGCCGAGCCACGGCTCCTCGTGGTCGATCCAGACCGTCGCGAGATCGTGGCGTCGGGCGGTGCAGGCCGCCCGCGTGTCGAGACCCTGGGGGCGGCCGGCGAGGGCACCCTCATGGCGCAGGCCGACAGCATGCCCGATCAATTCATCGACCGACGGCGCGGCGCGCAGGATCTCGCCGCCATCCTCTACACGTCGGGCACCACGGGCCAATCGAAGGGCGCCATGCTCAGCCACGGCAATCTCCTGTCCAACGCCCTCACCCTCGCGGCACTGTGGCGCTTCACGCCCGACGACGTCCTGCTTCACGCGCTGCCCATCTTCCACACCCATGGCCTGTTCACGGCCACCAACACGGTCCTCGCGGCCGGCGCCGCCATGCTGTTCCTGCCCCGGTTCGACGCCGGCGAGGTGCTCCGCCTCATGCCGCGCGTCAGCGTGATGATGGGCGTGCCGACCTTCTACGTGCGGCTGCTCGACGAGCCGGGTCTGCCGCGAGCCGCAGCCGGCATGCGGCTCTTCGTGTCGGGATCGGCGCCGCTGCTGCCCGACACCCGCGCGGGCTTCGCGGCGCGCACCGGCCATGCCATCCTGGAGCGCTACGGCATGACCGAGACCAACATGACGACCTCGAACCCCTATGACGGGCCGCGCGTTCCTGGCCGGGTCGGGCCGCCGCTGCCGGGCGTCTCGGTGCGTGTCACGGACCGGATCACGGGCTCGGTGCTGCCGGCCGGCGAAGCCGGTATGGTCGAGATCCGCGGCCCTAATGTCTTCGAGGGTTACTGGCGCAACCCCGAGAAGACGCGCGCCGAATTCACGGACGACGGCTTCTTCGTCTCGGGTGACCTCGGGTGCCTCGACGGGTCCGGATCGCTCGCCATCGTGGGCCGGGCCAAGGACCTCGTGATCACGGGTGGATACAACGTCTACCCGAAGGAGGTCGAGGCGGTGATCGACGCCCTGCCGGGCGTTCTGGAGAGCGCCGTTATCGGGCTGCCGCATCGCGACCTCGGGGAGGCGGTGGCGGCCGTGGTCGTGCCGCGGCCAGGCGTCGCCTTGGACGAAGGGGAGATCCTGGCGGCGGTCGTCGACAGGCTGGCCCGCTTCAAGCGGCCGCGTCGGGTGTTCCTGGTTTCGGAACTGCCGCGCAACACCATGGGCAAGGTGCAGAAGAACCTGTTGCGGGACCGCTTCGCGTCGTGATCGCGGCCACGCTCGCGGCTCGGCTCGGCTCGGCAAATAATCCGCGTCGGCACCCTTGCCCCGGCCGGCCAAACCGCTTATCGTGTGAAGCTCGATATTTTGGCCGGACTAATTGGCCCCGCGTGTTGCATCGCAGCGCGCTAGCTGACGAGCTTCTCTCCTAAAATCGAAACAACCCGCCGTGTCTGCATGCGTTGCAGGTTCGGCAAATCCTGATTTCAGGAAAGGACATATCATGAGCACCGGCACCGTGAAGTGGTTCAACGCCCAGAAGGGTTTCGGTTTCATTCAGCCCGAGGATGGCAGCAAGGATGTGTTCGTCCACATCTCGGCCGTCGAGCGCGCCGGAATGCAGAACCTCAACGAAGGCCAGAAGATCTCCTATGAGCTGGTCGCCGACCGTCGCTCGGGCAAGATGTCGGCCGACAATCTGAAAGCCGGCTGATCATATCCCGCGTCGAGCCGCCCTTGATGGACCGGCGTCCGATGCGGGATCGTCGGCCGACGGAGCTTAGGGTCGGGCCTGTCCCGGCCCTTTTTTGCTATCCGACCACCCTGTTCAAGGAGGAATGATGCAAGTTCTGGTTCGCGACAACAATGTCGATCAAGCCCTCAAGGTCTTGAAGAAGAAGCTGCAGCGCGAAGGCGTGTTCCGCGAGATGAAGCGTCGTTCGGCCTACGAGAAGCCGTCCGAGCGCCGCGCCCGCGAGGCCTCCGAGGCCATCCGTCGCCGCCGCAAGCTGGCCCGCAAGCAGTTGCAGCGTGAAGGCCTCTTGCCGCCGCCGAAGCCGCGCGACGACAAGTTCAAGCGTCGCCCCGCCGCTCCCCCGGTGCCGGCCATACCGGCGGCCTGACCGGGGGCGGTCGACGCGCCGTCCGGCTGGTGACGACGGCCGCGTGAGATCTGCGGCCGAGGCGCCCACTTCCGTGGCAGCGGGAATGGGCTTAAAGGTTCGGCTTCTGTTCCGTTTCCGAACGCGAGCCGGCCCGCGCGGCCCGGTTCGAGGAGTTCCGTCTTGGCCGAATCTGCCGCTCCCGTCGCCCCGGTGGTGCCCGAGTCCCCAGGGCTTCGTCCCGGCGGCATCGCGGACCGCGCCCGCGCTCATCTGGTGGCGCCCTACCTCGATGGCCTGAACCCCGAGCAGCGCCGCGCCGTCGAGACCGTGGACGGCCCCGTGCTGGTGCTGGCCGGAGCCGGTACCGGCAAGACCCGCGTGCTCACCACCCGCATCGCCCATATGGTGGCGACCGCCCGCGCCCGCCCGCACGAGATCCTGGCCGTCACCTTCACCAACAAGGCGGCGCGTGAGATGAAGAGCCGCGTCGGAGCGCTGATCGGCCCGGCCGGTGAAGGCATGCCCTGGCTCGGGACGTTCCACGCCATCTCGACCAAGATCCTGCGCCGCCACGCCGAGTTGGTCGGGCTGAAGTCCGGCTTCACCATTCTCGACACCGACGACCAGATCCGGCTCCTGAAGCAGATCCTGCAGGCCGGGAACGTCGACGACAAGCGCTGGCCGGCCCGGGGCCTCTCCCATCTCATCGACAGCTGGAAGAACCGCGGCCTCGAACCGGCCCGCGTGCCGGCCGGGGAGGCCGGTGCCTTCGCCAACGGCAAGGGCCAGATCCTCTATGCGGCCTACCAGGCCCGGCTAAAGACGCTGAACGCCACCGACTTCGGCGATCTGCTGCTCGAATGTCTGCGCCTGTTCCGCGAAAACGGGGACATCCTCAAACAATATCAGGGCTGGTTCCGCTACATGCTGGTCGAGGAGTACCAGGACACCAACGTGGTGCAGTACCTGTGGCTGCGGCTGCTGGCCCAGGGGCGCAACAACCTGTGCTGCGTCGGCGACGACGACCAGTCGATCTACGGCTGGCGCGGCGCCGAGGTCGACAATATCCTGCGCTTCGAGCACGATTTCCCTGGCGCCGCCGTCATCAAGCTTGAGAACAACTATCGCTCGACCGGCCATATCCTGGGTGCCGCATCGGGGCTGATCGCCCACAACGAGGATCGGCTCGGCAAGACCCTCTTCACTCAGGGCGAGGCCGGCGAGAAGCCGCGCGTCTCGGGCGTCTGGGACTCGGAAGAGGAGGCGCGCGCGGTCGGCGAGGAGATCGAGCAGTTGCAGCGCCAGGGCCACTCGCTCGACGAGGTCGCCATTCTGGTGCGGGCCTCGTTCCAGATGCGCGAGTTCGAGGAACGCTTCGTCACCCTCGGCCTGCCCTACCGGGTGATCGGCGGCCCGCGCTTCTACGAGCGCCTCGAGATCCGCGACGCGCTCGCCTATCTGCGTTGCGTGGCTCAGCCCGAGGACGACCTCGCCTTCGAGCGCATCGTCAACACGCCCAAGCGGGGGCTCGGCGACTCGACGCTGCAGACCTTGCAGCTTTTCGGCCGCGCCCGCGGGCTGCCCCTGATGGCATCGGCCGCCGTGATGGTCGAGACCGACGAATTGAAGCCGAAGCAGCGCCAGACGTTGCGGGCGCTGCTCGCCGATTTCGACCGTTGGCGGACCCGCATGGGGACGGTGCCGCATTCGGAACTGGCCGAGCTGATCCTGGAGGAGTCGGGCTATACCGATTTCTGGCAGAAGGACCGCTCCGCCGAGGCGGCGGGCCGGCTCGAGAACCTGAAGGAGCTGGTGCGCTCCATGGAGGACTTTCCGGACCTCACGGCCTTCCTGGAGCATATTTCGCTCGTCATGGACGCCGAGGGCGCCGACGCGGGCGAGCGCGTGTCCATCATGACGCTGCACGGCGCCAAGGGTCTCGAGTTCGAGACCGTGTTCCTGCCGGGCTGGGAAGAGGGGCTGTTCCCGCACCAGCGCTCGCTCGACGACAACGGCCGCGCCGGGCTCGAGGAGGAGCGGCGGCTGGCCTACGTCGGCTTGACCCGCGCCAAACGCCGCGCCTTCATCAACTTCGCCACGAACCGGCGCATCCACGGGCTGTGGCAGACCACGGTCCCGTCCCGCTTTCTCGATGAACTGCCGGAGGCGCATGTCGAGGTCGGCGAGGGCGTCGGGGACAAGCGCCGTGGCGGCTATGGGCCGTCGCGCTTCGATTCGATGCAGACCTTCGGCACCTCGACCTACGCCACGCCCGGATGGCAGCGGGCGCAGCGCAACGGCCCCGGCGCAACCTCGGGACAGACGCGACTCCCGGGGGTGATCGAGGGAGAACTGATCGCCAAATCGACCCAGGCGGCTCATTTCGCGAGCGGTGCCCGGATCATGCACCTGAAGTTCGGGCCCGGCACCGTGGCGGCGGTCGACGGCAACAAGCTGACCGTGGACTTCGACCGGGCCGGGCGCAAGATGGTGCTCGAAAGCTTCGTCCAGGCGGCTTGAGAGCGCACATCCTGCGCCGCCCTCCAGGGCCGCGTCGCTGTCAGGCGTGGAGCCTGAAGTCACGCCGAGCGAGGTCCGTCCAGGCAATGTTCGGAGGCCTTATGGTGCCGCTCTTCTTGCTGCGTCCATTGCGACGATGCCGTCGTCCATGACATCGCTTTCACGCTTCGCCAAGCCTGCTTGGCTCGTTGCCGGCTCCGCGGCCTGCCTCATCGGGGCCTGGGTCGCCCTGACCACCATACGGACCGTCGTGTCGAACCTTTCGGCGATCCCCTGGTACGACGACTGGCAGAACCTGACTTTATATCGGGCGTGGTCGATGGGGGACATGCCGCTCTTCGACGCGCTGCTGCAATTGACCAACGAGCATCGTGTTGCGTTCCCCAGGCTCGTCCTGTTCGCCGACGACCGTTTCTTCGGCGGCTTGGGCACGGTGCCGATCATCGGGATCTTCGTCGTCCAGGCCTGTCACGCCGGTCTCTTCGCCATCGTCCTCCACCGCGCTAGACCCGCTCATCCGGGACGCTGGATGATCGGCGGGGTCGTCGTGGCTCTCATGATGTCCCTTCGGCAAGCCGAGAACTTCACCTCGGGTCTCCAGATCGCGTTCGCGGCGGTCTTCGCGGCCGCCACAGGCTCGGCCCTCGCTTTCGGCCGCGCGGTCGAGCGTCTGGCGGTGGGCCGGACACCATGGCCTTGGTTCGCCGGCAGCCTTGCGGCCGCCTTCGTGGCCTGCTTCTCAATGGCGAACGGGCTGCTCGTCGCCCCGATCCTGGCCGTGATGGCGATCCTCGCTCGCGCACCCCGGCTCGCTGCGGGGTATCTGGTCTTCGCGGCCGTGGTGACGCCGGCCTATTTCTTCGAGGACGTGACTGAAGGGCGTGGATCGCCCCTGACCGAGAACCTCCATCATCCCGGCCGCTTGGCCTTCTATGTGGCGGCCTACCTCGGCGGCATCGCGTCCGATCCCCCATCACGTGCCCTGGCCATGGGTGCTCTCGGCATCCTGTCCACCGTGCTGGCCACCGTACGGGCCGCCGCACGCATGGGCCGGCCCGGCGCTTCCGGGCTCGTCGCCGTGATGCTGTTCTGCGGCGCGACCGCGACCCTCACGGCCGCGGGACGGCTTCAGTTCGGTCCCGAGCAGGCCCTGTCGAGCCGCTACTGCACGGGCAGCGCTGCCTTCTGGGCGGCGACACTGGTCTACTGGTGGACGAACCCTTTATCCTGGCCGCGCCTGCACGGCGCTGCACGCTTCGCGATCATCATGGTGGCCGTGGTCTTGTTCTTTCCGCTGATCCACAACCAACGTATCATGAAGCCGGTCGTGACGGAGCAAGCGGCCCGGAGGGACCGAGCCACCGACCTCCTCGCACTCGGCCTGAAGGACAAGGCCGTGACTGAAGCCATCAGTTGGCCCGGCACCGCCAGTGACGAACTTCTGGACTGGATGCAGGCTTCGAACAAAGCCATCTTCGCCCTGCCCGACGTCCAGGCGATCGGCCGGCCGATCACCGACATCGGCACCGTTGCCGACGCCCCCGGGTGTCAGGGCGATGTCGCCGAGGCACGCTCGGCCCCGAACCTCGGGGTAGGGGCGGTGCGCGTCAGCGGAACCGCGATGGACGGCGGCCGGCCGGTCACCCGCGTGTTCCTCGTCGACGACGCGGGCGAGGTTCGCGGGATCGCGTCGGGCTACCTGGCGGACCGAGCACCTATGGCCTGGGAAGGTTACGCCGTGGCGCCACCCGGTTCGCACCTCAGGGCCTACCTGCTCCGCACCCGTGGACGCCTTTGTCCTACGGGGCCGCCGGTCGGGATCGCCGCGCCCGGCGAGGACGCGAGCGCGGACGGGCTGTCGGCCCGAACACCTGACGCAACGACCCCGTAGCAAGGGTGCATTTCCGAGGCTGAGATTGGGTACGCTGGGGGGGAAGATGGTCCGTTCATCGAGCATCCGTGCGCCGGCGAGGTCGAGAATGCAGCTGAGCGATCAACGACGCCTGGGTCGGACACTCCGACCGCCCCGGTGCTGTTGATATGGGGAGCGGCGTGACGAAAAGCCGGCGCTTGTCGAACCGCCTCGTCGCGCTCCTGTCGGGGTTGATCCTCGCTCACCGGCTGTTGTTGTGGAGCTTGTTCGGGAGCCGCATCGACGCCGTGGCGATCGCCAACTCGAATTGGCTCACTTGGCAGTATCTTCTTCGGGACGCCTATGTCGATCACCTCGGCACGGCCCTATGGTATCTCCAACAGACGCCGCCACTGCCGCACGTCGTCCTTGGGCTGATCGCCAAGGTGGCGGACTGGCCAGTGCCGGTGACTCGCTATCTCTACGCCCTCCAGGCCCTCATCACGGCCGGCACAGCGAGCCTGTTGTTCCTGGTGCTCCTGCAACTGCGCCGTGGGCTGATCGCCGGCTTCGGCGCAGCCCTGTACTTCGGCCTGTCCGTCGACGTTTACGTGACAGAGCTGAGTTCCCTGGGCCAGCTCTTCTACGAGAACGGCGCCATGCTGTTCGCGGTGTGGGCGTGCTACGCCATGATCTCGGCCCTGCACCGTCAACGCGACGGGCGTGACGTCGGCTGGCATTGCATCGGGGTGGGGACGCTGGTCGCGGTCTGTGCTCTCACGCGCGCCTCCTTCTCCCTCATATTCGCGCCCATTTTGGCCTTCACGGCCGTGTTCTTGGGGCCGCGTCGAAGCCTGCTCGTGCTCGTGCCCGTGTTGCTATTCCAGGGTGGCTGGAGCCTGAAGAACGACATCGTCTATGGCTACCTCAGTCCGAACCTGTCGTCCTGGGCCGGGATCAACGCGACGGTCCGCATGGACGAGAGAGGGAAGGACGCCTTCGCCCGGCTGATCGCGACGGGCGGCGTGGGGAACGCGCCCTGGATGGTCAACCTGATGCGCGAGAAGGGCTACCAAGCCCGGTCGTCCACGGTGCTACACGACTATTTGCCGGAGGACGTCATCGCGCGGCAGGACGAGATCCAGAGCGAGATGGACGGCACGAATCGTCCTGAGAACAGCGTCGGTATCCAGATGCTGTCGTCGGAGTACCTCAAGGCCCTGAGACCTTTCATCCTGGCCCACCCCGCTCTGTTCTGGCGCAGGTTCCTGGACGCCTACTCGGTGTTCTGGCAGCCGATCGCCGATTACGGCGCGCTGTTCATGGGCCCGATCACGACAGTGCCGCAACATCGCGTGCTGTTCAGGCGGTGGCGGGTGACCCCGACTGCGCAGGCCCGCATTGCGGCGGGCACTTATCCCAATATGACCTACACCGACGTTGCGTTGCCGGCCCTGTCGCTGGCCCCCATCGACGCCCTCTCGTTCTGGTGTCTTCACGCGCTGCCGCCCCTGCTCCTGCTGGTCGACGTCGTCAGGATGGCGCTGAGGCGACCGCCCTTCACCAGCCCGGAAGTCCTCCTGCTCGCGGCCGTGGTGGCCTATGGCGGCGTGCTCTTCAACGCGGTGGAAATCTCCGAAAACATGCGGTTCCGCTTGAGTGTGGAGCCGGAGATCATCGCGCTCTCGATAGCCTCTTTGTCGGCCGGCCGTTCGGCGCTGCGCGCAGCTGTCGGGGCTCTCGGTTTCCATGACGGTCGAGACGGCGCTTCGTGGCTCCGACGTCGGATCGGCGACTTCGGTCGGGTCGAGACGACGTCGAGCCAGTCCTGCGACGGCCGGGGGTGACCAAATGCGCCAGCCCGTCCCGCATTTCGCCGCGACTTGGAGAGCGGGGACTTTCCTCGCCATGTACGTGGCCTTCGCGCTGATCGCGACTGCCCTGAACCTCGCCATCCAGCAACTCGTCATCATGGCGCTCTCGGGCTCGACCTCCTACGCCTTGCCTCTGTCGGTGCTCTCCGGGACTGCGGTCGGCTTCACCTCGAAATACCTTCTGGACAAGCACCTGATCTTTTTCGACACGTCGGACAGTCGCTTGGAGGAGACCCGCAAAATGGCTCTGTATGGCGGTTTCGCCCTGTTCACGACGGCGATCTTCTGGGGGGCGGAGCTTGGCGCTTTCTTGTAGCGCGTCAATTACGATGAGCGGTGCGCGTCAATTACGGTGAGCGCCTGCGGGTATGTTTCTTCGGCTTGTTGGCGCGGAGCGTCAAGCGTCAGGGTTGGTTGAGGATGGCCGTCGATGGCT
>JAABUL010008438.1_pt1 | contig 10483 bp, 25 predicted proteins | sample 5559151 | NCBI WGS metagenome assembly JAABUL01 (sample SAMN10711876, study PRJNA513368) | rock metagenome | isolation source: Antarctica rocks | place: Antarctica: Victoria Land, Pudding Butte sud | reverse complement strand
GCGCTTTTGCGGCGATTGTGGAGATGGTTGCTACCAACAAGCATATTGGACACGACACAATACCGGTGGACCTGAACCTCTTGTCAGGAATCGTGGCTGAGGTCGAAGATCTCAAGGACGTCATAGCGGGGTTGACAAATAAGTACACTGGAGCAAAAGTGAGGCGCCCTACTTGACCCTTCATAGCTTGAGCTGACGATGCGAAGCGGACAAGTCAGCAGTACAGCGAGGGTCTGACTGTCGCAGGCGAGGAGTACGACAAAGAGCTGGCTCACCGTCGAGAACTCGAAGCCGAGGTTAAGAGATTGCGTGCACAGGTGCACAGCCAAACAGCGCGACTGAGTGTCATCTCTGGTGATGAGCGGAGGGAGGAGAATATGAGGCGACGGTCGCATGATCTCGCCAACAGCTTGACGGGATTGGAGAGGGACATCTCGAAGTTGAGGGCGCAAAGGGATATGACGCTTGCTGAGGTAGAAGAGCTGAATGCCTCACGAAAGAGGTGAGTTCTATGTGACAACATAGATTTACTGACCTGCTTTAGCCTCGATGGCTCTTCTGATGATGCCGCATCCATGCTTAGCCGCTCATTGACCAGACGCCTCGACACTATCAAGGAGCAGTATCGAGAGGAACTCGAGCCGCTCACAGCTCAGCGAGAAGCATTGCAGCGCGAGATTGCGGACCTTCGTGAGATGCGGGAGCAGTTCCTCGAGGAGTCAACAGCGCTGGCAGCGAAGAATGAGGAGCTTGCCGAACTCAATGCGCAGCTCTCGCGTCAAGTCGAGTTGTTGCAGGATAGCTTGGCGCGAGGACGAGGTCCAACTATCTTCAGCAAGGGTCGGTCTCACCCTAGCGGATCGCCCAGTCTGTCCAGCTTGGCCACGTCCGCGATATTGCAAGAGGTGCCTGAGGAGACGGCGCGAGTAGTTAAAGTGACTAGACCCGAACCAATCGAAGCTGCCCCTGCTCGCCGCTTCAAGTGGTACAAATCGTCTAAAGGTCCCGACCTGTCCGGCGTGTCCGCCTCCATTTCGAAACCGCTCGGCCTTCCTTCTGATCGGTTTCGGAACATGCAGCGTCCTTCGACCGAGTTTGGTGTCCGGGAGCATGCGTTCCAACAGCACTCGACGATGCGCTTTACGAGGTGTGAGCTCTGCCAGGAGAAGATGTGGGGATTGCAGGAAGTCCGGTGTGCTTGTGAGTATACCTTGTTGCTGTGCGTGGTGCTGAATAGTACTCAGCTTGCGGGATGGTGTGTCACTCCAAGTGCGCGGAGAAACTACCGAGGTCCTGTTCGGGACGGGGTCAGGCAGGTCTGGATCTGATGGATGGGTCAGCAAGTGAGTATTGCGAATGCTTGAAGTCTGGCTGATGGTTATAGTGCCTTCCCTCTTTGGCCGTGAGCTAGTGGAGCAGGTCGCAGCGGACAAGACAGCCATTCCTGTCATCGTCTTGAAGTCCATATCAGCTGTAGAAGCAGTCGGTGCGTTCTGATTCCATGAAACAACATAGTCACTGACGGCTGTCAGGCATGGAGTACGAGGGTATCTACCGAAAAACAGGCGGATCATCCCAGTCCAAGCAGATCACACAGCTGTTCGAGCGGGGCGACTATGAATCTTTCGATCTTGCGGATGTGGAGACCTTCAACGACATCTCGAGCGTCACCAGCGTCCTCAAGACCTACTTCCGACAATTGCCCGATCCGCTTTTGACCCACGCGCTGCATGAGAGCTTTGTTGCTGCTGCTAGTGAGCCATTCGCATGTCGAGGTTGGGCACAGCTTGACAATGCATCTCAAGGCATCCGCGATGCGAACAACAAGCACTCTGCTCTTTGCGCGCTGCTCAAAGAACTCCCCAAGGAGCATTACGATACCTTGCGGGCCCTCATGTTACACCTCAATCGGGTCACAGCCAAGTCTTCGCTGAATCTCATGACGAGCCAGAATCTCGGCGTCGTCTTTGGTCGTGAGTCTTACTCGATCCGCCTTGGACCATTCTGATCCATGTAGCCACGCTTATGCGCTCATCTGACCCGAATCGCGAGTTTGGGGATATGGCGGGTAAAGCCCTCTCCATACAGTGGATGGTGGATCATGCGCCGCAGGTGTTCACGGAGGTACAAGGGGTATAGCTTGCATCTCTATCTTACATCTGCATGGTACATCCCTTCGTGCATCGTCTTCTCTTCAGGCAATCGCTACGTCTGTGGCATGTCATGGCATGGGATCTGAGGATTCACACCGCGAAGCCGGGCTCGTCGAGGGCTTTCTTCTCGTCGTAGACGGAAGGACCGTCAAGCTCGAGGCTTTCCCTACGGCCCGTCATTTGTGACTCATGACAATCAAGGAGAAGCGACAGACCAAGTGGGCGGGAGTTCGTCAGCTGGTGGGAGGGCTGCGGACATTGGTGGCTGGATGGCGTTATGGAAGTCTCCACCGCCCCTACTAATCGTCATTCACTGCTCACCCGGAACATAGCGGACCGGACTCACGCCTTGGTGGTCCACTCCGGACGAGGCTTGTACTTGAGATAAGTAGTCCTGACGATGAACGTCCCGATATTAAGCAGGAACGCAACCATTATCATCCAGATCGCCGGCCTTTATCCCTATCAGCATCTCCCCTAGGATTACAAAGCGAGGGGAAAGACGAACCCAGGTTTGGTATCCGGGATGGACCCGACCGTGTCGAAGATCTTGTGTCTCACACGTACGACCTCGCCGATGTCCAGCGACCACTGATCGACCCATCAGCTTGGTGAGGTGATCCCGGTTTGCAGGTGTAGGAGGGCGACTTACTGCGATGAGGGTGAATGGCGAGGACCAGATTGTACCGGCGAAAGCCCAGCGTGTCCAGTCCCACGCGTGTTGGTCTCTGTTACGCCACGCCCCGGAGGCGGCGAGGCTCCAGGTGACGGTCATCCCGATTGCGAGACATGCTGGGGGCGGGGCATCAGCTCTGACCCGAAAACCGGATGGCGCTTGGAAGATCGGTTGGGAGGAGGGAAGTGAGTGGACGTACCGAAAACATGCATGATCCCGCTCGCGATCAGGTACGAGTCGGGGATCGCCATCGATATATCGGCCAACGTCTGGAGGGCCTCCGGAAGCTGTTCGAGCTCAGGCTCCATCGATCCGCCAAACGCACGGTTCGAGGAGCACTTGTTCCTATCACCCCATTAGCTTAGCATAAGTCACTCAGGTAGGGAGACGCACTCGACCCCGGGAACGCCATGGGAGCACCAACCCCACGTTCCGAAACTGACCGTGCCATTACTGTGTGTATTGACATGCACCACAGAGAGGCCGTTGATGATTGGATCGGAGAGGGAGGAGAGGAGGACGAGTAGGAAGGAAATGAAGACGGGGAAGAAGAGGTAGGTCGCTTGATTACCGTCCCAACCTCGGTAGGGTGGGACGGCATTGATGACCTGGTCAGAACCGGCTGTCTTTCTCATTCTGAAGTGATTCTCCTCTGTGGTGCAACCGTAAGCCTCAGAACAGTACAGCGCTCGCGATCGAGCGGTGGAAGATAGGAACGGCGTGTGAGAAATGAGACAGATCAGCGCTCTATGCAGTCAGCTTGACCAACTCGAGGGCATGCAAGGAGGAGATCATCCTTTCGCGAGTCGAAACACGGTCTTGGTTTTGTTGCGGAAGCAGGTGAGTGTGAGATCTAGTTATGAGACCCGTTTTAGCGGGTCCCGGAAAGGACGGTCGTACTTTGACGTGGGCGAAGTAAACGGTGCAGAGGTTTTGAGGTGAAGACCGTGAGGGAGTGCGGGAACCGTATGAGGTGCGAGGAGATGTGTCAAGGTGTAGTTGGCTGGATGGGGCTTGGAGGGAGCGGATTGACGTGAAACCGCAGTGGTGCAGGTTTGAACGTAACGTGGTGACAGTGAGAGGCGTTTGAATGAGACGTTTGCTGAAGAAAGGATAGCTTCTCATGTCCCGAGCTCGATCCAGACGCAGTACCTCGTTGAACCAGGTCAGATTAGCTAGAAATGATGTGGTTCGCGGTGTGATGACTTTGAGCAGGTCTGAAGGAATATACTCTCCCTCACAAATTGCTCTCTTCAGATCCCTTCAGCACTGAGGTCGGCTCGTTGGCATGATGTCTGACGATGAGAGATCATGAGAGATCGTTCCATGCAATGTATGCATATCTTCCGTCATTGCAGCGATTTGACGAATGCCTGGTACACACATGATGATCAGCCCTGACCATCATCAGCTGGATGAAGTCAAACCCACCTGCTCCAACTTGGACACCTCGCTCCTAAACCTCTCCACCTCCCTCCAACAATCCAACGGTCTCCCCTCCTTCTCCCTACTCGCATCAGCACCTATCCATGGACCCTCAACCGCCCATCCCCCCCTCCCTCTCCGAACTCACCGATAACACCTAACGACCCCCTCCTTCGCGCTCCTGACCCCCTCACTCTCCTTCTCCCGTCTCTCACTACCCATCCTCTCAACCTTCTCTCTCACTTCCTCGATATCCCTCCCAAGGACCTCCGAGCTCATCCCCGGTTTCTCCCGGTCGAGGTTCTCCTTCTCGAGTGCTGCCGAGATGGAGGAGAGGATCTCGGCTTCTTGCGCTCGAAGGTGGGCGGATTCGGCGGCAAGGCGGCGACGGACGATGTCATCCGGGCTGGAGGAAGGGGCGGACTTCTCCGGGGGTGAGGAGAGGCGGGAGATCAGGGAGGGGGAGAACTAGGTGAAATCAGCTGGGTCGGGGACGGGTTGCTTGGGATAAAGCCGTACTTGGACGGAAGTGGAGGGTTCAGGGACGGTGATGACCTGCTCCGTGGGAGGTTGGGAGGATTGTGAGGCGCCCATGGTGTCGGGTTATCGAGGTGGAAAAACAGATCCTCGAGGAGATTTCGAATATTGGATCCGGACGGTATCGAATTTGTGGCGAACGAGAGGCTTTATGGAGACTACCAAGAGCGAGCATCGCTGACGAGGCTAGCCAAATGAACTTGTTTATATGCATGGTAATCACTGATTGATGATCTTCGCGCCTCCCGACTCCATCTTCCCATTCGAGCTGACCTTCACCGTCCCCGCCCACGCCTTTCCCTTCCCACAAGGCACCTTGACCTCCACATCCCCATTCAGCTCATACTTCCTCAACCCCAACCCAACACTCCCATACTCGTAATCCGGCACGTCCACATCGTCCGGCCCAAGCAACAACACCGTCCCAGGTCTCACGAAGACCGGAATCATATCCAGCGGGTAATTCTCCTTTCGAACATATCTCGGCCCCTCGATCACCTCGCCCGTCCAGAAACACGTCCATCGACCTTCGGGGATATAGAACGATGCGACTGATGCGTGGAAGACGGTAGCAACGAGGAGGGAGTCGCCGAGCATGTGTTGTTTGGTCGAGGAAGGCGCAAGCGGGGTCGGTGGGGAAGTCGAGGGTCATCGGGCGGAGGACGGGAAGACCGGTCTCGTGTGCTTGTATAGCCTGCAGGACATGAGCTGGAGACATTGAGGGATACTTGAGACGTACTTGGCCGTAGAGGTATGGCATGAGGCGGAGCTTGGCATTGACCATCTTGGCGGTGACCTTGACCGCATCTTCACCATGATTCCAGGGAACACGATAGCTTCCAGAGCCGTGCAACCGAGACTACCCCTCCTCTGTCAGCATCCGTTACACCTCACCGGTTGGAGAATTCACGTGCGAAGAGAACAAGTCCAACCCGACCCACGACCCATCGACAGAACACCTCCTCCGGCGGAGTCCCCTCGAACCCTCCCATATCATGACTCCAGAATGCAAATCCACTCGCCGACATGCTCAAACCGCCTCGCAGCGTCTCCGCCATGCCCTCAAACGACGACGAGCAGTCTTTGCCCCAGTGCACCGGGACCTGCTGGCCACCCGACGTCGCAGATCGCGCAAGACTGCTGCTTCTCCGGTGCCGAGCTTCTTCTGGATCTTCTCGAAAATACACTTGTTGTACAGCTGAGCATAGTAGTTGTGCAATTTGCTAATCAAGTCAGCGTATTCTGAACCCTGTGTCAAGACCTCCGCTCACGATGCGTCCGAGCCATCGTGGTACACCACGTCGATATGCGGGATCCGCTCTCCAAAGTCCGTCTTGAGCGTATCGACTCCGGTATCAACAAGCTTTCCCACTAAGCCAGCATACCAGGCCCAAGCGGCTGGGTTGGTGAAGTCGACACAGGCCATCCCAGGCTGCCACTCGTCCCACTGCCAGACATCTCGGTTGCCGCTTGATGAAATAACCCTTCTCCGCCCCGTCCTTCCAGATATCCGCGCGTTGACCTGATATGGGATTAGAGGGGCAGAAGTTCCAGATGGAGGACGCACTGATATACGGGTTGATCCAAGCACATAAATTAGTGTTGATATTTCTGCTTGATCTCCGCGAGGTGCTTCTTCGGTCAGGGAAGGCTTCGGCGTCCCAAGAGAAGGAGCACCATTCGTATCGCTTCATCCAGCTGGATTCTCGTCAGCATCACATATGATCCGTGAACAGCAGCCGGAAAGCACAAGCAGTCTAGATGGAAGACCCGGACAGGACACTTGCGATCCTTCATGCCCTGCAGGAAGCCTGAGACCGTAGACTGATCGTATGAAGTGGTGAAAGAGGTGGATAGGTAGAGCCCGAACGTCTAGGCCGGAGGAAGGGCAGGGAGACCGGTCATCTTGACGTAGTTCTCCAAGACCTACAGACACATCAAACACATTGGGCAGCCATTGCGAAACGCTTACCGCTTTCATGCTTCCACCGCCGATGATGAAGTACTCCAGCTCTTTCCCCCTCACACTGATTCCCAGCTTCGAGCACTTCTCCCTCCCCACCTCAGAGTCCACCTCCTCGCTGTGGTTGACAAACACCCCGTACCCCTTCGATGAGGGGTATAACGGTATGTTCTTGTATGCCTGCTCGGTCTCCCTCCATCCTGGTTCCAAATCCCCACGTTCTGCCCGTTTTTGAATGGACCGAATCGCTCGCCGAGACGTAAATGGTCTCGCCTGCACCGAGGATGAACTCGTTCAACATGAAACGGACGTCTCCTCCTCCTGTCCGATACGGGGCAGCAGTGTTTCCTGATCGGGGGAGAGTATCGGGAAGTGTGAAGAGACAGCCGGTAGATGACATTTGGGGTAGAATCACCTCTAAAGGTGAGGCCGTAGGAGTATGGCGCGGTATTGAGGTCGACCGATAAGGTCGCAGAGGGGAACGTCACATATTCCTTATCCGGATGAGCGATCTTCGTCTTGGGTGCACTAGGTTGACCATCCGGGAACAGCTCGAACGTGGGTCCAAGCTCGCGCGGTCCTCGATGGTGTTCCAATCTGACTTTGATCACATCATCTACCGGCGAACTGATGTTGAAGGTCAAGAGCGTCGAATTGAGTGTGTCCCCGCGTGAAGCGATATGTTTGGTAGAAACAATGTACTCGAGCGCCTTGTCGCTGACCTCGAGGATGTTGGCCACTTCCACACCGCCGAGGAAGGCCTCATCAACCGGCTTTCGCCAGCTGCATAGCTGCTCAGCACTGGTTGAGCAAGAACGTGTAAGAGCTCACACGCCGTCAGTGAACTCCATCTTGTTTTTCTTCCTCTGGAGACCTCTAACAGCCCTTTGATGTCGATGATAATCCTTACACGTCCGCCGGTACTCTTGGACTATGCCGGTTCGTCAACCGGGCCGAATGGCTTGTATTCGGGCTACGCTTCTACCGCGGAAGGCGCTTCCGGGACGTATATTGCAGGTAATCAGCTACGCCGGCTACATCAGGGCAGGAACCAGCAGCTTCGCCTCCTCGAAATGCCGTATCTAAGGTACCAAGTACCTTTGGAGCAGCTGAAGCGGGCCCGGGATTCCAGGGATATATCAAAGACGAGGCCCTACTCAACACCCGCCTTGTTCCCGAATCTCAAAACACAATCAGATCGCCGCGCCATCAATCAAGATGCCCACCAACTTCGGGATCCACCAGGCTGGGAACGACGTCGTAGTGGCAGACAACGATGATATCGCGCAAAAGCTTGATTCCCACATGATCAAGGATGCGGAAGGCAGACGAGGCGGAGCCTGAGATGCCACTTGGTCAGGCATGGCGGATCCACAAGAAGATGATCCTGTGGTCCATGGCGCTGTTTAGAGCGTGAGTAACCCTTGATTGACTGAAGAAGGCGCTGATGATCAACACAGCTTGATCATGGAAGGATACGACGTGCGCCACTTTCACATCCCACAAGCTCCTTGATGACTGATCGAAATCATTCTTCAGGTCGTCGTTATCGGTTCTTTCTACGGTCAACGTGAGTTACCGCTGCCCATGCACCACATTGACTGATCGTGGTAGCTACATTCCTTCGAGTTTGGAGTCGTCGCTCCCATCCACCAACCGTTACGTAATCCCGCCTGAGTGGCAGTTCCGCCTTGTCCTCCGCGGGTGGTATCATCGGTCTCTTGATCGGTCTCTTGGTGAGTCAATCTAAACCCTTTGCAAGGTCTACCACTTCTGGGACTCGCATGGACGCCCTATGACGTGACATGGATCAACGGTTGGGTGGCCGACAGATTTAGCCCGAAAATCGTCATGATGACCTCCTCGATCTTCGCTCTGACCTGCTTCATCTTCATCTTCGTCTACGCCAGCTCCCTTGGATTGCTCGTTGCTGCGGAAGTCTACGCTGGATTCGAATGGCTTATTTTCGTGCGTCCCCATGGCACCCCGGCACATACCTCTGAATCCCGTTTCGCTAATCTACCTGGTCCCACAAGCAAACCCGGACCACAGCCTATGCGTCCGAAGTTTGCCCTATCCAGCTTCGCGGCTACCTCACCGCCTACGTCAATCTCTGTTGGTGTTGCGGTATCTTTTTATCTTCAAGTGTGGTCAGGGCGACCCTTGCCATCGCCTCCGACTGGAGTGCCGGGACCGACCGAAGGAGGACCGAAGATCGTCATAATGGTCGTTGGGATGCGGCTTCTCTCCGGTGAGAACCTGATCGATCAGGGTGTCCAGTTCCTCCAAGTCGCACATATCTCCACCAACCTCGCCTTCTCGCTCAACATGGTACTAAAATCGATGTTTGTCACGGTACCTCCGTCTCCTGGGGTCTACTGTACTTCGGTCGACGCACTCTATACACCATCGGAATGGCCACCATGGCCCTCGTCCTCTTCGTCATCGGCGGTCTCGGCTTTGTCAAACCCACCTACTCAGGCTACCAGTCCACCGTGTACGCAATCGGTTCACTGCTTATCGCTCTCGACTTCATCTATAACGCCACGCTCGGTCCAAAATGTTGTACCCTGATCGGGGAGATCTCCTCCACTCGTCTCAGCCTCGCCTACCAGATCATGAACATCATCTGCGGTATCATCGTTCCTCGGATGCTGTCCCCAATCTCTTGGAACTGGGGGACGAAGTCAGGAGTTCTCTGGGGAGCTAGGGCCATGTTCTCGACGATCTACTGCTACTCCCGCCTTCCCGAAACAAAGTGAGTGAAAAATCGAACGGACTTGCAGAAGGTTGCTGACGCCACACTAGGCACCGATCGTACGGTGAGCTCGACCTCCTCTTTGAGCACAGGGTACCGGCTTGACGTTTCAAGGGCACCAAGGTCGACCAATTTGCTGTAAACCACGAGGTACAGGATGTGGATGCGGAGAAGAAGGAGGTGGGGCAGGATCAGACGTTCACGCACCTCGAGTAGGCGTGTCTTACAATCGCACGACCTGAGGGCATGGGCGGTTTGAATGAGCTGTGATCTTCCAGTGAAATTCACATGTAATTCCAGTGAAATTCACATGTAATTCCAGTGAAATTCACATGTAATTCCAGTGAAATTCACATGGGCAGCGATCATGCTACGGATTCGAAGAAAGTCCGATCTGCTCCTCCCGTCGATGTCGTCTTGAGTCAGGTTGATACAAAATATCATTCGCCCGACTGGCATCTGGCCATCGTTTCGCATGTCGGTGGTCGAGAGCCACCAGCAGACGTTGCATGAATGGGGGCGCGTTGGACTGGAAGTCCTTGAGGACCGCCTGCCGCACCTCCGAATCTTCGTCCCCACTGATGACCGAGCTGTTGATCCCAGCATTGACCACATGGGTCTGGAAGGTGGCCACCAGTCCGGTCCAGACCGTGTAGATGACGGCCTTGCGCGAGAAACTTCCCCGTGTCCTCATTCTTCATCTGACCGAGTATCTCGATCACTCGCCGCACCTTGATAAGGAGCGAATCCTTGTCGGCGTAGCAGGGCTGGACTATGTGGGGCTCCAGCCAGCGTTGGAGCTCTACCAGGAAGGACTGTGCCGAAGGGCCGACCTCGCCTCGTACGCCTCGTAAGCCAGACGAGTTGCCTCGTCCAGCTCCGGTACCTCGTTGTGCTCGGTGACGGACTGGTACATGACGAGGGGGAGACCCGCATAGTCCGACGAGGAGGCCGATCGCCGGATGATAAAA
>JAABUL010008435.1_pt1 | contig 10488 bp, 3 predicted proteins | sample 5559151 | NCBI WGS metagenome assembly JAABUL01 (sample SAMN10711876, study PRJNA513368) | rock metagenome | isolation source: Antarctica rocks | place: Antarctica: Victoria Land, Pudding Butte sud | reverse complement strand
ATATAAGTTACTATAAGCGAGGTAAATAATTAGCCGGCTTTATTTATATCTATTCTAAAGTACCTTAGCCTATTTACTATTAAAGCCCGCCGAAGGCCTACTATTATATTAAAGGCTATAGTATAGTATAAATACTTTATATAAGATTAAGACTAGGTAAAATTAGATATCTAAGCTTATACTAGAGATTATAAATACCTTCCGTTTTAAAGGTAAATTATAAATCCTATATCTTAATCCTTAATAGATTATAGAAATATAATACTATTAGGTATCTTACTTCTTTATCCTCTTTCCTTATCTTATAATATATAAATATTAATTATAATATTATAGATCTATTATAGCTTCCCCCTAGAATTCTATTTTCTTAAATTCTTACTAGCTATCCTCCTTATAGTATCCTTCTAAACTTCATAAGCTTAATAACTCTTAGAAATCCTATTATTATTATTAATACTTTACTCCTAATAGTAGTAACTTTAAATATCTACTTATAACTCTATACTAAAAAGTTTATTATTTAGGTATTAGGTATAGAAGACTTTATTTACCTTATCTTAGATTATATACCCGCCTACTTACTAACTTATTACTAGATCTATATATATTTTCTTAGGTAATTCTAAGGTATATAACTTATATCTAATCTAGTTATCTAATATATAATTCTAGTTAGGCTTAGAAGCCTATTTAGGACTTTTATTCTATTATATACTTAAATATATCCTCCTTATAATATAAACTAAAAATATATATAGTAGTAAATATAATCTTAATAAATATCTTTAGGATATCTAAGTAGTTAAACTTATACTAGATCTTAATTATATACGTATAATTTAACCTAATTAATCTAATAATACTATTCTCCGCTTCTTCTTTTAAATCTATAATCGCGCCTATATATTCTACCTAAATTCTACTAATTATTTTCTAGGTATTTAATACTCTTAGCCTAATTTATATAATAATTATCTTCTTTATTAAAGCCTTCATCCTCCTTCTCTTTTATAATCTCTTTAGTATTAGTAATATAATACGCTTTCTTATCTAGCTTAGTATTACCTTTATAACCCTTTATTATTTTATATTTACTACTTATAAGATTATAGTAGAAGTAAGCTATATTAATATAATAAATCTTAAATATTAAATCTATATTAGGACTAAAATATTTATAATTATTATAGGTTACGTTAATATAGCTTTTAATATTTATATTTTAATATTATTAATCGTAATAGTATTAAGGCTATAACTTATAATAAGGCGGAAGTTAAGTATTATAGTAATATTTACTATTAGATTTATATAAGTTTAGGGGAATTTATTATTACCTTATATAGGAGGAGAAATATAAACTAACGGAGATTACTAGGATAGTAATAGCTAGCTTAGTACGCTTGATAGTAATTATTTAAGTAAGGTATAATACTAATATTTTCTAGGACGGAGTATAAACTAGTATTCTAAGGTAAGATAGATATTCTTATACTTGGATATTAGACTACTTAGAGAGTAATATCCTTATATTCGTACTAGCTTAGAAGGTTATAAATTTTTACCGGCTAACCTTTTCTAATTATATTGAAATAAATATCGATATTATATATATCTTTATCCCTGTAATACCTAGATTCTTTTACTAGTATAAACTTGATCTTAGAGGCCTTAATAACCTTTAAAAGTTAATAGGTCTATCGACTATATAGTCTAGCTATAAGGGATTCTATTCTATAGAGAATAAAAGTACCTAGACTTAGCAAGTAGATATTTTTAATTAATCTGATTATTAAGTATAATTTAGAATCACCTTATATTTAATTAATTACTGATTTAATTTTCGTAGAGAATTATTAGAAACGCTTTATATATATTATAATAGCTATAACTATAGTAAAGTCTTAGATATAGATTAGGAAAGCTTATATAAGGCTATTAATCCTAGAAATACGCAGCTACTATATAAATGTTAAAGAAACGCCTATAATTAATATAATAACCGATAGTAGATATAAACCTGTTTTGATAAATATACCTCTTAGCGGTAAAATATCAAAGGTACTCTAATAGGTTTAAAGTATTTCGCGTAGAGTCTACTTAAACAATTTAAACCCTCCTGGAATACTAGTCTAAAAAAACCCAGTTGGATTATATATCTTACTAATCCGTTAAAGATTAACCTTACTTACTACGCCGTATAAACTAATTACGTCCTAGAAGTTCATAGTATAATTAAGATACTTATAACTATTAAAGAGATTTATAGCCTTCGTAGCTTACTTAATATAACTAATTAACGTCTTTACTACGTTATTAATATATTAATTATTACCTAGCTAGGTTCAGGTAATTTTAAGTAGGTATAATACTAAGGGACCCTCTAATACTTTTAATCCTAGCGAATTTCCTAAGATTACGGCTAGGACTCTTTGTAGTATTATAAAGTACTAGATCCCGCTTACGTTCCTAATAGAGTTAACGGTTAAGTTCTAGAGCGTATAAATTTCCTGAAGAATACTTCTACTTAGAATAAATACAATATTTATATAAATTCCGCTTAAGCTTGAATTAGCATCTTTAAGTCTTATATAGGACTCGATTTAGCTAAGTTATATACCGAGGGTTTAGAACTTACTTAGACTCTTCTTTATTTATGAAGTTAGTTATATTAAAGATCCTTATTATACTACCTAGCTATGATTAGATTACTATAAAAGGGTAAAAGATCGATAGGTCTATCGTATACTTAGTATAATAGATACTATTCGAGATAATAATACTTTTTATTACTTCTATATATCTAATCGCTATAATTATTTCCGCGTAGGGATCGAATTTCTTAGGATTTAGAAAAGTTTCAATTACTTATAACTATTAGGGTATAGTAATCAAAGGATAGGTTATGAATCCTCCTTAAAAGTTACCTAGCGGAAACGTCTAGAAGTTAAATCTTGTAATAATTCCGAAATTATTCGAGCCCCCTTTAAACGCTATGAAAAGGTCTAGATTCTACTACGTATTAGCGCTAACTATTTAGCTGTCTACAAGGATAATCTCGATATTTACTATGTTATCGTAAGCGAATCCCCTTTACAGTAAGAGAAATAAGCTTCTACCTAAACTTTCGATTAATTTTAGACCTTAGAGAAAGAGCTAAGCGTATAAAACTACCTCCGGTAGTTAATCCTCCAATTTTAAGCCTAGCGACACGACCTCTAACAACCGTCAGGTTTAAAGGCTGGAGCTTCTCATAGATATTATCCTAAATCGACCTAGCGTTAGCGGACGTAATTATGTAGTCTACATTTAAGTTAACAACGTTCATGACTCTTAAGTTAATCGTGACGCCATTCTCAATGTTTGTAGTACCCGCGAACGGTGTGTAGCCTCCACTTCGAATAGTAAAGGACGATGAATTCGAGTTACTTAGTTGTTTTCCTACTAGGATCTTAACTATAAGTATAACGTCTGAAGCGTATATTAGGCTTACTATACATGTTAGCGAGAGACGAGCCTCTTAGAACTAGTATAAGAGTATAGAGGTGTTATACGTAGCGTTACTCGAATATAATACCTTTTCATAAAGTATAGATAATAGGGCGGAGTATAAGATAGAGTTATTATATACTACTATAATAGTTAGAGATATAGTCATTATAAGTAGTATAATTAGTAGTAGAATATTAAGAAGCTATATAGAAGGTATAATTGAAGATTAGAATCCTACTTTATAAGTTAATAGATTAAGGTAAACCGAGTAAACTATATAAACCTTGAAGATATACTCCGTTACTAATACGGATTATAAAGTTAGTAGCAGCTAAACTAATATTATAACGAAAAATATAATCGAGTCTAATATACTAATAATCCCTAGCTTATTACATATATCTATTTACGCTAGGTAGAATAGACTGTAAATAACTATAATAGTACGAATTAAAATAACTGAATCTTATCTATAACCTACTAGTAGATATTATATTCTTATTCACTTAGTAGAATCCTATAACCTCTTAGAACTACCTATATAAAGTCCTTTAAACTATTACGTATTAATTTCGTATCGAGTAATGTATTTTATAAAGAGTCCGAGACAGTAGAATCCGTTTGATACAGCGGAATCAAATCCATATATACGCGGTGCCGGTTGCTAAATCTGCAGCCTATCGGAGGAGACTTCCAATATCGTGCGGAGCCGAAGGACTCTCGCTTCTACATGGATTCTACTGGATAGAGAGCCCGCCTAACCTCCCTCTCCACCTCCTTGCTACGCATGTACCCTTTTTAACAAGGCGAGCCCCTGTTTGGCATTATCTCCGGACACATATATTTCTATAGGGGGGCGGTAAATAGGTTTTCGATTCCCTTGATCTTTCTAGCTTTATGGTTGCTACAACTCTTACATAGGCTATAGTCTTGTAGCTCTTAATTCTTGACTAGTCTTCGTTGCTCGTCGTTCGATTAGATAAGAATATCTATATCTGCTATGTCGACCGTTCTCTCGTTGCTGCCGTTACATCGCATTCCTGGGGTCTATCATGGCAGATTTGGGGCGTTCATCTGAATATGAAATAATGTTAAAAAGATAGTAAAAGCTATCATTCAGCGTGTGAGCCATCTTACTTCAGTCCCCTAGTTTCGTTCTCTGGCCTGTTTTTGCTTTCCCTACTCTGTTGAAGTCGCGACAATTTTGCGTTCATGCCCCATTATATGAAATTCTGATCCTATAAGTAATATATTTATTCGTGAGATGAGCCTGCTTCTTGCGTTCCGGTTATTCAATTAACGATGATGACCGTCGAACATCGGCCTCAAACTTCGGCTGGGAAGATACATCGCGCAGCTGTTCCTGTGTGATAGAGATGTCCTGTGTGAGACGGATCTACGAGTCCCCAGCCCGAGGGGCCTTCGCCGCTTTGCGCTCGGAGCCACCCGGGTTCAGACTTTTCATCCTGAATCTTTCACGATCTTCTGAAGTGTGTGTATTACTCCTGCCCCACTCCGTGACGCTAGGATTGTGATCAGGGAGCTTCTCCCGCGCAGAGCTCCTTAGCAAGTGCGTGAGGCTGGAACTCAAGGATGAAGTCCAGGACATGAGCAAGGTGTTCTGGCGAGTAAAGAACTGGTAAATGGTAGGCATACTGGAGGCGGCGACGCCGGCAAACATCTTAATTTGCCTTTACATGATCAGCTCTCTAACGAAATCATAAGACGGGGCAGGATGGCTTACGCCCAAAGCAAAACGTAGGCGACATTCCACGATGCATCGCCAAGGCCTCCCTAGAGCTAGACGCGGTAGTATAGGGTTACAATGGAGGCGATAGCAGCACTAGAAGCAATGACACGTCAGCATTCGCCACGAAGCTGTTCACCTGCTTGGAATATAGAGGCTTACAGCCCCCCAGTCATGAAGATGACCAGTACACCAAGCTTCTTCACCATGGACATCTGCAAGGTCAAGACAGCCGGAATTAGAAGAACCAGGAGGTACCAGTCAACCAGTATGCCGATGACGCCGGCCGGGATAGAGAAATTTACAAACTCGAGGTAATGCCATGACAGTATGCCTTCAAGAAAGGACTCTCCAGGCCACGGACTGTTCAATACAAATGCTATAATCGAGACAGCCACGTAGAAGATAACTGAGACTATGGCTCCGATCCACACACAAATCCTAACCCATCGCAGGGGGCGGAACAGCAGGTAGTACTAGATGAAGAGGCTGGATTTAATCAGACCCAAAGCTGGCGTAGCCATGATCGTTGTAACGTAGTCTTGCTGTTCTGTCATTAGCGAGGTACTTTAAGGACAAGTATGCCATCATCACATACGTAGAGACTAGGCTTATTCAAGGCCTTATCCAGGTGGATGTCCCATATGTGTTTACCTGTTTCTCCATTGATGCATCCTGTGGATGGTTAGCGTAGCTGGAAGGAGTTAAGTAGCAGGGCCACTTACCGTTAATAATGACCACAAAATACACGATACTACACATCTGAATTATAATATTAGACGTTTCTATTGATTTGCTTGATGACCGGATCGGCTCACGAAACCCAACGAGCAGGTCACTAGTATAAATAGTCAGTTTGGAAAACATTTCAGGCGTACGTGTCTGCACCGATATCATATACCATCATCCTATTTCTAATTCTTCTTGATAGCTAGCTTCGTGTAGATCCGAATAGAGAAACAGAGTACGGCGAGGACACTGAACGTTATTCCAACGCCCAGTACAACAGGAACCCGAGTTGAGGGGTGTGCGAAATTTGGCTCGATACCCGGGGGCGGTTGTCCGGCTGGTAGTGTCTTCAGTACAGCCGGAGGTATGCTTTCAATGACCTTCGGATCAATATAGCCAGCAGACATGATTAAGACGAGCGAACTGTCATGGTACCATCAGAGCGATATCTGCGACGAAAGGTAAGCTATAGAGTTGATATTTTTTTTTCCGTGGCGATAAAGAGTGGGCCTCGATACTCCAGTATTGCCTTGAAAGACCCTTGAAACATTTTGAAAAGACGCAGGTGCCTCATAGCTACATCTATTTGCGGCCAGGGAAAGGCGAGCATAATTAACGGGGTTGCATTACATCAGGCGCAAGTATCAATACATAGGCTAATGGTAGAGGGCTGACGGTTCATGAATCGCGGCAGCTCAAGTCGGCATTTCGCACGGACCTGTCTCTAGCCTGGATGCATCAGCCCGATGATCTCAACCTGTCGTCCAGATCAGTCAAGGGGCGGTCTGCCTGTGTACTGCTGATAATTGCATGATGATTGCAGGATTAGGGAGGTCTACACCAAAACTCCTGGACAAGCCCTAACCCTACTTTTGGAAGACAGCCCCATTTTTATATGCGGGGCGCTATCCGAGACCTTAGCGAGGAGTCTTGGCGTCTAGGACTTTTAGTGCAGACCTCCCTAATAAAGTCAGAATCCATGAAACACGTCAGATGCGTAATAGGTATGTAGAATTGATAAGGAAATCGGGCCCGTGATATACTTATATATAGAATTAATGGAACCATGTTAAAGTCTTACTCTTATTATAATCGACTGATATTCCGCTATATACAGCTAGCATGGTGGCGCGGAACAAGATTTGATTTCTAAACGCCCCGCCGGAGACTAAGTACTTGCCGGCCGGTCGAAGTACCTAAGGTACTAGTAATCAGGGCGCCCCTACTACATTCTAGCCCCGTTTCTTGCAAGGATTAGTAGATTCCGCCGATACTCTACTTCCTACCACCTACTTTAGGCTGACTTATAGATACCTTATATGCATATTTCTTTAGTACTCTCCTATCTCCCTATTTCAGGCTTATACTACTACTATGATCTTACTAGAAAGCTAGGAGCCTATAATATCTAATCCTTGCCTTAATACTAAGAGACTAAGGTAATAAGAGTAGAGCCTATTATTATCAAGTATATTAACTTATATCCTCCTTCAACGAATCGGCTTACCTAGCTTTAGTCTGTAGTTATCTAACATGTTATTAGCGGACTATATTCCTTTATATATATCTGTGGAGCGAAGATCTTTCGATTGGAAAGTAATAACGTCTAGCGAAAGTAATTTCTCTTAACCCGTCCTTTTAGGGGTCTATAAGTACGTACTATAATACCCGCTTCCTACGATACAAGTAGGAAGACTAACTTTAGTATAAACGTATCTACCTTATACACGGATCCTATCTACGAGTAGGCTATTCCTGTAGTACCTAAGGCTTTACAATTAATTTCAAGCTTGAGTATTATTAATACCTCTCCTAGTTAACACTAGCATTGGTTTTATATCATCTACTCTCTCTTAGCCTAGCAAGCAGCGGCTATCTTATAGAAATTCTACTAGAAGGTACCGGTATAATTAACATTGATAAAGTACTACTAATACATGTATTAATCCTCTTCTTAGTCTAATATAACTATCGCGGTATACCTAACGCTATTAGGTAGATAGTTAACAGTATTACATATAATCGTTGATTCGGAAACGCTTCTTCAAAAGGTATATAATAAGGTATATACAGGGAATTCCTAGATTACTGTAAGGAAACCTCTGATATACTTAGTCTAATAGAAAACCTTTCGCCATTCCGATAACTGATCGCTAGATCGTCTTCGTATCGGACTGTTATCAGCTTAAATAGCTGGAATGTAAACCTGAGTCTATACTATTAAGTGAAGAGGCGCTACCTGAAGTATAGTCCCTAGGATCTTGTCTAGCCTTTGTAGAGTATAGTAGGATTCCTGCTAAAGTACGCTAGCTTGTATTAACAGAGTTAATCTTAGGCTATTATTAAGTAGCGCCCGAGTATAAGAGTCTTAAGAGTGAATCGTTTCGCGTTATAATTAATGTACTAAAGAATAAGCTTCGGTTAAACGTTCCCGCAATAAGTAATACCTTGAAAATGCGTATTAAGGAGGTAGTAGCCCTGGAGATAGTACCTCTGAACGGTATATATATAGTTTAAAACGTTGCCTTACCTATAATAGCCGTTCGTACTAACTAACAAGTCTTCACGACCAGATAAACTCGAACAAGATTAGAGCGAATAGTGAAAGGTCCGGCTTATACTAGCGCTCCTACGTAGCTTCAATTAACTAAATCTCTTTGCATTTGTTAGGGAGGGACAAGGTAATTATCGAGACCCCTTCTTTGCTTAGTACTTAACTAATATTACCTGCATCGCCCTAGCCGACCGCTTCGAGGTCTACGATAATATTATAAGCTTCTTCTGGAGCTATACGAAAGCTTTCCTAATTCTAATCCTTATACTAGGCTTTTTTCTACTATTAGTAATGCTTTTTAATAAGTATAACGCTTTATTAAGCTTATAGCGTACAGGATTATAGGTCCCGTAGTAATAGGTTTCGGTTTAACGCGAAAGAAGGTTTATAATTATCTGTGATAGATAACCTACTAAGCTCTTGAAGGCGAGTATTTAAAGGAAGGAAAGCCGGTTAGTAAGGTATCCTATCTATTAACAGCAATAAAGCTGATAATTATATTAGTAAGTATAAGGGAATATCACTTAATAGATAGCTAAGATAGCTAGGATTAAAGACGCCGTTACAGTCGCTAAGATTACGCTTGGTTTTCTGTTCGCAAGTGCATTCCAGGTCCTAATAGTATAACAGATTTCTACGATTTATTACTTAAGGCTAACGCTCTAACCTAGGTTATATAGTTCTATATCTATAATCTCTACAAGTACCTAGGATACTACGACAGACTTAAAGCTAAAGCTATAGAGTACGTAGACGTGTTATTCAGCTCCTTAAATCAGGAGATATCCTATCTTAATAGCTTCGTGAAAGAGACTACCCGCCTAAGCCCTAGTCTAATTCATAAGTTAATCCTACTTCTATATAAGAGAAAAGATTAAAGTCTAGATATTAATATCGTATACTAATATAAAGTCACCTAATAAAGTTAGTACTCCTCGTATAATTATAGTTCTATATACCTTCCCTAATAGCTATTATATACTAGCTAGTAATTAGCTCGCTATACTATAACTCTCGCTTATACGGGATGAAAGTATTTAGCGGCGTGCCTTAACCTTTAAAGGATTTCGCTTCGTCGATGAAAATAATAGTATATTAAAGTCTCGACTTACTTATCTAAGTTATAAGTTTCCCTTCTAAGGATTAATTTAGTACGTATAATAAGCTAACCTCTTAATCCTTACTTAGGCTTATCTATAATACTCCTTCCTATTAATACTACTATTCGCTTTACGTCCTAACGCTTTATTACTGCAATGACTAACGTAGTCGTAAACTGATAGTCCTGCGCGCTTCTATATATCCGTTATTATGAAGATGATACTCTTATATCTTATCCTCGACTACGAATTCAAGCTAGCAGACCCGATAGCGCGGCCGTTCCTAATATTTGGTAAGATAAGGCTGCCGAGTCCGTTTATAACAATTCTAGTGCGGAAGCGTACAGTTAGTAGCGATAGCGATCAGGCGGTCTACTAAGGTATATAGAGGTTAGCGTTATAGAGGTAGTTCTTACTACCTTAATTAAGTAGCTTGTAGCTAGGCTACACATTGATTAGCCTTATAGTATAGAGTAGCTAGAAATCTCGTAGCTAGAAATTAATTATCCAGGTATATACTACGAAATCATATAACTTACTACTATTCATAGAAATCAAGCGATCTAATTACTTTAAATTTCCCGTGTACTAGTACTAGACTAGTTTAGCATAAGCGCTAACGGTTTGTAATAGGTATATATTTAGGTATTTATTAGATCTAGATTCTTCCGCCTTAATTCCGAAGAGTTCTTAAAAAGCGGGTCTCGTAGTTATTTGCCTGGTAATTCCCCCTACCTAAGTAAGTATGTAGCTCATCTATGATACGCTATGTCTCTGATTACTTGTATAGTTTAGTTCTGTTTTATTACGCCTCCTTAGCTATCCCGCTTCTCGTACTAATACCATCTCCGTCACTTTATGAT
>JAABUL010008433.1_pt1 | contig 10490 bp, 9 predicted proteins | sample 5559151 | NCBI WGS metagenome assembly JAABUL01 (sample SAMN10711876, study PRJNA513368) | rock metagenome | isolation source: Antarctica rocks | place: Antarctica: Victoria Land, Pudding Butte sud | reverse complement strand
CGTCGCCGGGCGTCCCGCGCAGCCCCCGGGCGGTGTACGCCGGGCCGGCCGCCAGCCGCGCCTCCTCGGCGAGCCGCCGCGCGGCGGCCGCGTCCCCGGTCAGCCGCTCGAGGATCGCCACGCCCACGCCGTAGCCGCCCAGGGCATCCTTGCCGCTCCGCACCAGCAGCGCGGCCAGCCGGTCGGTCTGCGCCGCCAGGAGCGGGGCGACGCGGGCCTCGACCGCCCTGGCGGCCGCCTCCTCGACACGGCGCTCGATCGTCGGGGCCAGTAGCCCCTCCGTGCCCTCGTCGAGCTCGCCCACCAGCGCCCGCCGCAGCAGGTGCTCGACCGCCTGGGAGGTGGTGCGGAACCGGTCGCGGTGCCGCCGGGCGTATTCGGCCAGCGCCATGTCCGTCTCGGCCGTCAGATAGATTTCGCGCCGTCGCCGGGGTGCCATCCCTGCCTCCTCGCCCCCTTCGCCGGGGTATTGCCGGGGTGTTGCCCCCGCACGCCGGCCCGTAGATCCTTGATCACACCCCGCGCGTCGACGGCGACACCGGGGGTGTTGCCGGGGTGTTGGGGCCGCGCAGTGCCTGGGTTGTGGCGGCGCGCGGGGTGTGCCTTTATCCTGCCTTCACGCGCGACGCCGCCGCAGCGGCCCGCGCCCACCGGCGCCTGCCCCTGGCAGTCGAGGGACGAGCGCACCACATCCCCGAGGCGCTGCCATCTCCGGCGGGCCGTCGCACCCACCGACGCTCAGCGCCCGTGCGCCGCGTTCCACAGCAGCGCGATCGTGAGCGCGACGGCGGCAGACACGCAGAGCCCCACCACCACGGCGCAAAGCACGGCCGCAAGGATGAGGCGCACGCGGGCCACGTTCCGCACGATCCGCCCGATATCCGTCTCCCGTGGTTCCATGTCGCCACCCCTGCCCGTCCCAACATGGCTCAATCCCCTGCGGCCGGGGGTGCCGCGCGGCGACCGGCCAGCGCCCCCGCGACCGCCCCCTTCACCGTCAGCGAGGCCCCGCCCGTCGCCGCCGCCACCGCCGCGTCCGCCGCCCGCCCCGCCTGCCGCACCACCACCTGCGCGCCCCGCCGCAGGGTGAACTGGGTGTGCAGCCCCCAGGGCGTCCCGGCCATGATCGCCAGGAGGGCCAGCGCCGTCAGCGCCCCCAGCGCCCCCGTCGCCGGCGAGAACTCGCCCCGCGCGTCGGTGAGGGTCAGCCCCCCGGTGATCGCCCCGAAGACCCGGAACTCCAGCGCCCAGAGGACCGGCCAGAGGAGCGCCTTGACCAGATGCTCGGCCCACACCCCGACCCAACCCGCCGTGCGCGGGTGGATCCCCAGCGGCAGCAGGAGCGGCCCGGCGACGTAGGTGAGCAGCAGGAAGGCGAGGCCGACGATCTTGACCACGCCGATCGCGATCACCAGCAGCGCCCCCAGCAGGCCGAGGAGGTACCAGAGCGGGGCCGCCGTCGGCAGCAGGAGCTTCAGGGTGGTCGTGAAGGCCCCGGTGGTGGTGTCAGTGCCGACGTGCTGGATGCCGAACGACAGCGCGCTCGCGCCGCGCAGGAGCCAGCCGACGAGGGTACGATAGAAGCCCAGGGCGAGGAGGACCGCCAGCAACCTCCCCAGGGCCGCCTGCGGCTCCTGCTCGCGCCCGGCCGTGAACTGGATCACCGTCGCGGTGAAGGCGACGAGGCACGCCCCGACCGCCGCGGCGCGCAGGTCGTCCACCAGCCGCTGGACGTTGCCCATCCCGCCGTCCTCGGCCAGCAGGTTCGGCGTCGCCAGCACGAAGCCCGCGAGCTGGTCGCCGAGCTGCGCGATGCCGTCGCCGACCAGGACTTCGTAGAGACCCTTCAGGAGCCCCGTCAGCAGCGCCTTCCAGTCGATGGCACCCAGGACCGCTCGGGCGAGGGACGCGGGCGTGGGGAGGCCGAAGCCCGCGCCGCTGTCGCCACCGCCGTTGCCGCCGTCGCCCCCGCCCCCGCCCGCGGCGCTGCCGTCCGCCACGCACCCCTTGGCCTGCCCGGCCCAGTAATCGGGGCAGTTGTGCGGCGAGCCGGTCATATCGGGCGGGGCCGCGTAGCCGGAGGTGGCCCAATCCTTCCCTTGCGCCTGGTACTCGGAGTAGAGGCGTTGCACGCTGTCCGCCGCGCAATTGCTGCCGCCCGCCTTGCGGCAGTCGTCCGCCCAGCGCCCCACGCGGTCCCCGGCGGTCTCGGCGCGACCGTTCGGCCCGCAGTCCCCGCAGCCCTTGTCCCGCTGCGGGTCGTAGGGCGGGATCGCACCGACGGGCGCGGGCATGGGCGTGGCGGTCCCGCCGGCAGACGACGGTTTCGGCACGGCGGTGGCGGTCGGCCCTTTTGGCACGACGGTCGGGGCGACGGTCGGCGCGGGGGTTCCGAGCGCGGCCGCCAGCGCCACGGTGGGCGACCCCAGTGCCGCCAACGCCAAAACGGCAAGAGCAAGCACGCTGACGAGCGTGTGATATCTGATCATCGTGGTGCTCCTCGCTCACGCCGCTCAGCGGCGCACGCAGCAGGCGTAGACCCGGCGCAGCAGGCCCACGGCGTCGTAGTCGTCGCTCCCCGCGCCGCCGGTCGGGCCGCTCCCGGTCAGGATCTGCGGCCCGATCCCGAGATGGAGGTGCGCCTCGCCGCCGTCGGCGTTGCCGCTGCGTCCGAGGAAGCCGAGCGGCTGTCCGGTGGCGACCGTCGCCCCCGCGCTCACCAGCGGGCGGTCGTGCAGGTGGGCGTACCAGTAGCGCAGCCCGTCGTCCCCGGCGACGAGCACCGCCCAGCCGCCGAGGGTGTCGTAGTCGGCGTACTCCACCCGCCCCCCGCGCATCACCAGCAGCGGCGTACCGATCGGCGCGAAGAGGTCTGACGCGCCGGGGTACGTGCCCCAGTGGAGTTCGATACTCCCGGTGTAGCCGACGATCGGGAAGACGTAGCCGCCCACCGCCTCGCCCGACCCCGCCGCCGGGAGGGTCGGGGGGCCGGCGTGGTCGCGCAGGAGCCCGAGGAGGATCCCGGCGTAGGTGGCCCCGCACGGGAAGCCGTTCCGGGCGTTCTCCAGGTCGGCGCAGGGGTTGTAGATCCCCGCGAAGGCCTGGAAGTCGTCCCCGCCGCGCGGCGGGTAGTAGTCGGCGACGTAGGCGAACCAGATGCCGAGACCCGCGTCGATGCTCGGACACGCGCCCCAATGATGGTTGAGGCTCGACGGTCCGGGGCCGCAGCCCCACGCGGCGGCGTAGGGGGCCATCGCCTCCCAGATCAGGTTGCCCCCATTGCCGGGGACATTCAGGCCGACGGTGTCCATCTGGCTCTCCACCTTCCACACGACGATCAGGAGCGGATCGATGCCGAAGCGCCGCCCCAGCGCCAGGATCGCCCCGGCTTCGGCGACGAGCGGGCTGTCCGGCTGCATGGACGCGATGAAGCGGGCGATCCGGGCGGCGTCGGATGGGCCGAGCCCCAGGTCGTGGATCGTCGGGCGCGCGCCCGTTGTGGCGGCGTAAACCGGCCCGCTCGCCCGGGCGGGGACGCCGCCCACGGCGGGATTGCCGCCCGTCAGCGCGCCGAGGAGCGCGCCCACCAGGGCGGCGACGAGGAGCACGGCGAGCAGCGGCACCGCCAGGACCCCCAGGCAGCCGAGGCACCCACCGGCGGTGCAGGAGCGCATCGCCCGCCCTCAGTCGTCGCCGACGACGAGCGTCGGCCGCTCGCGCCGCGCCGCGCCGCCCTCGGCCCGCAGCGCCTCGCGCTCGGCCGGGGTCATCCCCGCCAGCGCGCGGACCGCCGCCCAGACCGCCGCCGGCGTCCGGCCCTGCGGCCCGCTATGGCGCGCGATGGCGAGATCGCGCAGCTGGCGGTCGGCCTGGTGCGAGGTGAAGAGCCAGTATTCCTCCGGGGTGACGTGGAGATCGACCGTGCCCGCGTCGGCCCCGGCGCGGGCCACCAGGTAGGCCCCGGCCTTCTGCCCCTTGACGGTCCGCAGCTTCGCCACCTCCGCCTCCTCGTCGGGCGTCAGCCCGAAGACCGCGCCGACGCGCTGGCGGTTCTCCTCGCTTTGACGGAGGAGGAGCTGCACCGCGGCGTTGTCGAGCACCACCCGCCCCAGCGTCCCCTCGTAGTCGCGCACGGACTGGCTCATGTTGAGCGTGGCGAGGGCGTGGTGGCGCCCGGTGCGCGCGGTCTCGCCGACGAAGCGGGCGCTCGCGGGGTGGTCGAGCCAGCTCCAGCCCTCGTCGAGGATCAGCAGCACCGGCAGGTCCGCGCGCCGCCCGATCTGCGTCCAGACGTGCTCGAGGAGGGGCAGCATCACCGCGGCGAGGAGTTCGGGCCGCCGACTGAAGCCCTTGAAGTTGAAGACCTCCAACGGGGCATCCCGCCGCACCGTGGTCGGCCCGTCGAGGAGGCTCGCGTAGGTGCCCTCGCCGACCCACGACGCCAGGCGGTCGGCCAGGGTGCCGTACCGCTTCTGCCGCTCCGGGTCGGCCTCGCCCTCCTCGGCGAGCTGGCCCCGCGCCGCCGCGCGCAACCGGGCGTGCAGGTGGCGCTCATAGGGGCCGGGGGCGTCGGCAGGGCCTCCCGCTCCGCTGCCGACGGCGTGGTCGCGGTAGACCGCGCGGCAGGCGGCCTCCAGGAGCGCCCGCTCGGCCAGCGGCAGCGCCTGCCCCGGCTCGGCCAGCAGCAGCGCGTGGAGGTCGAGCAGGTAGTCGATCTTCTCGCGGTCGGGGGCACCCTCGCCAGGGGCCAGCGCCCACGGGTTGATGCGGAAGCCGGAGTCGAGCCCGACCTGGTGGACGACCGCCCCCGGCACCGCCGCCACGAGGTCGTCCCAGTGGCCGGTCGAGTGGTCGAAGACGATGACGCGGCCGGGCCAGGCCAGGTGTTTGAGGGCGAACGACTGGGCGAACATCGTCTTGCCGCTCCCCGAGCCCCCCAGGCAGACCATGTTGTGGTTGTCGAGGCCGGGGTGGAAGAGGTCGAGGGTGACGGCCTCGCGACCGGGGTTGGAGAAGCCGATCAGGCGCCCTCCCGGCGTCCCCGCCCGCCCTTGCAGGAACGGCAGGGTGTCGGCCAGGTTCGGCGTCGTCACCCGGTAGGCCAGCCCCGCCGGGTTGGTCCCCAGTGGCAGGGTCGCCTGCCAGGCACGGTCCTGCCAGCCCTGGCAGCGGTCGATGCTGGTGCCGCCGGCGTCGCCGAGGGCCCGGGCGACGGCGTGCGCCGCGGCCCGCAGCCCCTCGGCCGTCGTCGCCCGCACGCCCACGAACGCGGCCACCCGGAAGGTCCGCAGATCGCTCGACGCCATCGCCTGCAAGAGGGCGCTCGCCTCGTCGTACGCCTCCTGCTCCTCGAAGTCGGCCAGCCGCCGCCGCTCGGCCTGGCCGGTCAGCACCGCGTGGCGCTGCCGCAGCGTGCGGGTCAGCGCGACCCGCTCCTGGGCCTTCTGCAACGGGGCGATGTGTAGCGCCAGGCGCAGCGGGACGCCGGCGATGGTCAGGCCGCGCAGCCAGCCGGCAACGGTCGCCTCCGGGAGGGCGGTGAGCGCCAGGGTCTGCTCGTAGCCCCCGTCGAGGCGCACCCACTCGCGCCGCCGCACCAGCCGACTCTGCCCCAGCCGGTGCCGCAAGGTGCGGGTCTCCGCCGGGGCCGCCTCGGCGCGCGGGGCGGCCACGTCGCGCCCCCACGCGGGGTTGGCGCACTCCCAGAGCAGATCGATCGTCTCCTGGCGGCCGAGGGCGGTGGCACGCACGTCCAGCTCGCCGAGCGCATGGCCCAGGGCGTCGGCGACCTGCCCCAACGCCGCGAGGGCGCGGGCGTGCGCCTCGCGCCCGCGCGCCAGCACGCGGCGGCGGCGGAACCGCCGGGCGAGTGCCCCCTGCGGCGCCGGCGGACCGGGCAGGGTCAGCACCGCGTAGAAGCGCAGGTCGGTGACGTGGCGGCCGGCGAGCTCCCGCCCGTAGGCCGCGCCGAGCGCCCGCACGTAGTCGGCCAGGCCGGGCGGCGGGGCGTACTGCGCCAGGTGCGCGGGGGTCCAGTCGTCGCCGCGCAGCGGGCGGTTGAGGACGAGCAGCTGGAGGCCCGCGTCGGGCGGCAAGAACGTCAGCGCGTCGCCGAAGCGCCCGACGGTCAGCCCGGCCGCCTCGGTGCCCTGGATCGCCAGGTTGATCCCCGAGCAGGCGAGCGTCCGCCCGTAGCGCCCGTCGGTCGTGACGAAGTGGGTCTCCTCGACGGCGAGCACCGGGATCAGGTCGCTGACCGGCGTGTGCCGGGGCAGCTGCGGGCCGCGCGCGTCCGGGTGCCCGCGCGCGGGCGTAGGTCGGCTAGGCATCGGGCGGGTCCTCCTCGCGCGGGGCGTCGTCGTAGAGGCTGAAGGTCAGGGGGCCACGCCGAGGCGCGCCCGGCAGGTGCTCGGTCGGCGTCACCAGCGTGTGCCAGGCGCGGCGGGGGAGCGTCGCGATGGTGCGGCCCTCGCCCCCGCCCACGCCGCCGAAGCCGAGCGCCAGCCCGACGACCGTGGCCCCGGCGACCACGCGCGGCATCAGCGGCAGGAAATCGAGCCAGGCCAGGGCGAGCCAGACGACGGCCACCGCCGCGAGCGCGAGCGCCCATTGCGCCAGGGTCAGCGGGCCGAGCTTCAGCGGGTCGTCCAGGTGACGCGGGGTGCGGTTGATGGTCCGGGGCATCGACGCAATCCTCTACTTGGCCACGCCGCCACCGGCCGCGGTCAGGGCGCTCCAGAGCGTCGTGACGATGAAGGGGGCGAACGCCACCAGGAAAAGGCCGGCGGCGACGCGCCCCAGCTTCTCCGCCCCCTCGCGGTGGCCGAGGAAGAACTGGACGGCGGCGGCGACGAAGAGGACGATGCCGAGGCCGACCATCGGCGGGACCAGCAACTGGTTGTAGATGCTGAGGAAGAAGCCGTTCATCGGGGTACCACTCCCTTTCTCATAGACTGCGCCACGAACGCAGCGACGCGTGCCGATCGGATACCCGGGGGCCGACGCCAGCACCCGCCGCTCACGCCTCGGCCAGTCGCCCGAGCACGGCGGCCAGGCCGGTCTTGATCGCCCGCCGGTAGGGGGCGGGCAGCACCTCCGGGGTCAGCACCCCGTCGTTGATCCGCTGCCGCAGCGGCGCGGAATAGGGCAACTCGACCGTGGCGTTCAGGCCCGCGGCGGCGGCGCGGATCTTGGCCGGGTCCACCGGGTCGCGCCCGCCGGCGAAGCCGACCCCGTTGACCACGAGGGTCATGTCGCGGCGCTCGCGCGTGCCGCTCCCCTCGCCGCCGGCGGCGTCGGCGACCTCCCGGAAGACGCCCCGGTAGTCCTCGGCGTAGGCGGCCGAGGCGAGATAGTCGATCGCCGTCAGCGTCGTCCGCAGCGGCGCCTCCTCCGGTTGGGTGACGAGCACCAGGTGATCGGCCGTCTGGATCGCCCACTGCTGGAGCCGATTGGTGAAGCTCGTGCCGCAGTCGAGGATGACGGTGCCGAAGTAGAGCCTCAGCAGGCGCAGCACGCGCGCGTAGTCGCGCGGGGTCAGGCGGGCCATCTCGTCGGGGCGCTGCGGGGCGGTGAGCACCCCCAGCCGCCCCCACATTGTCAGGTACCCCTGGACGCGATTGACACCACCGCGCTCGGCGGCGACCAGCCCCTCCAGCAGGTGCTGCACGGTGCGGGGGTTGGCACTCGGCAGGAGCTGGCGGACGTTGCCGAGATCGGGATTGACCTCCATCACGACCGGCTTGGCCGCGTCGTAGGTGCCGAGGGTCAGGCCGAGCGCGAGGGCGGTCGTGCTCTTGCCGGCCCCGCCCTTGGCCCCGAGGACGGCGATCGTCCGGCAGCCGCTCGTCAGCGTCGGGCGTGCCAGGAGCGCGGCGATCGCCGCGTCGGCCTCGGCCTCGACCCGGCCCGGCTGGGTCAGCTCCCGGAAGCGCCGCTGCGCCCGGTGGTGCCAGGGCACCACCGGCGCGGGTGCCCGGCGGCGGAGATCGGGGAGAACGTCGGCGATCGGCGGTGCCCCGGCGACCGATGTTATCCCCGCCCCATTGCCCATGATCGGGGTCGTCGGACCGACGTCCTCCGGTGCCAACCGATCGGTGATAAAGTCGACATCGCCCTTCACGCCGACCGGGGTAACCCCGTCCCGGTCGCTACCCCGGCATCCATCTCCTGCGCTGGCGACGCTCACTGCGGTGGTGCGCTGCTGCACGGGGATCTCCAGGTCCGCATCGGGACTTGGTATCAAAGGGGCCGCGCCATTGGCTGCTGACGCCCCGGCGGCGCGCACGGTGGCAGGGGCGAAGTGCCCCTTCGCTGTCCGCATGCGCCGGGCAGCGCCCAGGTTGGCTGCCGCACCGCTCACGCCTTTCGACTCCTGCTCCATCAGATTCTCCTCTCATGCCTCGGGCAGATAGCTTGGGCATGATAACGAACCAATCCCCCTCCCCCTCGTAGGAGACACGGTCCTTCGGAAGCAGCAACTGGGCTACTACCACGATGTCGCAGAGGGCAAACAATCATTAGTACCAAGCTGGAGATGATGGCATCACGCTCGCCCAGATCCTGCCATAAGCACAGATCTTCTAAGCGAACGTAGCTTATAATCATCGCAGCATCTTAACTCCGGGCTAATATTAGATCAACTGGTCTCATAAAGTCCAGGGTAATATCAACCACGAGTTACAATAAAGCGGGGGAATATGGATGAGGACTCGAAGCGGCCTAGCGAACCACCCGGTGTTGGTGAGCCTCCCGCACCGGATGGCCGAACGCCGAAACATCTCGATCACCCCAGCCTACCTCTCGCAGCTCCGGAAGGGACAACGGACAAACCCTAGCCGCGAGATACTCGAGGGCTTAGCCGACTTCTTCGGTGTCAACCCAAGTTATTTCTTCGATGAGGAGGTCGCGCAAACCGTTGCAGCGGAGTTGGAACTCTATACGGTGATGCGGGATGCCGAGGTCCGGCGAGTCGCGCTGCGCCTCCCGGATCTCTCACCCGCCAACTTACGCGCTATCGACGGAATTATTGAGCAGTTTCTCGAGCAACGGCGGGAATCGGGGAGCAAAACAGAGCGACGGCGCGCGCGGCGATCGGCGCAAGGATCGGCCGGGGCAACGTCTCATGACAAGGGGTGAACTGCGATGGTACTGATCGACCTGCCGCACTTCGGAATGCTGCGGCGACCGCCGCAAATCCGGGGCACCGCCTCCTCCATCCCGCAATTACCGGATGCCGACAAGGCCATGCGCCGTCTGATCCTCGACCGCCTGCATGCTTTCCCACTCCCGACGCCGCTAACGGAGCAGACATTCTGCGACACCCTCGCCGCGTTGCGGGGTCGGCCGATTCGTCTCTGGCCGATGCCGATGGCCCGCATCGCCGCCGCCCGGGGCGATGCGAGCGAGGCACCTTCCGGCCTGTGGCTGGCGGACGATCATGTCGACAACATCCTTTTCGAGCAGGACACGTCCATCTCCCACCGGCGACTCATCATCTACCACGAAGGGGCGCACATCCTCTGGGATGACGAGCCTCAGGTGATTGTGGGGCAGTTCGCCCCAAGCCCCTATTGCAACTTGGACCTGTCGCGCATGCGCACGGTCATGGCGCGACAAGCCTACACCGATCCGTATGAGCGCCGGGCAGAGCTAACCGCCCGGGAGCTGCTGCTGCGCGCCGACTCAGTGAGCAATCGGGGGTACTGGCGAGGGCCGTCGACGGCCCTCGCGCAGCGCCTCGCCGCCGATCTGGACTGGTAGGACAGGAGGGGACTTCCATGAGCATATCGCCGAAACAGAGCGAGGGTCACGCCATGCAAACTGCGATCAGCATCGATGTGCGGGGAGACGGCGCACGACTTTACGCGCTCGCTGCGGCTGTACCGCACTGGGCCGACTTCCTCCCCCATTACCGCTACGTCCGTGTGCTGCGGGCAAACGGCCCGCAGCACACGGTGGCGATGTCCGCCCGGCGCGGTTGGATGCCGATCAGCTGGAAGTCGATCCTCGAGCTGGTACCCGACGAGCGACGGATCATCTTCCAGCATGTCGATGGCATGGCCCGCGGCATGTACGTCGAGTGGCGGATCGAGTCGCGCGCCGATGGTAGCGTGCGGGCAACCATCACGCATGATCTCAGCCGCCTCACCAACCCGATCGTCGCCTGGCCGCTCGGGCGCTACATCCTCACCCACCATTTCATCGATCCGGTGGCGTCGCGGACGCTGGATTGTATGAAGCATTTGATCGAGTCCGGCGACGACCACGCTCAACGCATGGCCGCAACCGGGGTGACCGCCGACTCTGCCAGTTGACGTCTCATCGCGAAGGAGAAGGCCATGCGCGCGAAGCTTCCGCAGTACCACACCGACAACATCACCGCCGAGCGCCTCTCGTGGTTGCCCTGGCTGCTCCTGTTAGGGCTGAACGGCCTGCGCTCCTGGCGTAGCCGCCGCCAGGATACCCCTCAGCATCCGGTAACAGCACCA
>JAABUL010008428.1_pt1 | contig 10497 bp, 7 predicted proteins | sample 5559151 | NCBI WGS metagenome assembly JAABUL01 (sample SAMN10711876, study PRJNA513368) | rock metagenome | isolation source: Antarctica rocks | place: Antarctica: Victoria Land, Pudding Butte sud | reverse complement strand
TGGGCAGCGACACCCTGCGGCGGCTCGCGGAGCTGCTGGAGGAGCGCAAGCCCGCGGTCCGCGCCCGCGCCGCGTTGGACCGGCTGGAGCGGGACCTGCTGCTGGCCGGCGCTGAGGTCGCCGGCGGGCGGACCGGGGACGCGGCAGGGAAACAATTGGCTGCCGGGCTGCGGTTGGTCCGGGTCGCCTCGTGATCCTGTCGGAGATCGGCCGGCCGGGTCAGCACGTCGATGTGTTCCACGGCGGCGACGTCGGAGCCGACGGTCGGCTGCTGACCATCGCGGAGATCGCCGAGGAGCTGCGCCGGCTCAGCGCGGGCCCCGGTACCGGCGCGGACCTGTCCCCGGAGACGGCGACGGCGCGGCTGCGGCTGGTCGCCAGCAGGTCCAGCGGATGGCGCGGGCGAACGCGGACCCTGTCGCAGGCAGCGCTGTTCCCGGCCGCGGTGCCGGCGTTGAGCGCCGAGCCCGCTCGGTCGGCCCCGCTGCAACCGCAAGCGGCCGGACCTGCCGGAGCTGAGTCCGAGGGCGCGGAGAGTCCCCCGAGCGCCGGGGAGGGGCGCCCCCCCACCGGGGAGCCGGCCGGGAGGGGCGCACCGGAAAACCCCCGCATTCGAGGGCCCGGCAGCGGGAGGGGCGCCCCAACCAGCGCCCTGGCCGGGACGGGCGCCCCTCCCCCGGAGGACCAGGGCGCACCGCCCCCGGCGCAGGCGAGGGCACCGTTGGTGCCCGACCGGGAACGGCTGGCCACTGGCTCGCCCGCCGCCGGCCGGGCCGCGGCCGACACCACGACCGTCGCCGCCGGCACGCCGGCGCGGCTGCGTCTGGACCCGGGCTGGACGGTGGTGGTCGCCGCCCACGCCGGCGCGGGGGCGACCTCGGTGGCGGTCGCGGTCGCCGACGCGGCCGCACTGGCCGGTCGGGAAGCGCACCTGCTCGACACCGCGCGGCCCAGCCGCTCGGGACTGGTTGCGGTCTCGTCCCGGGAGCTTGGCCTGCTCGACGGCGGGCTGTGGCGGCGCGGCCGGCGCGGCGGAGTGACCGTGGACCGGCCGGCCAGCGACCGGCCCCCGACCGGCTGGCCGGAGCTCCCTGCGCCTGCGCCGTGGCAGCCGGCGGCCGGGGCCGTGCACGGTTCCCCGCTGACCGTGCTGGACCTCGGCCTGCCCACGGCCGGACCCCTGAGCCGCCTGGCCGAGGCCGGCTGCCCAACGGTGGTCGTGGCCCGCTGCACCGTCCCGGGTGTGCGCGCCGTGGAACACACGCTGGCCGGGCTGCAGGGCTCACCGGCGATCGTCGCCCTGCTTGGTCCGGCCCGGTGGCCCAGCGAGGCGACCGCGAGCACCGGCCCCCTGCTGCGCGCCGCCAGGCAGGACGGGCGGGTGGTCGGGATCCGGCTCGACCGGCGGCTGGAGGCCACCGGCCTGACCGCCGGCCGGCTACCCCGATCGCTGATCGCAGCCGGCCGTGACCTGCTCGAGCACCTGGCCGGGACCCACCCGGTCCGGTCCGTCTCCGGCGCCACCGGCACATCCGGCGCTACCGGCGCCCCCACCGAGAGGAACACCTGATGTTCGCAGTGCTGCTCGCCCGTGCGACCGCCCGGGTGGTGACCGCGTTCCCCGAGCTGGTGGGCGCGGGCCCGCTGCCCGCGGCCGGGGGGAAATCCGGAGGCGCGGTGTGCGCGGCCGCACCGGCCGGCCTGTCCGGTGACGTCGACACCGTGATCAGCTGGGCGAAGTGGTCGGTGCTGTCGCTGATCGCGATCGGCTTCTTCGTCTCGGTGGCCTCGCTGGTCTGGGGCCGGGTCTCCCACCACCCGCGGGGGGCCCGGCTGGGCTTCGACGGGATCATGGTCTGCGTCGGCGGGGCGATCCTCTACGCCGGCGGTTACACGATCCTGACCGGGATCACGGGGTCCTGCTGATGCCCCGTCGCCGGGGTGCCCGGGCCCCCGCAGTCACGCCGTCGCCGTCCTGGTCCAGACGCAAGCTGCAGGCCCTGCTCGCCGGGGTCGGAGCTCTCGCGGTGCTCATCGTGGTCGGCGCTACCGGGACCGGCCTGCACGCGCTGCACCGTCGGGCAACGCGACCAGTCGCGGCCCCCACCGCCACGCCCCGCCCGGACGCGGACGCGACGGCCGTCCCGGCAGCCGGGCTGAACCCTCCCGGCTCGCCGGTGACCGCCGGGAGCGAAGGCGTCGGGGCGATGACCCGGTCCGACATCGCGGCGGTGACCGGCCGGCGGGACACCCTCGCGGCCGCGCCGATGCCGGAGGTCGGCGACGAGGCGGCGCACCCGGCCCCGGTCAGCCTGCAGGACCCGGGCCCGCAGATCGTGCTCCCCCCGCCGGCCGGCCGCGGGCCGGCCGGGGTGCCCAGCGGCTTTCCGCAGACCCCGGAGGGGGCGATGGCCCAGCTGGCCGCGGTGGACGCCGCGGTGCTGCAGGCACCGTCGCTGGCAGCAGCGCGGGACGTGGCGGCCGGATGGGTCGCCCAGCGGGGTCCCACCCGGGAGGGTTGGACGACGATGCGCGCCCTGGGACAGCTGTTCACCTCGGCCGGGCTGTCCGGCGCGGGGTCCCCGCGTCTGCAGGTGACGCTGACCCCGCTGATGGGCGTGATCAAGGGCACCGTCGGCACCGACTTCGTCGTCCCCTGCCTGGACTTCGAGCTCGACGTGACCCTGGCCCAGTCCGAACGGGGTGCCACCGCGGACTGCCAGCGGATGGTCTGGACCGACGGGCGCTGGATGATCGGTGCCGGCACCGAGCCGTCCCCGGCGCCGGCGGTGTGGCCCGACACCGATCTGGCGATCAGCGTGGGCTACCGGGACGTGCGCCGTGGCTAGCCCCGCGGTCGAAGGCCTTCTCACCTCGGCCGCCGGTGTTCCCGTGCCTGGTGACGGCAGCGGCGGCACCGCGGGGACAACCTTGGCGTTCTCGGTGAACCCGATCAGCTGGCTCGGCGACGGAGCAGCCGGGCTGGCCGCGGACGCGTGGAAGTCGGCGATGACCGGGCTGTGGTCGGCCGGGCTGTGGATGCTCAAGCTCGCGTTCGGGGTGATCGACGCGTTCACCACCCCGGACGTCACGGCCGGCGGCCCGCTGTCGGGGGTGCTGCCGACCACGCTGTGGATCGGCGCCACGGTCGCCGCGCTGATGATGTTCGTGCAGCTGTCCACCGCCATGGTCCGCCGCGACGGGCAGTCGCTGGGCCGGGTACTGCTCGGGGTCGGGCAGTTCGCCGCGGTCTGGGCCGGCTACCTGGGGGTCGCCGCGGTGTTCATCGCGGCCGCGTCCGGGCTCGAGCACGCGATCGTGGCGCAGATGCTGCACGTGCAGTCGCTGTCCGGCTACGACCTGACCGCGAGCTGGCCCCGCAAGGTCAGCGACGTCACCGTCGCGACCGTGCTCGGGGTGTCCGCGCTGCTGCTCGTCATCCCCGCCGCCTTCGCCTACCTGCTGATCATGCTGGTGCGGGAGGCGGCGCTGGTCGTCCTGGTCGCGACCGCGCCGATCACCGCGGCCGGGCTGCTCGCGGACGCCACGAAGACCTGGTTCTGGAAGTCGTTGCGCTGGTTCATCAGCTGCGTGCTGATCGCGCCCACCTCGGCGCTGGTCCTCGGCATCGGCGTGAAGCTGTCCGAGGGCGTGGTCAACGGCAAGGGCGACAAGACCGCGGCCGCGGTCGGCACCGCGGTGGTGGGCGCGATGGTCATCGCGATCGGCGCGACGACCCCGATGGTGCTGTTCCGGCTGCTGTCCTTCGTCGACCCCGGCACCGCCTCGGGTGCGGCGCTGCGCCAGTCCTGGTCCGACGCGGGCGGGATGAGCGGGGTGCTGTCCGGCGCGGCCGGCGGCAAATGTGCCGGCGGGGGAGCCGGCTCGGGGGCGGGCAGCTCCGCCGCGTCAGCGTCGGGTGGTGACGGCCGCTCCGGCGGGGAGTCCACCGCGGAAGCGCAGACCCAGTCCCGGATGGCCGGCATGCTCGGCTCCCTCGGCGGTGCGGTCATGGCCGCGACGTCGGTGGCGCAGCGCGCGACCGACATCGGCAGCGACATCCTCGGCCAAGCCGGGGTCGGATCACCCGGGTACAGCATGACCCCGACCGACGAGCGCAGCAGCCGCCGCAACCGCGGCGGCTCCTCGTCCACCGGCACGGGCGCTGGCAGCGGGTCTGGCACGGCCGGCACAGGGTCTGGGGGAGCCGGGACCGGCGGACCGGACGTCGCCGGTACCGCGGGCAAACAAGCGCCCCCGGCCCCCGGGGCCGACCGCGGTCGGACCGAAAGGGCCGGTGGGACCGGTGGCCCTGCTGGCACCGGTGGGCAGGGCTCCCCGGTGGGGATGGAGGCGGTGCCCGCCCTCCCCGGTGCTGGTGTCCCCGGTGCTCGCGTTCCCAGCGCGGGTGGTCCCGGCGTTGGTGGTCCCGGCGTTGGTGGTCCCAGTTCCGGTGGGCCGGGGCAGGGCAGTCATTCGGCACTGCCGGGCATTGGTGCAGGCACGTCGACCGCGCCGGCCGGCGGGGGTGCTGCCGGTGAGGGGGCCGGCGCGGGCGGGTTGGAGTCGGCGGCGGTGGTCGCGGTATGACCAGCGAGACAGGCGCGGTGCGCTATGGCGGGTGGAGCCGGGACCGTGAGGGCTGGTTCCTCGGGCTGTCCGGCGGGACCGTGATCGCGATCGCGGTCGGGGGGTTGCCCGAACTGGCCGCGGTGGGCGCGCACACCTGGTTGTTGGCGGTGGCGTGGTTGCCGGTGTGGTCGCTGGTGGTTGTGCTGGCGGTGGTGCCGGTCCGCGGACGGCCGGCCGCGCGGTGGGGGTTGGACAGCGTGCACCGGGCGGTCGGGGTGGCGCTGGGCTGGGCGGACTTCCAGTCCCGGGCGGCCGGCGGGGCCGCGACCGACCTGACCGAGGCGGACCTGCCGGGGGTGCTCTCGGGGGTCCGGACCCACGACGGTCCGCCCACCGGCCCGGTGCTGAGTCGGCCGGCGATCGTGGTGGACAACCGGGCGCGCAGCTGGGCGGTCGTCGCGAAGCTCACCCACCCGGGGATCGGTCTGGCCGAGGGCCCGGCGCGGGCCCGGATGGGTGCCGGGCTCGCCGGGCTGCTCGAGGGGGCTGCCACCTCGGAGCTGGTATCGGTGATCGCGTTGCAGGTCCGCACCGTCCCCGACGACGGGGCGGAGCGGCACGGCTGGCAGCAGCGGCACCTGCGCCCGGACGCCCCCGAACTGGCGCTGACCGTCAACAGCCAGCTCGCGGCGATGATGACCCAGGCCGGTGTGCGGCACGAGACCTTCCTCACCGTCGTGGTCCCGGAGTCCCGGATCGCCCGGCAGGCCAAGGAGGCCGGCGGCGGGGTCGACGGCCGGGCCCGGGTCCTCTACGGGGTGATGAACGAGGTCGAGGCGGGGCTGCTCGGAGCGGTCGGGGCCAGCGGTGTGACGTGGCTGGACACCCCGGCGCTGGCTGCGGCCGTACGCACCGGGTTCGCACCGGGCGACCGGGCGGTGCTGACCGCGGCGCAGCTGGCCGCCGAGGACGACCCGGCGGTGGCCGCTGCGCTGCCGATGGCCGCCGCCGGGCCGACGTCCGCGCCGAACCCGGAGGTCCGGCACTACGCCCACGACGCCTGGGACACCGTGACGTGCACGGTGCTGCTGCCGGACAAGGGCGCGGTCATGGGTGCGCTGGCACCCGTGCTGACGCCCACGACCCCGGGGGAGCGGCGCTGCGTGACCGTGTTCTACGAGCCGATCAGCCACGACAAGGCGGACCGGATCGTCGGGGGCGCGGCGATGAGCAGTGACCTGGCCGCTGAGGTGCGGCGCAAGAGCGGTTTCGCCCAGCGCGCCGCCCACCGCCGCGACGCCGCCCGGGTCGCCGGGCAGGACCTGCGGCTGGCCGATGGCAACGCCCTGGTCCGGGTCGCGGTCGCCGCCGCGGTCACGGTGCCCAACACCTGGTCGATCACCGACTACGGGCGGCGCCTGGAGTCCACCATCACCGCGGCCGGGTTCAAGCCGCTGCGGCTGGACCTCGCCCAGGACGCCGGGATGGCCGCCGCGTGCATCCCGCTCGGGATCGGGCTGCCCCGCCGGCGGGGCCTCGGATGACCGGCGAGCAGATCCCGCTCACCAGCGGTCACGCCGATCAGCAGACCCAGGACACGGGGGCAGTCACGACGTACCTGCACGGCGGCGGCGCCGCCGGGCGATGGCTGAACCGTCGCAGTGTGCCTGGTCGCGGCCCGGGTGGCCGTGGGTTGCCCGGCGGCCGGGGGGTGAGCGAACTGGTCGCGGACTTCGGCCACCAGTTCCCGCCGGTGCCGGTGCCGGTGGCGCGTCCGCGGGAGGTCGACCCGTTCACGCTGCTGGTGGGCCGGCACGGGCGCCGCGGCCAGGCCGCGGGCTGGGCCCCGGTGCCGGCGCCGCTGGCGGTGCACCGGATGACCAGCGAGCAGGTCGGCGGGGCGTGGCCGCTGATCGCCGGGGACGGGCTGGCGTCCACCGGGGCGCTGATGGGCGTGGACTACCTGTCCGGCGGCGCGTTCTACGCCGACCCGATGGGCTGGGCGCTGGGCTCGACCACCGGGGTGACGAACCCGAACATGATGTTCTTCGGGGCCCCGGGCCGCGGCAAGTCCGGCACGGTGAAGATGTTCGTGCTGCGGATGATGGCCTACGCCTACCGCACCCTGGTCCTCGGCGACGTCAAGGACGAGTACGAGGTGCTGTGCCGGGCGCTGGGGGTCGAACCGCACGCGGTCGGACCGGGTCTGCCGGCGCGGGTCAACCCGCTGGATTTCGGGCCGCTGGGCAGCGACTGGTCCCGGCTGTCCCGGGAGCAGGCCCGCAGCCGGGCGGCGCAGGTGTTCGGCCGCTGGCTGGTCCTGATCCAGGGTCTGGTCGGCAGCCAGCACGTGGCGTTCGGGCCCAGCGAGAGCGCGGTCGTCGGCCACGTCCTGCGCGAGCTCACCGGCTACAGCGACGGCGCGGACCGGCTCGCCGAGATCACCATCCCGCAGATCTGGCAGCAGCTGCACGACCCGAGCCCCGCGCTGATCGCCGAGTGCCGCTTCGCCGACCGGCAGCACTGCCTGGACGCCACCCGCGGGCTGCGGGACGCCCTCGGGTCGCTGGTCAAGGGCCCGCTGGCCGGGCTGTTCGACGCCGCGACCACGGTCACGGTGGACTGGCGGGCGTCGATCCAGTCGCTGTCGCTGTCCCGGCTGTCCCCGCTGGGCGAGGAGGCGGTGGGCGTCGCCCTGACCTGCCTGAACAGCTGGGGTCGGGCCATGACCCAGGTCGCCGAGCCCGGGGACAAGCGGATCATCATCCGGGACGAGTGCTGGAAGCAGATGCGGCTGGGCCTGGACGCGGTCAAGAGCCTGGACGCGGACCTGCGGCTGTCCCGCACCGACGGGTGCATCCAGGTCGTGATCGCGCACAAGCCCTCCGACATGCTGTCGGTCGGCGACGTCGGCAGCCAGGCCGTGCACATCGCCAAGGACTTCCTGCACCTGTGCGGGACCAAGGTCCTGCTCGGCCAGGACAGCCAGATCGGCGACGAGCTGTCAGCGCTGCTCGGCCTGTCCCCGATGGCCGAGCGGATCATCACCGGCTGGGCCACCGCCGCCCGGGGCCGCGCCCTGTGGATGGTCGGCAACCACGCCGCGAAGGTCGCCACCATCCGCACCCCGGTCGATGTCGCGCTCACCGACACCAACGCCGCGATCGCTGACCACGTCCTGCCCGGGGACGGGTCCTGAGGTGGCCGTGATGGCCCCGGAAGCGATCGCCGCCCTGCACGCCGGCCGCGGTCCCGGCCGGGCGGCGAACAAGGCCGGCGCGGTGCTGGGCGGGCTGTTCCTGCTGCCGCTGCTCGCCGTCGGCGCCGTGCTGCTCGTGCTCGCCGGCGCCGGGGCCGGGGCAGCCCCGACCGGGCTGGGCTGCGGCGGCAGCCGGGTCGGCGGGGTCGCCCTGGACGGCGAGCAGATGGTCAACGCCCGGACCGTCGTGGAGGTCACCGCCGGCCGGCACCTGCCGGCAGCGGCCGGGGTCATCGCGGTCGCGACCGCCTACACCGAGTCCACGCTGCACAACAGCACCGTGGCGACCGACCACGACAGCGAGGGCCTGTTCCAGCAGCGCGTCAGCATCTACACCAAGGCCGTTGCCGACGACCCGGTCCGGGCCACCAACGCCTTCTTCGACCGGCTGATCGGTGTCCCCGACTGGCAGACCGGCGACCCCGGTGCCGCCGCCCAGGCCGTGCAGGCCTCGCAGTACCCCGGCCGGTACGACACCCACATGGGGCTCGCTGAGCAGCTCGTCGGCCAGCTCTGGCCGGCCGCCAGCGCCGTCGCCGGCGGACCCGGCGCGCCGGCCGGCGTCCCGGCCGTGGATGTGGCTCTGCGCACCGACCCGACCCCGAAGACCGCATTCACCCCGCCCGGCGGCCCGGCGCGGGCGGCCAGCGGGTCCGCCGGCCCGGCGGGAGACGCGAGCCCCCGGCCGGCAGCCGGGACGTCAGTGCTGAGTGTGGTGGCCTGCACGGGGGGCGGGAACCCCGTCAGCCCGCCGGGTGGCACCGGCAACAACGTCGCCGGGCAGGTCACGGTCCCGGCCGGGTTCCTCCTCACTGGCAGCACCGCCGGTCGGGCCGCGGTGCGCTTCGCCCTCGGCCAGCTCGGCAAGCCCTACGTCTACGGCGCCGCCGGCCCGGACAGCTGGGACTGCTCCGGGCTCACCATGGCCGCCTGGGCCACCCAGGGGGTCGCGCTCGCCCACTACACCGGCATGCAGGCCCGGCAGGGCACCCCGCTGCCGCTGGACCCCTCGACCGCCACCGGCGGGGACCTGGTCCTGATCGCCGGCAGCGACGGCACCGCCGAGGTCCCCGGGCACGTCGGGATGATCGCCGGCACCTCACCCGGGCCCGGCGGGCGCACCGAAACCTGGATCGTGCACGCCCCCATGAGCGGGATCCCAGTGGAGCTCACCGACGCCACCGAATGGGCCGGGCAGGTCGTCGCCATCCGCCACCTCGGCTGAACGGCACACGCGACGGCGCGATCAGGGCCGGCGACCGCGAGTCCAGCCCACCCCGCACACCGACCACCGCACACCGACCACGCCCACCGACCAGCCCACAGCGAAGGAGCCCCGATGCGCTGCCACACCGCACACCGCAGCAACCCGCACCGGGGCCGGCGGTGACGTCGGCGGCGCAGCGCCGGGACCCCCAGCCGCTGGCCCGCGGCGGGGAAGTGGCCCTGATCTGCCTCGGGGGGGTGCTGCTGCTGCTCGGCGCCGCGGCGCTGGCCGGGATGGGGCTGGCCGCCGCGGTCGCCGGCGGCGGCTGGTTCTGGCCCCGGGGTGGCACCCCGGTGCTGGGCCGGGCCCTGGCCGGGCTGCTGTCCGGGCACCCGGGAGACGGCCTGCCGACAGGGCAGGCCGGTCTGCTGCCCGCGCCGACGGCGACCTACCTGGGGGTCGGCTGCACCGAGGCCCTCACCGCGCTGCTGCTGGCCGGCATGGCGGTGCTGGTCGCGCGGCACCGGGTGCCCACCGACGCCCGGTCCGGGATGGCCACCCGCGCGCAGGCCGAGCAGGCCCTGGGCCTGGGCCAGCTGCACCGGGCCCGCCCGGTCATCCGCCCCGACCTCACCCGAAGGCCCCGGGGGTCCGCCCCCCACCGGGGGGACGCCGGGCCGGCTCTGGCCGCGATGGCGCCGCCGGCGGCCATGGCCACCCGGCTGGCGGCGCCGGCCGGCCCGGCCCGGGCCGGGCACCGGAACCGTTTCGTCGCCACCGATGTGGGGTGGCGGCTGGGCCGGTCGCAGACCCCCCGCGGGGTGGAGCTGTTCGTGCGCTACGACCGCACCACCGGCGTCTACGGCGAGCAGGGCTCCGGCAAGACCCTGGACCTGCTCGCCCCCGCGCTGCTCGCCCACCCCGGGGCCGCGGTCGCGACCCTGACCAAGCTCGACGACCTGCTGCTCACCGTCGGCCGGCGCTCCCACGGGGGACGGCCCGTCGCGGTGCTCGACCCGTTCGGGACGGCCCCCGGGCTACCCGAGTTCGTGTGGGACCCGGTCGCCGGCTGCGTGGACCCCAAGGTCGCGGAGAAGCGCGCCAAGGCCTTCGCCGCCGGCACCGTCACCGGCGCGGTCACCGGCGGCCGCGCCGACGGCGCGGCCCGGTTCTACGCCGCGGAGACCGCGAAAGTGCTGCAGGGGTTCCTGCACGCCGCGGCGCTGACCGGCCGGACCCTGGAGCACGTGCTGGAGTGGGTGGCGAACCCGGTGGCCGCGGAGCAGCCAGCGGAAATCCTGCGCCAGCACGGCCACGCCGCCCGGTTCTGGGACGGGCTGCTCTCCGGCGCGCTGCACGGCAGCGCCGACACCGTCGGCAACACCGTGACCACCGTCCAGCAGGCGATGGGCCTGTTCTTCCAACCCGAGATCCGCAGCCGCTGCGTCCCCACGCCCGG
>JAABUL010008427.1_pt1 | contig 10499 bp, 1 predicted proteins | sample 5559151 | NCBI WGS metagenome assembly JAABUL01 (sample SAMN10711876, study PRJNA513368) | rock metagenome | isolation source: Antarctica rocks | place: Antarctica: Victoria Land, Pudding Butte sud | reverse complement strand
AAGTAGTTTTTTATTATAGTTGTACTTAGTATTTGATAAACAATTAGAACTCTAACTTTCTATTATAATATTAATATATATTAATATAGTTTAGAGATCTATTTCTTTAATTATATTTCTATCTAGTAGTAATATTAATTTCTCTAAAATATCTATAATAGTAAAAGACAAGATTTAAGACGCTTCTTTAAAATTGATTTAACGTAATAATATTAATAGCTTTGCAACGCAATATATTAATTATATTTTATAAATTATATATTTTAATAAATTGTTAAGCATTTGTTGTCTTATTGCGTTATATATATATAGTAGACAAGATTACTAAGAAAAGAAAGCAAAATACTATATCTTGTTTTTGCGATATATATAATTTAATATCAAAAAACAACAATAAACTAACGCGTTATCTAATTAAATACTAGATAATTCGAGAGACAAAATGTCGAAAAAAATTCAAATCTAAGAAAAAAATAAAAGAGAACTCGGAAAAAAACTTAAAAAAGAACAATTTATACTAGTTGCGCAATTGTCTTTTCGAAATAAAGCAATATTTAAAGAAGATTAATGTACTAGATATATTTAATAAAATAACATTCGACAAAGTTCTACAATTATTTAAACTAAATTAGAATAATTATAAGTTTTCGAACACATATATTATAAAGACTAAAAAATATTATTTTTCGATTTTATAGATAGAGAATTTTGTTAATTTTAAGTATATTATACAAGTATCTAATAATAGAGCAAAGAATTGCGTATCGACAAATCTATAATTTATTATATCGATTATAATAATTAAACAATACAATTAGAAGAAAAAAATAAAAGAATCTATCAATAATATAGCTCAAAAGAGTAGCTATATTTGTTAAATAAAAAAAATTACACAAAAATTGTTCTTTATTCTCTTAACAATATATAGTCTCTTTTAAAATATTTAGAATTATAAGTTTGTAAAATAAATATTAGACTATAAGTTTACAGAAAATATTATTGACGCATTGTTTCGAAATAAGAATAACAAAAGTATGCAAAAATATTATAGTTTTTGCAACAACAATAAGTAACGCGCGCAAATAAAAAAAATTTTGTACAAAATTAAAAATAATAAATAACGCAAAATAAAATTTACAATTAAAAATACAATTAGTAATTTTATCTTTATTAAATATATTATATACTATTAGAATATCGAAAATATAATATATTTTTTGCTTAATTACAAATCTTTCTAGAACAATCTAATATATACGTCGATTTAAATTAATATAACAAACAATATTTGCGTCTATATCGAGATATATATAGAAAATTAATAATAAAATATATAAGATCAACTATTAAAAGAAATTACAATTATTTTAATTCTAATAGCTACAAACAAAACTTAAATAATACAATATTATAAAGATTAAAGCTTGTAACTAATATATATAACTATTAATAATTTAGATCGAATTATAAGACAAAATTAAATTCGATCAAATCTAGTATTAATAAACTTAATATTAATTATAAAAATTAGAAAAAAGTATTTGCAATATCTATAAACAAAAATATATTATTAAATTATAAAAAAGATCTTTTAATATATATTTTTAACTTATAATAATTTTGTTTTGCAAATTAATTAAATATAGTATTCGAGATACTTAACAAATCTAATATAAACATACTTTGTATTAATAATTTTACAAGAAGATATTATTTAATTATTAAAGAAATAATAATAGACTACAAAGAGCAAATTCTTATTATTAATATTAAGAAAAACAAATATTGCAATATTTGTAAAGTTTCTTCAAACAACTGAAGCGAAAATATCTTATAAAAAAATAAAAATATTGTATTTCTAAATATACTTAAAACAAGCTCGCTAGACAAAAGACAAATTTAGAGAAAAATAAAAAGAAGATAAATATATATTTAATATATAATTAAATATAAAAATACAAGTATTGCAATATTTATAAATTAATAAATCTTGATATTCTTTATTAATTACTAAAAAATATAATTATACAATTAATTAACTAGATTGTTGTCTTAATTAACAATATTATTGCAAAAATATATTTTAAACAACTTACAAAGTAAAAGAAAAAAAATAAAAGTATTGTCGAAACAACAAAATCTATTTAATTAAATAAGCATCTTTGTTAGATTTTTAATATAATAAACTTAAAAATGTTTAAATTGTTTAGTAAAATTAAACAATAAAACAAAGTTAAACAAAAAACAATAGTATATTAGTTTGTTTCTACAATAATATCTCTATTAATAGAAAAGCAAAACGCAACAATATATTGTGTTCGAATAATTATAAACTTTGTTATATTTGCTCAATACGTTTTTTATAATAAAAATATACTAAACTATATAAAGTACGTATTGTATCGAATTAACAATTTAAAAACAATTTTTGTTAAATATTGATTATAAAATATAATACACAATAAGAACAACAAGAATAAGATATATTTTAATATTTTTAAATTTTATGTTCTTACTTACTATATAGATTTTATTTAATTGTTTAATAGTATTTAGAATTACAATATTTTCTACAATAAAATAATATACAAAGTTTTATTAAAACAATTCTTTTTAAGAACAAACAAAATAGAAAGATAAAGAACACAAATATTAGATTATAATACTCGATATATTAATATTAGTGTTATAAACAATATAATTTTCTATTTGCAAATTAGTTTAATACTTGTTGTTAAACAAGAAACAAAAAAAGAAATTAACAAATTAATACAAAAATTAATAGATTTATTAATACAACTTAACTCTTACAATCGAGTATTGTTAAACAAATAGTATATAAATTACAAATATTAACAAAAAATTAAAAAAGTTGCTATAAAGAAAAAGTTCGAATATTCGAATTTTATAGATATATTAGCAATATTTATTCGAAAAAAACGCAAAAAAGTACAAAAATTAATTTGCAATTAACTAGAATTAAATGCTCGAGAACAAAATTTGTCTTGAATAGAAAATTATTTTATTAAAATTTACAAATTTTTAATCTACTAAAAATAAAGCAAAAAGAATTATACAAATTTAAAAAAATTACAAAAAATATAATTTAATACGTTTCTTGTTAATACAATAAAATTAATTAACAAAAAAACTGTATATAAATACAAAAGTATAAGTCGAAAAATATCTATTAAAGCAACAAATTAACAAAGAGCAACAATAAATATATAAGAAATATACAACTTATAGTTGTTGTATTCGACTATTAACAATTAGATTATATTAAATATTTACAAAAATATATAGAAATACTAATTAAAATAAAACAATAAATTAATTAAGAAATTACTAACACAATATATAAAATATATAAAATAATCGACTTTTTTACTAATATAAGCAAAAATTCTATATATTTATATTCTCGACAATTTTACAATTTGTTATATATTATTTGTAGCGTATATCTTGTGCTAGCAAATTAAAAACGCACAAAGTATTATATTAACAATTTTATCAATTAAAATTAATACAATATTATATATAATTTTAACTTTAAAACTAACGAAATTTAATTTGCAAATATATAAGCTAAAGAATATCGAAAAAAGAAAAAAGATTAAAAATACAATAACTAAATTAAGTTAACAAAATTTGCGCTATTAAAACTATAAAGAGATTTTTAATTTATATATTTTCTTTACTATTTAAATATCTATTTTAACAATAAATAATAATATTTTTATTCTATATTGTTTAGACTACAATAATATATTAAACAAGTTAACTAGATTGCGCAATATATAGACTTTTATATAATGCAAGTTCTTCTTGTTATTATCTCGAGATTCGAAATTGCAAAAGATATAATTAATATATCAAAAGAAATAAAAGATATAAAGAGAAAACAACAACTATTAAGAATTTTGTTATTAGTAAAAAGAGCAAATCTACTTTAAGACTTAGATTAATTAATAACTAAATTAAATTGTCTAAATTTTAAGTTAATTTGTTTAAGATTAAGTTAGATTGTTTAAGATTAAACTAGTCTAATTTGTTTAAAATTAAACTAGCTTAATCGCAACAATTGTATTTTAATTGTATTAAAAAACATTAAATTATATTGTTTTTGTCGACATTATTGTAGCTATCGCTTTTAACAATAATTAAGAAAATGTTTTTGTTAAATTTGTCGCAAATGTTTGTTTTTATTTTGTTGTAAATATTGTTATAAGTTAAATAAAACTATAGAGACTATTATTAATTTTTAACAAGATTACTAGCGTCAATATAGTAAACAAAATTTTTGAAAATATAGTTCTTTTTAAAATTACGTAATTTAAAGAAATTTGTTGTTAAGTTAAATACAATTCTTAAGCTTAATTTTTTAATAAATAAGTATTAAATAGTCTTTAAGTATATTGTTAATAAAAAATAAAACTATTATTAGTTAAATTGTAAGAAAACTATATTGTAATATCGAAAATCTTAGATAAGTTTTAATTTTTTAAGAATTTTATTTAAATCTAGACTAATTAAAGATACAAATTGTTATTAAATTTTACTTAATAGAAACACTTTCGAAATATATTTAAAAGTTTTGTAATATTGTTTTTTGCAACAATAGTATTCTTAACAAAAGTGCAAAAATATATTTGAGATTAATAATATTAACGCGCGTATATTGCAACAAGTTTCTTATATTAATATACTTTCTAATATATTAAATTTAAAACAACTTAATTTTGATTTTAATTAATTTGATAAAAAATTATTAAATTTGAAGCAATATACAAAGCAAACAATTTCTTAATAAATATATAAAATATTATTGTCAAAATTTATATTTTTTTTTTAAATATATTCTAATATATAGATTCTTATATTCTAATCGAACTTGCAACTTGTAACAAAAACAATTCTTGCAATTGTTTTAAAATTAGATAGATATTAATAATATAAGACAAAATAAAATTAATAAAGAAATCGACAAATATATTTTTTGCTCTATAAAAAAAAAAGTTAATTAATATAAAATGTAAACGTTTTAAACTAGATTTTTTCAAATTGTTGTTTTTGTTGTTGTCGAAGACTATACTAGTACTTAAATCGATATATAATAGATTTTTTTTTTAAATATTATTCTCTTTGAATCTATTAAAACAAATTAAGATATTATTATTTGTATTATTATTATCGATTAAAATATAATTTTAATTTGTATTATCTAACAATGCGTTAATACTTTAGAAATTCTAAACAAACAATCTTATTAAACTTTTATTTATTAGACTATTAGATAGTAGTTAACTAGTTATTTGTTTTTTGCTATTTTACTCTTTTGCGTAGTCTAACTATATATTAGAATTGTGTTATTCTTGTAAGTTCGATAGAAACAAAAACAACAATAATAAGAAAAACAATAACAACAAACTTAGATAATATATATTTTAACGCAACAAAAAACGTAATTTGCTCTACATTAACAAAAAAACAATAACAACTTTGTTTGTGCTCTTTATTTTAAATACAAGAAAAAAAATTAAAATATTATTGTTAAATAAGACAACTATTTAATAAATAGATTGTTCTTAACAAGGTCTAGTACAAGATTTTTTAACAAAAAAAACAACAATATTAAAATATAGTTTGTAAGTCTTGCAAACAATATTTCAAACTTGCTATCTAATATTGTAAATAACAAAAACGAAAACTTTATTTAAACAATATTGCTACTAGCTATTTTGTCAATTGTATTAGATAGCAAAATATATATAACACAAAGTCTTTTCTATATTCTTGTATATAATAATATATTTTGTTGTGTTATTTTACGTTAATTGAATATACAACAAGAGTTAATATATTGTATAGATATTAATTAAATAAATAAATGTAAATTTATAGTAAAGAGATTATTCGACTTCTCTTTAGTATTTGCAATTTCGCAAAATTTGTTTTTATTTTAACAAAACAATCTAGATAACTTGTTAAGAGTTAAATGTTCAAAAATAATTAACAATAATTAAAAAATTATACAATTCTAGTCTTTCGATAAGTTAAAGCGTAAAAAATAATAACTAAAGTTATTATTTCTTTATAATAAACAATACAACAACATCTATCTTAGTCTATTAAAAAATTTATTATAATATAAGTAATATAATAAAGAAGCAAACAATATAGAATATCTTAAACAAAAGATCTTTAGAGCAAATTAGACTAATTTAAATTATACTAAATTATACTAAGCTATACTAAATTATATAGAGTCAAATTTGACTTAGATTACAAACAAGCGTATATCGATATATTATATTAGTTTTTTATTGTTTTTGTTTCTCTTTTAACGTTTTCTTCTTAAACAAGTATTTTTTCTCGTCTTAAATTTTTTATTTTGTAATAAGTATTCTCTTATATCTTGTTTTACGTCGATTTAACAATACTTGCATATATAATTTTGTTAGCTATATTTAAAAGACTAAGAATTGCAATATTTTTAATAAACGCAATTGTTATTAATTAAATCGAAAGATATTTATTAATCTATATTCGCGTAAAATAACAATTCGACAAATAAAAAAAACAATTTAGATTTTAAATTAAACAAATTCTTGTATTTTTTAAACAAATATAGAAAAGTTTTTGTTATTAACAAGAAAAAGAGCAATACAATAAAAATATTGTTTTTACAAATGCAAAACAAAGTAAGTTTTGTTTTTTTTCTGAAGTTTTTTCTTAATTAATTATAGTTCTTATTTGTTATCTTATTTTTTAAAAATATAATTAGAAAGTCGAAAACGTATAAATTACAATTTTTTTTTTTTTTTTATATTTACAATTCTATGTTTTCGATAACTAATTATTCGAATTTTACTTTTTACTTTTTTGTATTTAACAATTAACAAAACAAATTATTATTTTTGCAAAAATTTTAAACAATACTTGTTAATATACTTGTATTATAAAAGAATATTAGATAACGTTTAAAATATTATTTAATATTAAAATATAAACAAATTATATAAAATATAATTTCTCTCTTGCAAATTACAATTGTTTGTAACAATATTAGATTTAAAAGCTACAATTTTTAAACAAATTCTAGACAAAAAGCAAAACTATCTAAACTAATAAAAAAATTATAAAAAAAAATAATTATTTAAATAAACAATTTTAAATATTAACAAAACAAGAATATTGTCAATACTTTAATATTAAAAGAGACAAAAAAAATAGTTATTGTAGTTTGTTAATACTAGTTTAGAACTAATTTATTATAATTGTTCGATTTAATAAGCGATATTTGATTATATATAATAAAACAAATGCGCAAGATAATTAAGAATTATTACAATTTTAACAATAGCAAGAAGTTATATAATTATATTGTAATATTATTGCAAAATTGCATCTTTTTAAGTATAAATTATCAACAAACAAATATATTATTTAAAATATTTTAAATTTTAGTAATTGTTAAGATCTTTATATTATTGTTCTTTAACAATAATTAAAGAAACTTTAAAACAAATTTTTTAATTAAATATTTGTTTACAAAACTAAATTTAAAAATAAAAAAAATAATATATATTATAATTTGTTACTATATAGAGAAATTTTGTTACAAAGCGCATATTACAATTAAATTTAAAAAAAATTAAATCGATAACAAGTAATCTATAATACAAATTATATAATTATATATATTAAACTAATAATATTAAAAATCTAGAATATTATATAAAAACTATAAAATAATTAAAATACAACAAAGATTAAATTGAAATTGCGCAAATTACAAAAGAAAATAATATTTTACAATAAAAAAGCAAATCGCAATCTAAAATTCGAAACAAAAATATATTTTTTTTTAAAAAACTTTTTGTTCGATTTAAATAATTTCGAGTTTAAATTCGAAATAGTATTATAATAACATAGAAAACTAGACAATAAAAATATATTTGTCGATAATAAAGTTAGCAAATCTATATTGGAATATTTGATAAATAATTAAATGAATAAAATTGTATTTGCTAGTATTAGAAGCTAACAATTGTCGCAAAATACTAGTTACAATCTAAAAAAAAATTCTTCTCAAAATATAAATATAAATTTTAGAGAAATTTTAATCTAATTTGATTTAATTTGATTTAAGATTTATAAAATATATTAACTAACTATAGTGCGTCTTATAAAAAAATAATAAAAAAATAATATCGCAAAAGTAAGTTATTTTCTTCGAAAAAATCTATTTTAGTTTAAACTACTTTAATATAATTTAACGTCTATATAATATATTAACTAATTGCAATAACGCTTGTAGAACAATAAGATAAAGAGCAATTCAAAAATAAATATTTTGTACAAAAAGAATAGATTGTTTGTTAATTGTTTAAGATTAATATAATATATTAATTAACTATTTTAATACTTTTAGAAAGATTCTAGAAATAAAATTAATACAAAGATAGACAAAACTCTTAAAAATAGTTTAATTGAATTTAATTTAGTTTAATTTAGTTTAATTTAGTTTAATTTAGTTTAATTTAAAATATAGTTAACTAATTGCAACTTATATATAGAAAACAATTGAATTTAATAACAATATTAAAATAGATTTCTCTTTAAAAATCGAATTGAACAAATATTTTGTTAAAAGTATATCAAAAATATTAACGCTTCAACTTTAGCGCAATAATTACGATTTAACAACTAATTCGATAAATAAATAGACAAATAAAATATATAGAAACTATCTATTATACTTAACTTCTAAATAGCGTTAATTAAAAGATATTTAACAAACAAACAATACTAAAAGAAAGAAATATAAATATTGTAAATTGTATTTAATGTCTTCTTAATATTATTAAAACTAATATAAATTATAAACAAGTTAATTAATACAACAAAAATTGTCAATTAAAAGAATTTAAACTAAAATAAGTACAAAACTTAAATAAAATTTAAAAGTTAAACAAAGACTATAATGTTAAAGTTAACAATTAATTGAATTGCTTAAAAGAAGAAACTAAAAATAAGAAAAAAATATACAATATAGTATAAAATAAGCAAAACAAATAATATTGTAAATAATATAAATAAATACAATAGATTTTAGATTTATACAAAGACGCAATTCTTAATACAATTTGTACTAGAGATTTCTATATATAGTAAGAAAAATGTATACAAATTTTTATAATCTTAGATTAAATTTAATTATCGAGATATTTAGAGCTTTGTTTTATTAACAATTTTGCAATAATAAAATTAATCAAAGTTAAGTTATCGAATATATTAGTTATAACTACAATAGAATTGATATAGACAATTAAGAGCATATTTCGATTTATATCTATAGTATAGAAGATTTTAGTATTATCGACATTATTGTAAGAAGATTTTGAACAATATGTAGATTGCGCTGTTTTAGTAATAATTGTAAGAAGAGTGCGAGTTGTGCTAATTTTGCTAAACTTGTTATTTTTGCTAAGACTATTAATATTGCGAGACTTAAATATTCGCAATTAAATCTTGCGATTAATTATATGGAGCGAGCTTATCGACTAATCTGCTACTTTAATTATTAGCTACTAATAGTACTATTAACAAGAGTCTCGGAATTGCCGATGTAGTGCTTTCTCAAACAATATCTTAGATTAGTAGACAATATAAACAATGCGCAAACAAGTGCGCAAACAATTATTTGATTAACTATCTAATTTATCTATATTAACGCTAGGAAGACCCAATAAACTTGATGGTATTACACCAAAATAGTTGGTTTATCCTATTGGGAGTGCATTTACCGAAAATGGGAGTATCCTTTACCGAAACAAGGAGTGCGCAGACTATTTACCTAATATTATAGTAGATGTAAGAAAAGTTTTTTAGAATATATTGTTTGAAGTGCACTAATTTTTGAGAGACAATCTACTAAGAAGTGCTTGCCAACTTTTAGTGAGATACCCACGATTACTTTGTTCAAACTCTGAAGAGAAAATTCGCCAGAAGCTACAAACGACGTGTCCATAGACACGAAGTACGTTTCAAAGCCCAGTAATGTTATTGTCAATACCTAGCTGTAAGACGATATAGATGGGCTTACCGTTGTTTGGCTCACTTTAAAGTCGAAGACTTTATTGAAGGAAAGATTACCATATGATTGCCTTTGCATTGAATTTATCTCTTTCACCAGTCCTCAAAAGTCATAATTACCTCCACAACAAGCCTGCAAATTTTTAGAAAACAAGTCGTCTGGCCTACGGTTACGAATTCTGTGACTCCTTCGCGGCTGCAATGTCCCTATGCTAGTAATTAGGTGATGCAATTAAACGATTTCCAGAAAGAACTTTCGCAATCTCTAATTGCATTTCTTTGTTGGGAGCAGCTGTGCGCTGCCCTGTTGCAGTAAAAAGAAGCACTCAACCACAGATTTCTAGCTTCTTATAGCGCAGCCACGCGCTGAAAGACTGCTATTTTCCTCCCTTCAG
>JAABUL010008425.1_pt1 | contig 10500 bp, 1 predicted proteins | sample 5559151 | NCBI WGS metagenome assembly JAABUL01 (sample SAMN10711876, study PRJNA513368) | rock metagenome | isolation source: Antarctica rocks | place: Antarctica: Victoria Land, Pudding Butte sud | reverse complement strand
TAAACTTTTCTTTGTTTTTGTGCTACAATCTTTGCTTCAAGTATCTGTTTGCGCTAAACTTCTTTTTGCTATTGTTTAAAAATAAATAATTTTTTAAAAAATTATTTAGATTTTTTTTTGTCTTCTAGATAAATTTAGTATAAATTGTTATAGTATTTTGTTCAACTAAGTATTGTATATTTTTTTGCTTTCTCTATCTTCTCTTGGAATAGACTTATATTGCTTAGATATTGTTCGATTTTATCGAAATTTTTTTTTTCGATAGTAATATTGCTTTCTAGTGCTTTCTTGTATTTATTTATAGTTTAATTTATCTTTTTATCTCTTAATAAACTAGCTAAAGTATCAAGATAATCTATAATATTGTTTAGATATTTGTAAAAGTTTTTTTAGCTATATTTGTTGTCTAAATCTATTATTAAATAAAGATATAGCGTTTCTAATTGTTGTGCTTTTATAGTTTTATTAAGTATTTAATTAATTTTTTGCATAAATATAGATATCTTGTCTAATAATATTCTATCTAGAACTTTCTGTAACTAATTTGAATTTTCTATTAAATAGTAGTTGTTGTTCGATTTAGTCTCGAGAGTATCTATTTTTGTATCGATTTATTTTCTAATATTATTTTGATTATTAAATATCTCTTTTAATATAGTATTGATTTGTTGACAATCTATCAAGTTCTATAATTGACAATCTTTTGCGAAGTAACTCGATTTGCTATATAAATAGCACGTTTTTTGAAATTTGTTATCTTGCTTTTTTCTAGAATTCTTTTTTTTATATTGTTGAATAGAATTTAGTTCTATAGATGCAAATTTACAATAATCGGAATTACTGTACTTCTAATTAAAACAAGATTTTTTTTGCTAATATTCGATTGTTAATTCAAAGAAGATTTCTGTTCTTTCTTGAAATTAATTATATCTTTTTTTTATAATTTTTTTATATAGTTTGTTGTCGAGATCGATAACTACTTCGATAAAATCGAATATATTGTTAATAGATCTTCTATTACACATAATTTTATTCTTTAGATTGTTCTTAAGATCTCTTCGAAATATTGTTATAAATATAGTATTGTTTTACTCGATTAGATTGATATATTTTTGAAATTTAGCTATATAGTTTGTTGCAGAAATTCGTTAAATTAGATGCTAAACTACTTTTTTTGCAATTTGTTTTTTGTTAAATGTTTCAAAGATTCTTCGAAGCTCTTTTTTGAAATTGTCGAAGTTTGTAAATATTGCATAAAAACTTTCGTTATAATTTTTCAAATACTTTTGTAAGTTTAACTTAAATCAATATTAAACTCTTTTTTTAAAAAATATTGATACAAAAATTGTTTTCTGATTCGCTAAAACAGAATAGAAAATAAAATAGATATTTATCTGTATAAATTAGTTCTTTAGATCGATACAATTTTTATAGTAGATATCGAACTTATTAATTCTGATTTTGTTGTTTTCTATAATCGATAGTTAATATAATACTAATAAACTAGTACTTGGAATAGAAGCGCGTTAATCTAATATAGATATTTTTAGAGTATTTAAAGTGTTACGCTGCTATCTAGACAACTAGAATATCAAAGTAGATTAATATTTTTAAAAAAATTTATAGATATTTTTAGACAATGCAAGCAATTATTTGATAACAAGAGTTTGCAGCTTGTATTAATAATAGAGAGTAATTTGATAGATAAGTTGAACACAATTTATAAAAGAGTTGTGTTCTAGTTTCTATATACTAAGAAAATATTGATTGCTTGTTTTGCTTGCTTGTCGAGTATAACGAGTATATTGCTCGCAATACTTGCTTATCGAATATATCGAATATTATATTTAGAATATTTGTTTCTTGAGCATATCGAACATAATAGTAGATTTGTCTTAGAGACGTAGAATCTAAACCACTAGTACAGCTTTGGTAAGCTCGTAACATCTATAAATAGCAATAAAAGTTTAAAATCGAAATTGTTGCTATTAAGAATAATCGAAAAAAAAGTTATTTACAAAGAATTTTTGTCTCAATTATTGCTTGCTTTAGATTAGAAATTATAGTATATATATTCGATTTTATTTGTTGTTTTTGTTATAACAACTTTTGTTCAAAAAAGTATTTTTATTTTTATTCGATTTTTTTTTTTGTTTTTGTATTTATTTTTTAGTACAAATTTTCTCTTATATACTTTATATATTTTGTTATATATTTGTTTGTTGCTATTATAATAACAATACTTAAAAAAAATATATATATATTAAAAGAGTTAAAATAAATATTGAAATCGAATTAAATAATATTGTATTTAATAGAAATATTTTAAACAATAAAACAAAAAATAGTTTAAAAGTATTAATTAATCAAAATATCTTAAAAGATAAACAAAATATATTAAACAAAATATATAGCTAAAATATTTTTAAAATAACTTTAAACAAAAAATTAATTATTTTTAGTCTTTTTCGATTTAAGTTAATATTTATATTAACGAAATTTTTAGAAATACAAATTAATATTAACTATAAAAATAATAGATTTTGCAATTATATTTAGAAACTAAAATGCTATTAATATAAAAGTTGTATCAAATTCTTAATAAATTACAAACTTGTATTAAAATAATATAGTTTGTAGTATTAATAAAAAATATTACAAAAGATACAATTTATTTTAATACTATTGCAATATTGTTAGTTAAATTAATTGTATAGTTGTTTTTACTACTTGTGTTCTAAAATTCTATTAAATAGTTTAATAAATATAGATTGCAATAAAATAAAGAGAAAATAATTAATTAAAGTTGCAAAAGACTCTTTAGAATATTGCGAAATTAAAATAGAAATAAAATAAAATAGATTTAAATTAATATTTATTCGAATAACTTAATATTAAGAACAAGTTTTTTTTCTCAAAAACAATTGTTATTAAGACTCGACTAAAATAGTTTCGAATCAATTTAATTTTTGCAATATTTAAGCGTTTTTAATATCTTGTACTAACAAATATAGTTAAAGAAATTTGTAAACAACAATAAACAATTGATATTAACACTTAAAGTTGCAAAAAACAACTTAAATAAAAGTTGTTTATAAAGAATTTGCTTTCGATTGTTATTTACTATAGATATATTATATATTATATAAAGATAAAAATTCTTAATAGATTATAAACTTACTTTAGTATTGTTAATTTTAATAGTTTTTAATCTAGTTAATTGTATTGCATTTTATAAAATTACTATAATTAACAAATTTATTAATAATTAAAGACAAGATTGTTGTAATTAAAAAACAAAAAAATAATAATCAAATTAATTATTAAGAATATTACAAATCAAATTATAGATTTTTTTGTTTTATAATATATAAATTATTAAAAACTTTATAAATTAAACTACTTAATAAAGTATATAGATACAATTAAAAAAATCTATTTGTATTTTAGATATAGAACTTAATTTTGTATCAAATATAAATTATTATTGTTGCAATTATTTGTAAACAATCTTCTTTTTGCGTATACTAATTAACAAAAATTGTTTTTGTTACTTATTTTGCTTCTTGTTGCAATTTTGTCAAAAAACAAAGATAAAAAAGTTTTTTATTTAAGATCGATAGTAACAAACTAGTCTTTGCTAATAATAAATTAAAATAAAAAATTAATCGAAATAAAAAAGAAAATATATTAATAAATTTTCTATAGATAAGTTATTTTTGTTTGCAAAATTAATTAATAATTCGAGAAACAAAATAGTAATAATACAAAAACTCTTAATTAATATAAATACTAAATATTAGAACTATACTATTAGATAAATAGAAAAAATAATATAATAATATAAAGAAAATATTTAGTTAATTAATAATAAAAGCTTGTTAAGTTCTATTAGTATATTCGAGTCTTTTATAATATATTTTATTTTTTATCTTAATTAATTATTTATAACAAGTAAATACAAATAGATTACAATAAAAAAGAAATATAATTTATAATATTTTGTAACTCTAAACTATATTAAATAATATTAATTAATTTTTATTTTTGCTATAAAATCTTTTTTTTTATTTTTCTACTTAAGTTGTTTAATTGTATAATAAAGAATTTAAGAGAAACAAGAATTGCAAACGCAAAGTTTCGAATTTGAAAAAAACAAATATATAATATATATTAATAAACAAAAATAAAAGTAGATTTAATTATCTTGTTAATAAGACTCTAGAATTTCTATATTATTAAAATTGTTTTTAAACTATATTTAGATTGTTTGCTTTTACAAGTATTAATTATATAATAAAATAAATAAAAGATCTTTTTAAATTTATTTTGTTTGTTGCAATTCTTAATTATATATTTTATCGAATTTAGTTTATCTAAATTTATTATTTTTGTTAATTAATCTATAAGTAATCTTAATTTATATTATATCTTTGTAACAATAATAAAGAAAGATATTTTTATTTATTTTTAATATTACAATTTAAGTTTAAAGATTATTTAGATTTAAGATTCTTAAATTTGTATAAAAAACTTAAATTAATTTGATAATTAATAGAAAATAGATTAATAATTGCGTTAATATATTAAAGAATCTTTAAAATATATTATAATTGTTAAACTAAATCTAGATAGTATTAATAATTAAATAATAGATAGAAGATTGAGAATTGCTTATATAGTACAACTCTAAAAAACACTTTTGTTTAGTTATATTTATTGCTTTTAACAAATTTCTTATTTTTAATTCTTATAGATTATAAATCTTTTTAAATATAAAACAAAATTGTTAAAAATATTTGTAGTATATTATTAATAATATTAGATATTTTGTTAAAATTAAGAAACAATATTGTATTGTAATATAGCAAGTTCTTAAATTTGCAAATATTTGTTAATTAATATTATTTGTTTAAATTTTGCAATCTTTTCTCTTGTTTTTGTTAATTAAAAAAGTAGAGAATGCGTTGTTTACAATAGAAAGTACAAGTATAAATCTATTGTTTACAAAAGATAGTTAATTGTTTTTTGCGCTATTGCGTAACATCAAATTTGCAAATTAGTTAACTTCTATAGTTAAATATTTGATTTAAATTGTATAGTTAAGTTTTCGATTACAAGATACAAGAACTATATTTAAAAATATAAACTTTAATAGACAATATAAATTTAATATTGTTTAATTAATAATCTAAGTTAATATAGTATAGAACAAAGAGTTAGAGTCGACAAATATACGCAAGCGTTATATATAATTATTCGAACGCGCAATCGATCTACTCTAGAAGATTAACGTCAACAATTAAAGATTAAATTCTATCAAATTTGCGCAATAGAAATTCTTCTAACTATTATTGCGATAACTTTTTGTTCTTATATAATTATTATAATGTTGTCGAACTCGTATACAATATTGCGCATTCAACTATTATTCTAATATTTATTTTCTTTTTATGTTTGCTCTTTTCTATTGCTACTATTCTATATTATAAACGCTATTACTTAAACAATCGACACTATTGTTTTTATTTATCAATTAGCTCTCTTCTCTCTTTTATTTTTTTTCGAATCGAATTGCGTCTTATTAATGCGAAAGAAATTCTTGTACAATCTTTCGCATTGCTTTCTATATTTGAATCTCGAATATTTTAATATTTTAACAATAAAATTCGACAATATTGCAATTTAAAACAAAAGTATTAACTACAAATCGAAATCAAATTGTTTGCTATTAAAACAACTAAATTATTAAGCTTTTTAAAAACAACATTAATCTATATATATATTAATCGACAAAGTTTATCTATTTAATTTACAATTTTTTCGCTCTATTTAAAAAGTAAATTAAACAATTGCTTTATATTATCTTAATTGCAATCTTAAGATTCAAAAGATATAATTTCTCTATTAGCAATATTAACTTTATTGCAATTCTTTTAATTTAAAGTATTTGTTTAATTTTGTCGATTTTTAAGCTTGTTATATTTGCTAAATTATAATTTATTATTATTAATTTTCTCTTAATTTCTTGTTTTTTTGTTAACAATTCTTATTTTTTTTAAAATCTTTTTTTAATTTTTTATTGCTCTTATTATTTGTTCGCGAGAATAACTATTATTGTTAATTTTTGTTCGCATTAATTGTTAACTTCTATCTTTTCTAGAATTTTTTATTGCTATCTATTAAATATTTTTGTTCGACTACTATTATATAGCGCGTTCTTATTGTATCTTTAATATCTACTCTCTTGTTATTAAAGTCGAAAAAAAGACGCTCTCTTAAATTTATCGATTTTGTTAAACAAAAAACAATTAAAAAGAAAGTACAACAAAAAGTTAATACAAACAAAAGAGTTAAAATGTAGACTTTTAAAACTAAATAAATAAACTAGATTAATAAGAATTTGTCGCACAATCTTGTTGCGTTTAACAATATACTTGTCTTCTTAATTGTTTTTGCAACAATTAGTGCTTTTATTAAAAGTATACACAAGTTTATTATCGATTTATTTAATTCTATTTTATGTTTGTTATTTTTCTTTAATTTTTACAACTCTTAATTCTCTTAAAAGTACAAATACTTATAAATTGTTTCAAAAAAAACATTCTTTTTCGAAATTAATATTGTTGTTAACAAGAAATCTTAATACTTTTTATATATTTAAAAGATTTTTAAGAAGTTTCTCGCAATAATAATATTGTTTAGACTTTTATTTTTGCTTGTTTTCGAATCTTGCTTTTGCAATTCTTTTTTTTTTTTTTTATTTGCAAAATTCAATTTTAATTGTTGCAATTCTAAGTGTTTCTATTGTAATTAAAAGATATTTAAGATCTCTTTAACAATTAATATTATTTATTTTATTAAAATTATATTTCTTGTCTTTTCTTAATAATCTTGCTCTTTTATTTTTGTATTTAAAAAGAATTATTTAATTATTAATTCGAGTTTAACAATAAATAGAAACAATATTGCTAAAACTAGTTTTCGATTTATTTAAAATATTAATTTTTGTATTGTATCTTTGTTTTGTATTGCTTTATCTACAAATTTTTTAAAATTAATTTTTTTTTAAAACAAAGTTTGTTAAAATCAACAAATTGCTTAAAATTAAAAAGTTCTTTAAAAAGATAAAATATTTTTATATTTAATATTTTAACTTTATTTTTTTTGTTATTATTTAACAACAATATCTTGCAATATATTAAACTTTTTTCAATTCTTAATATATTTCTTTTACTTTTTATTATTATTAAGATTGCAAACTTAAAATCTAATATTTTGCTTTTTAAATTAAATCTTTATATCTATATTTTCTTGCAAAATATTTAAAGATTTTTCGTTTTTAATTAAAGTTAAACTTAATATTTTATATTTTATATTTTATTATTATTGTTTGTGCAAAAAGTATTATTTTAAATTAAAGATTTTTTTAAATTTATAAAAAATAATTGAAAGCAAATATTTTACAATTGTTATAATTATTTTAAATAATTATTTTTCTAATTATCTTAAAGCAAATTTTAGAGTTGCAAACAATTTAATTGTTTGTCTTGCTACAATATATTAATTTGCGCTCGTTGCTTTTAAGTATTTTATTTTAAGCTTTAGTATTGCGTCTTTTAAAAATTAATTTTTTCTCTTTATTTTTTGTTTCTTTATTTAGTTAATTTTATCTCTTGTTATTATTAAGTTTTTCTTCTTAAGATCGAAGTTCTTTTGTTAAGTTGTTATTGCTTATAAGAACGCTCTTAAAATCTATCAATATAGTATTTTATTACTAATTTTTTTTCTAGTTTAAATATTAATATACTCTAAACAATTAATAACAATAATTAAATTATATCTTTTAAGCAAATATTTTAAACTATATATTTTGTTGTTGTTACTAAATATCTATTAGATATTACTTAAAAATATAGAAGTAATATTAATATTAAAAGTTGAACTTTAATAATATATAAACAAAATAAAAATAAAATCTTTATTGCTTTCGAATGTTTTCGCAAATATTTTAATAAAGTATTGTTCTCTTTACAAACTTTATTAAATATTAATTTCTTCTTTTATATTATTAATAATATTAATACAAAAGATCGAAAGTTGTTTGCAAATAATATCGATTACAATATCTATTATTTGTTATTCTTTTTACTGTTATTTATTAACAAATAAAGAGTTTTATTGCTAATAAATAAAAAAGACAACAATTTATCTCTATACAATAACAATTTATTTAAATTGTTTAATTAATTTTGTTTATTAGATTGCAAATATAACAACGTATCTTCTTTAAACAATAAAAATAATTTTATCTCTATTAAGAACTATAATTCTTTGCTCTAGTCTTAACAAAGATATTAAAGAAGCGCAAGAACTTGCTTAGATTTTTACAATATTATTTAATCGAAAAACCAAATTAATTATATATTATTAATTGTCTCTACTAATTCTTGTTATTTTTTAATTGCTTCTTATTTTTATATTAATTTTGTAATTGTTTTCTTGCTATTAATTACAAATAATATCTAAATTTATATTGCAAACAATATTATTGTTTAAACTTTTATTTCTAGTTACAATTGCAATAAGTTTGCATTTATATTTTGAACTAATATTTATTTACTTGTTAACAAAGCATTCTAATACGCAAAGACTTTTTAATTTTTCTTCGAATACTTTATTTCTACAAAAGATAATTAATTATTTTCAATATTTAATATCTTAAGAGTAGATTTTACAACAATTGTGCAATTTCTTACATTTATATTATTCTTTTTTTTGCAATAGATTTAGCAATAATTATACAACAATAAATTGATACACTTTGCTAATTAACAATTGCGCTAAGAAACTAAACTTTATTAAATTAAAAATCTAATTTCTAGTAATAAATATTTTTAATTGTTGTGTTCTTTGTCGATTCTAAGATATAAACAATTTTGTCGCATAAATTGTTATATTCTTTATTATATATAGCAATTTTTAGCTTTTTTATCTTTTGTTTTTTCTTTTTTGAAATAAAGAGAATTTTAAAATTCTAATTAATAATTTTGCAATATATTAAATAAAGCAACTTTATTTAAAATAAAGATTAAATAATAAAGTCTAAAACTATAGTATTTATATTTTTTTCTTTTATATAATTTGAAAAGTCAACTTATTTATTTATATTAAGAAATTCTTTTAATATATCTAGTACAACAACTATGTTTTGTTTGCTTTTTGTTAATATAATTGCAATATTATAACTTTGCAATATTATTTTTTTAATTTTAACAATATTTTAAGTTGTATATATATGCGAGAAAAAATATTTATAAAAAGTATTAATTATAATATAAAGTTACAATATTTTATTTTAATTAAAAATCTAAAAATATTCTAAATTAAATTAAAAGTTTTTGTTAATTAAACAAAATTTTTTAAGAATTTTATTTTGCTTTTGCAAAACTTCAATTAAAAGATTTATTTTTAACAAAATATTTTTTTCAAAATTTGTAAAATCTTTGTTTAGTATTTTTAATATTAATTTGATATTTTTTTAACAAAAATATTTGTTATCTAAATTAATTATAATATCGAGAATTCTTTTTACAACTCTAATAATTTTTTATATTTTAATATTATTCTAATTTAAAAAATCTTTTATCTTAATTATTAAAAAGAGCAATTCTAAAATATTTTTGTTTTTTGCAACAATTTACAATACTTTAAAGCAAAATATTCTTTTATATTTATTAATACAAATTTAGACAACAATTTTAATCTTTTTTACAATAATTTCTTGCGCATTTACAAGAAATAAACTAGTTATAAAAAATACTAAATACTAAAGTATCTTTAATATAATTTCTAACAAATTAATATCTTCTTTAATATCTATTTAGAGATTATTTTACTTTTTAACAATATATTTTAGCAGTTGCACAAAATTAATTGCAAAAAAAATTGTATTTTTTATTATCTTAATATTGCAACTTAACTTTCTCTTAAATTCTACTTTGTTAAAGCTTTAGATTTAGCGCTTTATTCTTATAATTTAAAGAATTGTCTTATTAATTAATTAAACAAAATTAAAAGATATATTGCAAATATATTAAAAAAAAACTTTAAATTTAATTTCTTTTACAATTTTTGTTAAAAGTATTAACAAATTTTAAGCTTATAGTAGATACAAATTCTATTTAAGAAATTCTTCGAAATTAATTTTGTAATTTTTTAAAAAGTTGTTATAACTTATAATAAAGACGTTTTCTCTTTAATTAATATTTCTTACTTATTTTTTGTTTTAATTAAGTATTGTTTATATTTTATTTTCTTAATTGTTAAGACAATAATATTTATATCTATTGATATTAATCGATAGCTTCTTTTTTTAAAAATATTTGTTACTTAATATTACTTAAACGCAAGTTATTTTAAATTTGTATTATTAAAGTAACAACAACAATATTCTATTATAACTAGTGCTTTTGTGCAAATATTGCAACTTATTTTCGA
>JAABUL010008424.1_pt1 | contig 10502 bp, 1 predicted proteins | sample 5559151 | NCBI WGS metagenome assembly JAABUL01 (sample SAMN10711876, study PRJNA513368) | rock metagenome | isolation source: Antarctica rocks | place: Antarctica: Victoria Land, Pudding Butte sud | reverse complement strand
TTATATAAATTATAATATTAGGTTTTATTATAAGGTTAGCTTTAATCGAGTAAAGATATTATATAATATTAGATTAATATCCTATAATAGGTATTAATAGCTATTAGAATAGGGGTAAAATAAAGATTAAAATAAATCCTCTTATCCTCTTCTTTAACTTTTAATAATAGGAAAACTTTTTATATATATAAGTATAAATATTATATCTATTATAATATTTAAGTATAAACTTTTATATATTATAAAGATAATTAAATAATAGATAGCTAATTTTATTAATTATATTAATTATTTTTATTTATAAGAGCCTATCTTTAAATAATTTCTTATATTTAAACTCCTTTATTACCTCTTTATTCTCCTATTTATCTTATTTAAGTTATACCTTAAATATAATATTTATAATAGTATTAATATTATTAGGATTATTTAGATCTTCTACTTTATAATCTTATTAGAGTTAACTCCTATTATTATATATAATAATATATCTATTTATACTTATATTAGTCCTAATTATAACTATTAATATATATATAACCTATTAGTAATATTAATATATTAATAATTAAAATCTCGATATTTAAGATAAAGATTAGGATAAATTAATAATTAATAATAACTTTTATTATAATTTATTTAAAATCTAACTTCTTTTTTATAATAAAGGTATCCTAATTATTGTAGCTCTTTATTATAATTTACTTCTTATAATTAATAGCTTTATAATTAGCTTCTTTAGCCTTTTTAATAAGGAGCTCCTTAACTAAATATCTAATTTAATAATTCTAAGATTTAATAGTATTTAAATATTAATTAAGGGCTTTAATAACTTTATATAATACTTATAAGATTCTAGCCTTATATCTATATTTATTATATTTAGGTATTATAATTTTACTCTTTATTACTAGATTATTAGTCTTCTACTTTATTTATATTATTATCCTAATCCTAAGGATATAAACTTATAATTTAATAATATTATTATATAAATTACTTATAATAGTACTTAATAATATAATATAATAGTAATAACTATATTAAAGGATTATAATTAAAAGAAGGATAAAGAATTAAAACTTAAGCCTTAATTATAGTAATACTATATTAAGTACTTATATAATATTAGTTAAAATAATATTAATATAATTTATAATAAACTTTTAATAAGTTAATCTAATTAATATAAAAATATCTTAAGGAAGTTTATTCTTAGATATATAATAAATTATAATCCTTCTTAAACTCTTCTTAGAAAATAATTAGGATAAAGATTATAATAATTATTTATAAACTTTTAAAAGGTATTTTCTTAAATACTATAATAGCTTATATATATATAGATTTTATAAAATATATATAAAAGTAATATATAAATATTAAGATTTCTATTTTTAGATATTATTATTAAGTATTATTAATTATTTAATAATAGAAAGCTTAATATCTCTTTTATCTCCTACTAAAAATAGTTTAAGATAAAGATTAGGATAATTTCTAAGGGACTTCCTAAGGATAATTTAGGGGTATTAAAGGTAGATTTATCCTTATTAGTAAGTAACAAGTACCCGTTTTTTTAATAGGATAGGATAGGGCGGGTATATTAAAAGTTAGGGCGGGTAGAAACCTTTATAACTATTAGGCCCTAGTATACTTACGCCTTATACGCTACTATAAAGCCTACTTAGTAGACCTTCCTCCTAAATACAGAGTAGTATTAGTATAATATTAGGCCGGGTCTTAATAGATATATATCTACTAGGCCCTCCCCTATATTTTCCTAAGTTCCTTAGAGATTAATTCTAGTATATATATTACCTAAGATATTAATATACTATATCTTATATTAAGCTATATTACTTAACTTTATATCTTTTATATTTCTAAGCTACTAGCTTAGAGCTAGTAATATTTAGCCTTATAATCCTAATCTCTTTACCTTTCCTAAGGAAAAGGTTTAAAGTTATTATAATATTAACTTCTTCTTATAATTTAAATATTAACCTTAGTAATAATATAAAAGAAATCTAATAGAATAATATACCTAATAAACGCCGCTAGAGTAATATATTATAGTTAGGTATAGCTATATTAGATATTAATATTATATATTAAAGGCTCCTTGTTAACGCTAGAAGAGAAAGTTATTACTTAGAGGAAGAGGATAAATTAACTACTTTAATAGCTTATATTAATTAACTCTAGAACGCTTAAGCTATTAAAGTCCTAATAATAAGTATAACTACTATCTTATTAATATTATTATATATATATATTCTTCGCCTAGAGAAGATATATATTTATAAGGGTACCTTTAAGGGGGAATATATTTATTAATTTCTTAAAGTTAATATTAAATTTATTATATCTATTAAGTACTTTATTATATTAAAGTCTTATATAGCTTATTATATAAACTTCTTAGAGAGGGATCCTAAGGCTTAGTAGTATTCTTATTAATAAGCTTATAATCTTAATAATACTACTTTTAAGTTCTTTAAATAATTTCTTTTAAATTTAATTATAAATCTAATTAGCCGCTGTCTCCTTACTTATAAGAGATAGGAGTAGGCGCGTTAATAGAATAATTAAAAGGTCTTAAGTTTTAAATCTTATATAGAGGAGTTAGAGTTAAATTTATTACCTTTTAATAAGGAGTATAAGGCCTAATTTTTCCTTATTAAACTTAAGACTAAGTTAAAAAAAAATAAGATTTTAAGTATTAATAATATCCTTAAGGGATATAAAGAGATCTTTACTTAGGCTATTATACTTGAAAATATTATAGAGTAAGGATATTATAATAGTAGCCTAAGCTTATAAGGAAAATCTTTAGGAGGTTTTAAGCTAAAGTTATATAATAGGTAAGGTAGTAGAAAATCTTTAAAAGATTATATTTTAAAGCCTAAGGACTTAAATATTAATAATAATAAATAATTATAATCTAAAGGTAATAAATTAAAGTAGAAGGCTAAGGATACTAAGAGTAATATTATAATATATTATTATTATAGTAAAGAAGGCTATATCTAACCTAATTACCTTAATTATAATAAGTTATAAACTTATATAGGTTTTATTAATATAATATTAATAAAAAAAGATTAAGCTTTATAATTACCTTAGAAGTAAAGTAAGAAATCTAATTAATAGAGGTACTATCCTCTATTATAATAAAGGGGTAGGTAAATCTTTAAGAAGACTAGTACTAAGTAATAATACTTTTAAACTTTAGATCCTATCTAAATTTTATTTTAATAAAGTTTATAATCTAATAGGATATAAAACCTTATAATACTATCTTATTATAAGTATAAATACTTAGTAGAAGTAGTATATATATTTATAAAGCCTATTAATTATATTACTAATTAATAGATAGCTAGGATTATAAAAAGGAGTATATTACTCTTTTCTATATAATAGACTAATAAGATCCTAATATTATTTTAGGTATATCTAGCTTAAAGAATTAATATATTTTATTAAACCTAGAGATAGAATATTAGTACTTTAAAGTTAATCCTAATATAATATAAGTTAATAAGTCCTAGTTATTTATTTAAAATATTAAAAAAGAGTTAAATATATTTATTATTATTTATATTAATATAGCGCTAGGTAAACCTATTAATAGTAGTCCTAAGATCTTTAAGGAGCTTTAAGGCTTTATTAGTATCTTCTTTAATAATAAAGTAGGTATCCTTCTTATATTTAAGGAAGGTAATTATACTATTAATTTTATAAAAGGTAAGAAGCTACCTTATAAGCCTCTTTATAACTTATCTTAGATTAAGCTAGTAGAATTATAGTACTATCTTAAAGATTCTCTTTAAAAAGGCTTAATTTATTACTTTATCTTCTTAGTTAGAGTACCTATCCTCTTTATATTAAAGAAGAAGAGTAGTATTATAACCTGAACCCGCGGTTCTTATACTACGCTTAGACGAAGTACTTCTTATTATAATTAGTAGTATTAGTACTAATCTAACTAATCTAGACAAGTTAGTAGTATTAGTACTAATTTAACTAATCTAGCATTTCCTATGTCTATATAAGTGGCGATGCTTTCTAGTAGATAGGAGCTTCGTACTTAACTTATATTACTAACTTAGCTATCTCCTAGATACTAAATATAATACTATTATACTAGACTAGCCTAGTACGAAGCCTACTTACCTTATCTTTAATACTCCTCTCTAAGAGATTAATCCTAGACCCTAATTAACTCTAAGATAATAGGGTCGTAATACTTTAAGTACCCTTAAGATAAGTACCTTAGGATGAAACCCTATCCTAAGCGAGTAAGGATAGCGACCTCCTACTCGTAATAAAAATGATAAAATCAGGGTTACTAAACTAGATATATATTATAAAGAACGTGATAAACTAGAGAAGTAGCTATTATAAGTATAACTATATTTTAAGTTTAATATTATAGTATAAGTTAAATAACCTCTTTTTACTATTTCCTATTTAAGAGGGCGAGCCTAAGAGTAGTCCGCCCTTCTATTAAAAAGATATTTAGAAGACCCTAATAATAATAAAAATAAAGATATTAAAAGATAGATAGAAAGCTTCTTAAGGTTCCGCGTTAAGATATAACGAAATTTTAGACCTTCTAATAAAAATAACGTTGTAGTACGAGTAATATAATACCTTATTTAAAGGAAGTTAGTAGTAGAGTACTCTACGCAGTTTTAATAGTACTTAGCTTGAATTAATTAGGATGATAAAGCACTTATAACTATATATTAAAGAGGACTTAAGGCTAATATTAAAGAAGAACTTATATAAGTAGAAGTAGGAGTAATAATTAATGACCTTAAAACTCTTATAAAGATTATAACTAGAATTAACGATAGACTTTATAAGCTAGCTATAGAGAAATGATATAATAGCGGCTTAAAAGGATTTTAGCTAAGTGGAAACTTCGGAGGAGGTTTCCACGCAAAGAAAATGATACACCGTAATCCCTATAAGCATGTACCTATAGAGCTCGACTTCACGCAGTAAAAAGGAAGACCTAAGGGGAAGAAGTAGTATAATAGGGATAAGAAAGTAATATTTTACTATGATTATAGTAAGCTGGGCTATATTACTAGGAACTATAGGTTAAAAAACATGGTATAACGATTATAGTTAAATATATTATGAAGAGTATTACTTAAGAAGAATAGACCTTCAGAAGATCCGCCTAAGGTAGAAAATAATGATGAAGAACTCGACGTAATCATGTGTAATTTACTCGCAGCATTCGACACGCCTAAGGTAGATATCACAGAGCTCTAGTAGCGATATAAAGAATTAGAAAAGGAAGTCGTTAAGAAAGAAAAGAATATTACGTAGATAGAAGCACGACTCAAAACCATTTAAGATCGACTAAGAGAACTAGACTCTAATGACGACGGTAAGGATTAGAAGGAAAAGCCTGATTAAGGATAAAGAATCGAAGGAGACTTAGACTAGGACTATATAAGTACTAGCGAATTATTAGAAGAAGAAGAAGAAGTACTACGCTTTAGACTAAGTAACTCCGCACCTTATACCTCCGCGTTAACGGATTAATAGAAAGATAACTCTAAGGAATAATTAGAATCTTATTAAGAGAAAGTTTCAGATAAGTTACTAATATAGGAGTATCGTAACGATTTAAACTATCTAGAATATAGAGTTATATACTAGAGCGCTTATATAGATAACTATTATAAGACTTATTAGGCCGTATAGACTTACGAAGGACGGACGCTAATAACTCCCGTATATAGACACCGTAACTAGAGAAACTATTAGAAGTTAGACTATACGTGGCATCTAGTAATAAAAAGAGGACAGAGTTTCTTTCTAAGATATAATGATAAGTGATATTAGTACCTTCATACCTACCTTAAGCACGAGATAGATACTAAGGAATGCTACTTAACAGAATGGTACGCATGCTTACATAACTAGTACCAGAAGTATATACGTTAAAAGAAGATTACTAAGTTTCTCCCTAATTTAGGAAAAGAGTAATCCCTTATATTATAGGGAAGTATAAGGAGATCAATACTATAATCCTAAAAACACGACATTTATACTCGATAGATTACAAGATATATGTAAATGTACTAGTACAGATTAATAGGACGAATACTATTACTATAATAGATTCTAAAGTAACAGGTAACTTCGTTTCTCGAACTTTAATATAGTTAGCGGGCTTGCTAACTTGAAAGAAGAAGGAGCTATATAGCTTATAAATGGCTGACAGGTTAGAACTATTAATAGGAAGTATAGGCGAAGAGACTACCTCACTATACCTTATAATTTAACGCCACCATAAGGAAATTTCTTTAGATGTAGTTAGAATAACTACTTATTATATCATTTTAAGAATGCCTTAATTAAAGAAGTATAACCTAGTAATTAACTAGAAAATAGAAGTACTTAGATTTAAGCGAACTAGTATTATTACTAGTATCTACCCTACACGCCGATAGCGGATGATAGTAGATAAGAAGTTGAACTAAAGACTAGTTAAAGTATATATTACTTTATCTTCAAAAAAGGACGACCTTAAGAAAAGAGGATCTAACTTAATAGGTACTAGTAGAGGTTAATAGGGCTAAAAGGAAGCTAGAGTTCTTAGAGGAAATAATAAACCTCCTAATATCTTATAAGAGTATAAGAAATAGATGTATCTCTTTATAAAAGAGATAATAGTAAAAGCTTTATCTATATATTAATCCTAGGATTATAAGATTGAACTTGAATTAGGAAAGGAACTAACGTTTAGACTAATCTATATATTATTAGAAAAGGAACTTACTATACTACGCGGGTATATTAATAAGAACCTTAAAAAAGGATTTATTCAAGAATCTAAATCACTAGTAAGATATCTAATCCTCTTCACATTAAAGAAGGATAGGAAACTTAGGCTATATATTGACTATCAGAAGTTAAATAATATTACTATTAAAAATCGATATCCCTTACTAAATATTAGCGAGCTATAGGATAGACTCTCTTAGGTAAGGATATTTACTAAGCTTAACTTACGAGGAGCTTATAACTTAATTCAAATGAAAGCTAGAGAAGAATGGAAAACTATATTCAGGACTTGATATAGATATTACGAGTACTTAGTTATACTATTCAGATTTACTAACGTACTAGTAACCTGCTAAGTACTAGTTAATAATGTTATCTAAGCCTATTTAGATTATACCGCGATTACTTACCTAGATAACATTTTAATCTACTCTAAGACTAAGGAAGTATATATCTAGCATATATAGGATATCCTAACCTACCTATTATAAGCGAGATTACTCCTTAAGCTAGAGAAGTATAAATTCCATAAGGAATTAGTAGAATTCCTAGGATTTATGGTAAGTACCACAGGTATTCGTATAAGCCCTGAAAAAATCAAGGCCATCGCAGAATAGCCTACACTATACGACGTGAAATTAGTCTAGAGCTTCTTAGAATTTACGAACTTTAATAGAAGGTTTATTAAAGGATATTTAAAAATAGCCCTACTACTTATAAATATAATTAAGAAGGAAAGGGGATTTTAATAAGGATCTAGTTAGTAGAAAGTATTCACGATATTAAAAGAAGCCTATTAAAATCTACTAGTACTCTATACCTTTCAAGTAAATAAACCGGCTCGTATTGAAATAGATACCTCGGATCTTATAATCAGCGCTTATCTATATTAGAAAAAAGATGGAAAATAGTACCTAATTACCTATTACTCGCGAAAGATATTAGTAGTAGAATAGAATTATAATATACATGATAAAGAGTTACTAGTAGTAGTATATATACTTTAAAACTAGAGGGTATACGTAGAGAGTTATTTAGAACTTACTATCTTTATAGATTATAAGAATCTCCTTAACTTCATAATAATAAAGGAGTTAAATTAGAGGTAAGTCTATTAATCCGAATTACTTAGATAGTATAAGTTTAAGATACTATATATCCTAGGAAAAGATAATAGTCGAGTAGACGCCCTAAGTAGGCGTACTAATTATATAGAATCCAAGGATATTATAAAGAAGCTAATTCTTAAATAAGAAAGAGACGGATCGTTAGTACTAGTATAAAGTCTAGTAGCTATTATATAAATTATAGTCTAAGATATTACGCTAACCTTAAAGGAAGGCTATGTTAATAATAACTTAGTTATATAGCTAAGGATTTAGTAACTAGGATAAGAGCTCCTCTAATATAAGGGAAGGATATACTTACCTAAGAAATGTATTAAAGAGGTAATCCGGGATCACTATAATAATCCTTTATAAGGATATCCGGGAGTATCTAAGATAGTAGAGCTCCTCTAACAAGAATATACAACGCCACGACTACGTACGCATGTTAAGAAATACATTAGAGAATGTATTTAATACTAGTAGAACAAGTCTATACGCCACGCTAAATATAGGCAAATATAGTTTATACTAGTTCTAGATACATTATAAAAGGATATAATAATGGATTTTGTTATTAAGCTATTAGAGTTAAGAGATCCGGTTATAAGGGATACCTTTAACTTGATAATAGTAATTATTAATAAGTTAATAAAGTATATAATCCTGATTCCTTATAAAGAAACGTATAAGGCCTATTAGCTAGGATTCGTCCTATTAGACAGGCTGATAAGGGATTATAGTATACCTGAATCTATTATATTAGATAGAGATAGACTCTTTACATCTTATTATTAGAAGACTCTAATCGCTATAATTGAAATAAAACTATGAATATTAACTGCCTACTATCTAGAAACCGATGGTTAGACAGAATAAATAAATTAAATAATAGAAGTATATCTAAGATACTACGTCAGTTATAAATAAAATAACTAGGTCTCTTTACTTCCTATAGTATAATTAGTACTTAACGATAAGAGATTAGAAATAACCGGACTATCTCCATTCTTTATAAATTATAGAAGATATACTAACTTGTTCCTAGAACTAAGGAGCGGTTCTAGGGCAGAAAGGGTAACGGTGTTAACATCCAATATAAAAAAACTATATAGTAATATATAGAAGATAATTAGCGAGGTTAATACTAAGACTTAGTAATAAGTTAATAAGAAAAGAAAAATGTATCCTCTACTAAAGAAGGGGGATAAGGTTTACCTCTACATAAAAAACCTGAAAAGTAAGAGGCTAAGTAAGAAACTAGACTATATTAAAGTTAGACCATTTTTAATTAAGTAAGCTAGAGGACCTATTAACTATAAGTTATAGTTACTACCTAACGCTAGAGTATACCTAGTATTCTATATCTCTTTACTAGAACCAGCCGACTCTAAAATACCGATCTAGGAAGATTAGAAGTATAAGGCTGAGACTAAAGAATATAAGGTTAAAAAGATCCTAGAGTAGAAGGATTAGAATTACCTTATTAAGTAGAATAACTACGAGGAGTTAGAAAGTACCTAGGAACCTATTAGGAACCTTAGGAACTATAAGGACCTCCTATAGTAATTCCACTAACATTGATAAGACTAGACTAGTTGAAATCCTCAGGAACTTCAACCTATTCTAAAGAAATATTGAAAAGGAAGTCGCTAGGATCAATTATATCTAATTGCTCCTCCTGCTCCGTCTCCTTAATATTTTAAATTTCGCCTTCTACTATAGCGATTCCCTTTCTTTCTAACACCTCCACTTCTCTTTATAACCGGGTGAATTTGGTTAAAGCCTCTTTGGCCTTAGCGGCCTTCTAGTTCCGTTAATTCCATATCTTTATCTATTTTACTAGAGAGAAAGGCGAGAGGTTATAATCTAATAAACCCTTCCGGGCGTACTCTATATAATAACTAGCGGAGACCCTGACCTTATACTTATCAGCCTGACCCGTACGCTTATAATTCGAATAGACCCTTATGGCGATAGAACTAGTTTTAAGAATAGTATTAACTAGCTGATAATAAAGGAATATAGACTTAGATTTAGACCTAATAAGTGGTATTACAGAGTAGTAAAGCTTTCGGGATGAAAACTAATAAGGGGGAACCTAATATTATAGCCTAAACCCGCGGTTCTTATACTACGCTTAGACGAAGTACTTCTCGTCATGATTAATAGTATTAGTACTGATTCAACTAATCTAGACAAGTTAGTAGTATTAGTACTAATCTAACTAATCTAGTATTTCCTATATCTATATAAGTGGCGATACTTTCTAGTAGATAGGAGCTTCGTACTTAACTCATGTTACTAACTTAGCTATCTCCTAGACACTGAACACAATACTATTATACTAGACTAGCCTAGTACGAAGCCTACCTACCTCGTCCTTAATACTCCTCTTTAAGAGATTAACCCTAGACCCTAGTTAACTCTAAGACGACAGGGTTATAACAAGTAGACTATATTTATATATAAATTATAAGGGTTTAAATATAATAATTCTAAAAAATAGATATCTATTATCTTTAATTATTAAGATATTAGATTACTTAAGTAGTTCTAAAATCTTTATAAAGTTAG
>JAABUL010008422.1_pt1 | contig 10502 bp, 8 predicted proteins | sample 5559151 | NCBI WGS metagenome assembly JAABUL01 (sample SAMN10711876, study PRJNA513368) | rock metagenome | isolation source: Antarctica rocks | place: Antarctica: Victoria Land, Pudding Butte sud | reverse complement strand
ACCCCCACGGCGGCCACACCCCCCCCGCGCCGGCACACCCCAACCATCGCCACCGCCAGCACTAGATACCCGACCAGCAGCCCCAGAATCGACCAGTCCGCCCCCGGCCACGCCACGCCCAGACCCTCGCCCACCCAGAACGTCCCAAACCCAGATAGCAGCACCCCCACCGCGAACTTCAGCGTGTTCTCCGGCACCCGCGCCAGCGGCCGATGCAGCATCACGCCCAGCGCCAACACCACCACCAGCGCCGCCACCGCCCCCACGCTCGCCGGCAGCAGCAGTCCCACGCCCCCGGCCCCAATCGCAATCACGATAAACACCACCTCCGTCCCCTCCAGCATCGTGATGTTGAACGCTGTCCCAAACGCCACCCTGTCGCCCAGTATCCGGTCGCCCAGTATCCCGCCCAGCCCCGCCCGCCCGCCCGCAGCTACCCGCAGAGCCGCCTCGTTCTTCGCAAATGCCGCCGTCTCGTCATGCAAGGCAATCAGCCCAGCCGACCGCAGCACCGCCTTCCGCAGCCATCGCAGCCCGAACAGCAGCAGCAGCACCCCCACCCACAACTGCAGCGAGTGCAGCGGAACCCGCGTCAGCGCCGGTCCCAGCACCGCCACAATCACGCCCAGCACCACCACCGCCGCCCCCGCCCCAAGCAGCGCCGACCTCCACCCCCGCACCGTCCCCACCGCCAGCACAACGGTCAGCGCCTCGACACACTCCACCAGCGAAGCCAAAAACGAGGCCACCACCGACGTTCCCACATGCGCCCACCCAAACCCCATCGCCCCAACCTCCGTCCCTGGTCTTTCCCTGAGATGCAACTGTGCCCTCGCCTGCTCCGGCCCGTCCGTTGCTTGTCCCTTTGCTTGTCATTCAGGGCTCTGAGCAAAGTCGAACGGGGGAGCAACCTCCTGTCGCCTTTGCTTCTCTTTCCTGCCATTCCTGCAGGGAACCTGCTGTTGCCTTCGCCTGTCATCCCGAAGCAAAGCGTGGCGCAACCACCCCCGTCGACGCGGTAAACTGGAAATAGGCCAATTTGGACGTGAGTTCAGCGAGCCCGCTCAAGCTCATCCAGCTACGACCCTATCTCGCTTCGATCGAAGACTTTGGGTACTTGGTACGGGGGGAGGGATACTACTCCTTCTCCTCCACCGCCTGCTTCTCCGCAATCTGCTCCAGCTGCCGCCGCCAGTCCAGATCCTCCACAAACCCGCGGCTCGACCTCCACTCCTCCTGCACCTTCACAAACAGCTCCAGAAACACCCTCGTCCGGAGCAGCCCCTCGATATCCTTCCGCGCCGCCGTCCCGATCCGCTTCAGCATCTCGCCACCCTTGCCGATCAGGATCGCCTTCTGCCCCGTCCGCTCCACAATGATCGCCGCCGCGATCTTCGTCACCGGCAGCCGCCCATCCCGCATCGGCTTGGTTGACGCCGGATCTTCCCACCGCTCCACCACCACCGCCGACGAGTACGGAACCTCCTCCCCCGTCAGCAGCAGGATCTTCTCCCGGATTAGTTCCGCCACCAGAAACCGCTCCGGCTGATCCGTCACCTGGTCCCGTGGAAAGTACCTCTGCCCCTCCGGCAGCTGCGCCACCACCTTCTCCAGCAGCAGCTCCAACCCCTCGCCCTTGCGCGCCGAGATTGGCACCACATCCACAAACGTATGCAGCCCACTCCAATGCGCAATCAGCGGCAGCAGATCCTCCTTCTTCACCGCATCGATCTTGTTCAAAACCAGCACCACCGGACACTCCAGCTTCTTAACCAATTGCAACGCAAAGTCATCCTCCCGCGCACTCATCGCCCGCTTGCTCGCCGTAAACCTCTTCCCCGCCGCAACCGCCTTGGCCGCCGTCTCCCCAGCATCCTCGCCCTCGCGCGCCACCGCCGCCGCCTCCGTCCGCGGCAGCCGGTGCGTCACATCCACCAGGAACAGCACCAGGTCCCGCGACTCCAGCGCGTCATGAACTTCCTGCATCATCCGCCGGTCCAGCTGCGTCTCCGGCTTATGCACCCCCGGCGTATCCACCAGCACCACCTGCGCCGCCGGATGCCCCGCCACCCCCTTCGCCTTCTTCACCACCCCCACCTCCAGAACGCCAACAATCCGCGTCCGCGTCGTCTGCGGCTTGTGCGTCACGATCGCCAGCTTCTGCCCCAGCAGGGCATTCAGCAGCGTGGACTTCCCGGCATTCGGCCGGCCAATGATCGAGACAAATCCTGAGCGAAGGGCCATCCGCCCATTATCCTCTCTCGCCTCTCTCCAGCCTCACGTAAACTGGCCTCCATGACCTTTGTCCGCTGCCTCGTCGCCGTTGCGACCCTCGCCCTTCCCCCTCTCCTGCAAGCCCAAACCGCAGCACCCTTCCACTCCACCGAGGTCAACGCCGACCACACCGTCACCTTCCACTATCAGGACTCCACCGCCACCAAGGCCGAGCTCTCCCTCGAAGGTGCCGGCCCCAATATCCCCATGCAGAAGGACGCCGAAGGCATCTGGACTGCCACCAGCATGCCGCTCGCCCCACAGATCTACGGCTACCACTTCCAGGTGGATGGCCAGCCTCGCCTCGACACCCACAACACCCGCCTCACCACCAACCTCCTCAATCTCTCCAACATGGCCGACGTCCCCGGGGACGCGCCGGAGCCTTGGGAGCCGCAGAACATCCCCCACGGCGAGGTCCATCACCACCTCTACACCACCTCCGTCGTCCTCGGCCTCCCGCAGCACCAGTCCGACTTCTACGTCTACACCCCGCCCGGCTACGATGCCAAAGCCAAGCACAACTACCCCGTCCTCTATCTCCTCCACGGCTACTCCGACCGCGCCGACGGCTGGTCCGCCGTTGGTCAGGCGAACCTCATCCTCGATTCGCTCCTCGCCCAGGGCAAAATCAAGCCCATGATTGTCGTCATGCCCCTCGGCTATGGCAACATGGAGTTCGTTCTCGGCGGCCACAACAGCTGGAGCACCCCCGCCGCCGTCACCGAGAACACCGATCTCTTTTCCAAGGCCCTGCTCACCGAGGTCCTTCCCCGAGTCGAATCCCAGTACCACGCCTCGAAAAAGCGGGAGGACCGCGCCATCGCCGGCCTCTCCATGGGCGGCCTCGAGAGCCTCTCCACAGGCCTCAACAACACCGACAAGTTCGCCTACATCGTCGGCCTCTCCTCCGCCGCCGCCAGCGTCGATCAGGCGCGTCTCGCCAACCTCAAACCCAAATCCGCCAACCTCAAGCTCCTCTGGATCGCCTGCGGCACCGAGGACCGTCTCCTCGAACCCAACCGCCAACTCATCACCTTTCTCAAATCCAAGGACATGCCCGTCACCGCCATCGAGACCCCCGGCATGCACACCTGGATGGTCTGGCGCGACAACCTGGTTCACTTCACTCCCTTGCTCTTCCAAGCGAAATAACCGCCCCCGAACGAGACTCGTAACCCATGAAGAAGATCGCGTCCCTTGCCCTGTGCCTGCTCTGCTCCGCCTCCGGGCTTGCTCAGGCTCCCGTCACCTTCAACTCGGCCGAGGCCAATCCTGACCACAGCCTCACCTTCCGCTATCAGGACCCCGTCGCGGGCGCCGTCGTCCTCAACATCGACACCGCGCCCAAGCCCGTCCCCATGGTCAAGGGCGCGGACGGCATCTGGACCTACACCACCCAGCCCCTCGCCCCCCAAATCTACTCCTACCGCTTCGACGTCGACGGCCGCCCGCAGTTCGATCCAAACAACCTCACCCACATCACACCTAACCTCGTCTACCGCGGCGACCAGGTCGAGGTGCCCGGCGATGCCCCCCAGCTATGGGACGTGCAGAACGTCCCACATGGGACCCTGCACCGCCATCACTACACCACCGCCGTCGTCAAAGGTCTTCCCACCAGCAGCAGCGAGTACATCGTTTACACACCGCCCGGATACGATCCACGTTCCAAGAACAAATACCCCGTCCTCTACCTCCTCCACGGCTGGTCCAACACCGTCGATACCTGGACCCAAACCCTGCAGGCCGATACCATTCTCGACAACCTCCTCGCCCAACACAGGATCAAGCCCATGATCGTTGCGATGCCGCTCGGCTACGGAGATCTGAACTTCGTCAACGGCCCTATCGGCGAGATGTGGAAAAGGAAGCCGCTCGTTAACCGCAACACCGATCTTTTCTCGCAGGCGCTCCTCACCGAAGTTCTGCCGCGCGTCGAATCCGAGTACAACATCTCCCGCAAGCGTGAGCACCGAGCCATCGCCGGCCTCTCCATGGGCGGCCTCGAAAGCCTCCAGGTCGGCCTCAATCACACGCAGCAGTTCGCATCCATCGGCGGCTTCAGCGCCGCCGTCCATCTGCTCGATCCGGCAACGCAGCTTCCCGTGCTCAATCCTGTCAACGCCGCGAAAACAGCAGACCTCCGTCTGCTCTGGATCGCCTGCGGCACCGCGGATGGACTCATCGAAGCGAACCGCAAGCTCATCGCCTACCTGAAGGCCGAGAGCCTTCCGGTGACGGCGATTGAAACTCCCGGCGCGCACGTCTCATTCGTCTGGCGCGACAACCTGATCCACTTCGCCCCGCTACTCTTCCAGCAGAAGTAGCACCCTGTTTGTAGGTAACCCAAGCCTCTAGGTAGGCCAAGGCTTCAGCCTTGGCACCCCGCGTCCGCAGGGATCGGGCTTCAGCCCCTTGGGTATGCCTCTCTTCCATGCGACCCGCGCATCCAGTCCACCGCCTCCACCGTCGCCAGTGCCGCCATCGGCAGCGTCCACTCCAGCCACACCCTCGATTCCGTCCAGACACCGAACCACAGCGTAATCGGAAAACACGCCAGACACCCGTACAGCAAGGCCCTCTGCTCGAGACCCAGCCTGCGCCTCTCCAGCCAGATAAAGATCAGCAGATACCCCCCGGCCGTAAACAGCTGGGGCCAGTGATGCGGAAACAGAATCTCATGCAGGTTCTGGCCCATGCGCGGATACGTCTCATTCGGATTCCCCGCGAAGTGCCGGCCAATGGCCCATCGAACCGCCAGCCAGTACAGCCCCATCCCGCCCATCATCGCGATCGTCTTCCAGACCCGGCCCGCGCTCGCCCGCTGTCGCACCCACATCACCGCTCCCACCACGATCACCAGAAATAACGAGGTCTCCCGAGTCGGCACATCCAGCGCAAAGCACAGCAGCATCGGCACCCACAGACCCTCCAGCGCAAACAGCGCCGCCATGCCGAACATCGCCGCATGCGGAAGATCGTAGGCATACCAGTAGTTCGTCGTGGCCCGCATCACCATCATGGCCGTCGCCATCACCAGCACCAGCACATTTGCGATCCACCACGGCTCCAGGCCGCGCCTCCGGCTCCACCAGAAGACCGTCAGCATCATCGCCATCAGCGATACGAGGCCGATCAGCATGCTCGTAAACTTCTCCACCGTGATCGGCTCGATATGCCGCGTGCCAATGGTCACCGTGATCGCGTACCGCTCGGCATAGTGCCGCATCCTCGCACTGTCGCCCGCCCATCGCAGCAGCGGTGCCAGGCCCGCGCGAGACTGGTACGGATTCGCAATCTGCCCATGCGCATACCCGCGCCAATCCAGAAAGGTCTCGTTGACCAGAAAATCCGCCCGCACACATTGAATTGTCGCCAGCAGCAGCATGAAGGCGATCAGCCAGTCGCGTACTCCGAACCTTGCCCGCCGTGGCCGCTCTCCAACCTCACCCCCACCCGGTCCGGCTCTGCCCATCCGCATAAGATATACCGCGAACCCCGGCGCATACCTATTCGGACGATCATCTCGCGGGATAATAAGGGCGAGAGTCGTATGGATTCCTTCTTCGCCCGCTTCAAGAACGCTCTGGTGCTGCTCGCGCTTCTGCTCGCGCAGATCATCGCCCTTGCCATCCAGGTGCGGCGCCCCATCGAATCCGGCGCCGCCGACGGCTCCCGTGTGACGCTAGCCCGCTCCTTGGTCGTTGCCGTCATCACTCCCGTCGAGCGCCTCTTCCTCAACACCGGCCACGGTCTCCGCTCCATCTGGTCCAACTACATCGACCTCCGCCACGTCCGCCAGCACGACCGCGACCTCCAGGTCCAGATCGATCAGCTTCGCCTCCAGCAGGCCGCCATCGCCGAGGACGCCGTCCAGGGCCACCGCCTCCAGGCCCTCCTCGCCTTTCAACAGCACTACATCGCCTCCACCGTCGCCGCACAGGTCATCGGAACCAGCGGAACCGAGCTCTCCCGCGTCCTCTACATCGATAAAGGCGCCGCCGACGGTCTCAAGCCCGACATGCCCGTGATCACCCCCGACGGGGTCGTCGGCAAGATCCGAGACGTCTTCCCGCAGACCGCTCCGCACACCGCGCAGGTGCTCCTCATAAACGACCAGACCTCCGGTGCCGGCGTCATCCTGGCCAGCACCCGCGTCCGCGCCATCATCCGCGGCGCCTCCGGCGGTCGCGTGCAGATCGGCAATCTCACCCCCGACGATCGCATCAAGCCCGGCGAAGCAGTCCTCACCTCCGGCGGTGACCAGGTCTTCCCCCGCGGCCTCCCCGTCGGCACAATTGAGTCCGTCGCACCGGATCCCGAGCACCAGCCCTACACCGCCATCCGCGTCAAACCCGCCGCCAACCTCTTCCAGCTGGAAGAGGTCCTCATCATCACCGGCATGCAGCCCTCGCTTCCACCCCACACTCTCCAGGCCCTTGGCCGAGGCGCCGCCGCCACGGCCGCCGCTCGCTCCGCAGCCGAAAAGGCCGCAGCCGCCAAAGCCGCCGCAGACGAAAAGGAAGCCGCCGCCCGCTCCGCCGCTGAGACCGTCGCCGACCGCCTCCCCAGCCTCCACGATGTCGCCGCCCCGGACTCGCCCGAGGCCAAAGCCCAGGCCGCCGCCGACAAAGCCAACCCCAGGGCTGCCGGCGGGCATGTGCCCCGTCCGCTCCCGACCCTTCACCCCGATCGCTACAGCCCCGGCATGTCTCCCCCCGCCAGCAGCCTTACCCCCGGAGCCGCCCGCTCGGCCAACCTCCCGCCCGCTAACCGGGACAACGCCTCACCCGCCCAGCCTCGAAGACCCAGACGCTCGCCCAACCCTGAACCCACCCCGCCCCCACAAGACTGAACTCCGGCAACAGAAGAACTGACCCTGACCCCCCATGCTGAACCGTAGCTACACCTCCCGCCGCGAACTCGAAGAGCACAGCTTCCATCCCATCGTCGCCCTGCTCGTCCCCCTCGCCGCCATCCTGCTCCAGGCGCTGCTTCCGCGTCCCGTCCCATACCTGTCCATTGTCGATCTCCCGCTCATCGTCACCATCTTCTTCGCCGTCAGCCGCCGCTCTCCCATCGCCGGAGCCCTCACCGGGGCCACCATCGGCCTGCTCCAGGATGCCCTCACCGGCCAGCCCATCGGCGTCAACGGCGTCGTCAAAACCGTCATCGGCTACATCGGCGCCTCCATCGGTCTCCGGGTCGACGTCGAAGCCCTCACCACCCGCCTCGTGATGAACTTCCTCTTCTCCCTCCTCAACAGCGTCCTCCTTTTCCTCGTCGTCCGCCGCCTCCTCGGCCTGGCCACCGAGCACTTCCTCTGGAAGCACGAACTCATCCGCGCCGTCATCAACACGGCCATTGCCATCCCGATCTTCCTCCTCCTCGATCGCGCCAAACGCCTCCGCTAACCGCCCGCGCTCCCGCCTCCCTTTTGCCTTTGCTCTTTGTTTGTCCACCTTGCCTTTGCTCTTGCTGTTGCCCGCCTCTTTGCTTGTCATTCAGGAGCGAAGCGGAGGAATCTGCTTCTGCCTCTCGCCCTTGCCGTTGCCTGTTTTGCTGTCATCTCGTAGCCACCTGCTCCCTCCAACCGCCGTCATCTCGACCGAACCCTGAGCGAGCAGCGCGAGTCGAAGGGGCAGTGGAGCGACCCTGTATTGAGCCGTTTCCCTCGCCGTTGTCTGTTCTTGCTTCTCATCTCGTAGCGACCGCCCTCGCCTTCCCCAGCCTTTCGAAACGCACTCCGTCTAAACTGACACCACCCGCATGATCCACCGTCCCCAAGCTCCGGATCAGCCACCCCACCGCCCAGACTTCCGCCCCAGCGGCCGCGTCGGGGGCAGGGAAGAGAAGATCTCCCCCAACAAGCTCCACGTCGTGCAATATGTCGTCGCGCTCGTTCTCGCCATCCTCTTCGCCGGCCTCTATCGCCTGCAGGTCGTAGGCGCCAGCAACTACCGCGTCCTCGCGGAAGCCAACCGTATCCGCAAGATCCCCGTCCTCGCCCCGCGCGGCCGTCTGTTCGACCGTGAAGGCCGCCTGCTCGTCGACAACTACCCGTCCGTCACCTGCTACCTCATCCGCGATCAGATCAAGGACATCGCCGCCAACATCCCCTCCATCGCCTCCGGCCTCCACCTTCCCCCCGACCAGATCGAGGCCACCCTCCGCCGCTTCCAGGCCCTGCCCAGGTATCAGTCCATTCCGCTCAAGCAGGACATCACCCCCGATGAGCAGGCCTTCATCGCCGCCCATCGCGACGAGCTCCCCGAGCTCGAAACCCGCGACGAGCAGCGCCGCCTCTACCCCCGCGATGGCTTCGCCGCCCACCTCATCGGATACGTCGGCGAGGTCTCCGAGCAGATGCTCAACGACCCGCGCTACGCCTTCTACGATCCCGGTGACGTCGTCGGCCGCTCCGGCGTCGAGCAGACCTACGACGCCCTCCTCCGCGGCAAAGATGGCTCCCGCGACCTCATCGTCAACTCCCACGGAAAGGAGCTCGGCGACCTCGGCCAAACCCTCGCCGTTCCCGGCAAGGATCTCCGTCTCACCATCGACCTCGATCTCCAGATGGCCGCCGAAAAAGCCATGGAAGGCAAGATCGGCGCCATGGTCGCGCTCGATCCTCACACCGGAGAGGTCCTCGCCCTCGTCTCCCGTCCCACCTTCGACCCCAACCAGTTCTCCGCTCACCTCACCAAGACCTACTGGAACGAGATCCTCAATAACCCCGACCACCCGCTCCTCGACAAGGTCACCCAGGCGCAACTCGCCCCGGGCTCTACCTTCAAAATCATCATGTCCGTCGCCGGCCTCCAGGAAAACGTCGCCGAGACCATGCGCGTCCTGTGCAACGGTGGCGCGTCCTTCTACGGCCACTACTTCAAATGCGACAAGCGCCATGGCATGGTCGATATTTATCGCGCCATCCCGGCATCCTGCGACACCTTCTTCTACACCCTCGCCAACCGCCTCGGCATCGACACCATCGCTCGCTACGCCACCGCCCTCGGCTTCGGCAGCCGCACCGGCATCGACCTACCCGACGAGGCATCCGGAACCATGCCCTCTACCCAGTGGAAGCTCAAGAACTTCCATGAAAAGTGGTACGCCGGCGAAACCATCTCAGTCGGCATCGGTCAGGGCGCCATCGCCGCCACGCCCCTCCAACTCGCCCGCGCCATCGGCGGCGTCGCCTCGGGCGGCGTCCTCCGTCGCCCCCACCTCGTCTTCCCCGACGAGGTCCCGCCCGATCAGCTCGACGCTATCCACGAGACCTTCACCGGCTCCGGCGACAAGACCGTCTCGCTCACGCCCGAAAACTGGCAGATCATCACCGACGCCATGGCCGAGACCACCAGCACCGGCACCGCCTTCGCCTCGCACCTCGAAGGCATCGACTTCGCCGGCAAGACCGGCACCGCCCAGGTCATGAGCCACGATGCCGACGCCCGCCGCGGCGGCCACAAATCCGTCCCCAACGCCTGGTTCGTCGGCCTCGCCCCGCGCCGCAATCCAGACATCGTCGTCGCCGTCCTCTGGGAAAAGGGCGACTGGGGCTCCAACTCCGCCAAACTAGCCGCCCAGGTCATCGACGCCTTCGTCAACAAACAACGCCAACGCGCCAACAATATCCGCGTCATCGCAGAAGTCCCCACCGCCTCGGCCTTATCTAAACAGGGTGCAGACACGCCAATCCCACCCGCAGCCGAATAAATCGTTGGCCGTAGTTGAATGGAAAGGCATGGAGAAGCTGGAAGTTAAATGAAATGTTCAGCCTTGAAAGGTAGATAGCTTTCGTTATCGTTCGTGTGTACGTGATCTCCAATTTCACCAGCGATGACCAAGTACGGACTGGCGATCGGCGAGAAATTTACATGATAGGGCTGCTGCTTCAGCCCGGTCTCTACTTGTTCTTTGTAAGGCGTCTCAAGTTTCTCTAATAACTTGGGGTATAACCTGGCTGCAACATCCAATGAAACCACAAAGCCAGAATTAATCTGCACTGCGGCAATCGTATAAAGATCGTCGCTTACTCTGCCTATGTAACTAATAGTCAGGTCCATAAACATGGTGTAAGTCTTCTTTCCCTCTTGGAAGGCTCTGCGTAAGCGCGTGATCTATGGTTTGCAGTGATGCGAGAGTGGAACTGCGAGCGAGATTCCGCTTGCTGATGACTCGTTGTGGCTGTTTTGGGGTGTGAGGACTTGAACAGTCAA
>JAABUL010008420.1_pt1 | contig 10506 bp, 13 predicted proteins | sample 5559151 | NCBI WGS metagenome assembly JAABUL01 (sample SAMN10711876, study PRJNA513368) | rock metagenome | isolation source: Antarctica rocks | place: Antarctica: Victoria Land, Pudding Butte sud | reverse complement strand
GCCCGTGGCCATCGCCTCGAACTTCGCGGCGCACCCACAGAAGGGGGTACGCAGACCGACGCCGACCTGATGCGGGCGTTCAGGGTGGAGGAGGTCGTGGGGGAGCAGCTGGCGCCCTCCTACAACGTCGCCCCCACCCAACCGGTACGGGCAGTTCTCGAACGGACACCGCGCGAGGAGCCCGAGGCCCCACCTATGCGCCAAATACGTACGGTCCGTTGGGGTTTGATCCCCTCGTGGGCGAAGGATCGGAAAATCGGATCCAGGCTGATCAACGCCCGCGCAGAGACCATCACCGAGAAGCCCTCGTTCAAGGCCGCCGCGTCCCGGCGGCGTTGCATTGTCCCGGCCGACGGCTACTTCGAGTGGGAGAGGCGCGACGGGGCCAAGGTTCCGCACTACCTGCACGGTGACGGAGTGCTGGGCATGGCCGGGTTGTACGAGCTGCGGCCAGACCCCGAACGTGAGTCGGATGACCCGCAGCGCTGGGTCTGGACGATCACCGTCCTGACGACGACGGCCAGCGACGCCCTGGGCCACATCCACGACCGCAGCCCCGTCGTGATTCCCCCAGCGCAACAGGACGCCTGGCTCGACCACACCCTGACCGATTCGGAGCGGGTTCGGGAGCTGCTCGACTCTGTGCCCGAGCCGCGGTTGCAGCCCTATGCGGTAAGCACCGCGGTCAACAGCGTTCGCAACAACTCCGCCGAGCTGCTCAGCCCGGTGTAACCGCAAGGAAGGCGAAGGGGCCCGCGGGGGGTTGCGTGGGGGGACGCTACGGGCCCCTTCGTCCGCAACGCTAACCAAGTTCGAGGATCTGCGCCTGCACCCGTGGCGGTGTGCGGCCGCTCCCGGCCAGTGACGGGAACTGAAAAAAGCCAAGCTGCGTAGACGGGGGAGTGAGGGTCCCCCGTCTACGCATACTTACTGCTACCCGCGGAGCCTTCCGTGAGCGAAGACAACGAACCCCAGAACCTGCAGGCCGAGCTGCCCGCGCAGGAGGCGCTGTCGACCTTCCTGCGCGGCATGGTCGATCACATGCACACTCATCAGGGCCTGGCCCGGACTCTGGCCACCCTCATGACCGCCAGGTCAGGTGCGCTCACCGAGGGCAGTCGCGCCCTGGAGGAAGCCGTCACCGACCTGATCGCCCACGCAGTGCACGACGGCGCCGTCCGCGACGATGTGGCTGCCGGTGCCGTCATGATGGCGCTGCACGGCATCAGCGCGGCCCACGACCGCCCCGGCTGGCGAGCCGACGCCGACGGCTTCATCACCTTGGTACTGGACGGGCTACGCCGGCAGCACCGCTGATGAGCAGTGCGGGCCCTTCCGACTCACCGAAGGGCACCCCGGGCGCTGCTCCGCGTGCCCGGTCAACGATCGCCTGCGGGACGGTGTCCCGCTCGGCGTTCGGCTTACGGGATCGGTATGGGGGTAGGAGCCTCTAACGACAACGAGGCTTGAGGACTGGCCGGCTGACCAAAATGCCGCGGGGGCACGCCGCTGCTGCACCTGCACCGAGACTGGTGCTTCAGTGAGTGGCCAGTTGGTTGAGCACGGTGGACCAGTTCGGGGGTAGATCGAGACCCGCTGCGGTCCAGCTGGCGAAATGGCTGTCCGTCATCCACTGCCTCGTACGCCGAATCACCGCCAGGTGTGGATCGCCGCGGACGAACGCGTTGAGCGAGTCGCGGTCGCGCCAAGCCGTCAGGGTCGACAGCGTCTGCTGGCCGATGCTCGCGCGCAGGCTGTAGCCGAACAGTCCGCCGGTCGCCGCAAGGGTGTCCCACAGCGTCTGCGTCGCGCGCACCACCTCCGGTATGCGCCAACGGCTCGTGACGACGAAGCGTGTCGCCATCACGAGGTAGTCGGTGCTCGGGTCGATGGCGGTGATCGGGGTCCACGGCAACGTTGGCATATCAGTCTTCTTCCAGTGTGGTCGCGCGATTTGGCTACGAAGGGGCCGCAGGAATCCGTCGCCTCGGGTGGCCAGCTCGGTGGCTGTCAGCTGCGGGTGCCCCGCCTGTCGCGGGTAGGGGCCAGTTAGAGGAGGGTGACGATGACCTTGGCCGCCGAGACGCCCTTGAGCTGGATGTCCATGGCGTGCTGGAATTCACCGACGCCGGTGCCGACGACGGTGGGCTTCGGGGCGGTGACGTAGCGCCCATCGGCTAGGGCGGCGGGTAGGAAGTCGCGGTAGATGGCGGTGCTGACGTCGTTCGCCTTCAACGAGGTCCCGAAGATGTATTTGGTACTGACGCGCCGCGAGCGGGATGCGAACTGCAGACCCACGTTGGAGCTGATGAGCCGCAGAGTCACGCGGGGCCGCTCGAGGCGGCCGCGGTTGCCGTCGGCGAGGGTGTCGAAGGAGACCGGCGGGCTGGCGATGGCGACGAACTTCTTGCCCTTGCATTTGGCGGCGATCCGCACGCACGAGGCGGCGCCGGTCTCGCCGAAGGCGATCGCGCCGGCGAGGGTGCGGCCGTGGAAGGTGGCGATGATGTCCGCCACGACGGTGGGACTGTTGTAGTCAAAGACCTGCATCGCCCCCAGCGACTTGACGTAGTCGAAGTTGCGGGGTGAGGCGGTGGTGATGACCTCGTAACCGGCGGCGGCCGCGAGCTGGATGGCGTTGCTGCCAACGCTGGTCGATCCGCCCCACACCAGCACGGTCTGCCCGGTCGGTGTGGCGCCAGCGGTGGGGTACCGCAAACCGAGCTGGTTCTTCTCGAACAGCCCACAGGATGCGGTCGAGACGGCCAGCGGGAGAACGGCGGCGTCCTCGAACGGCATGCTGTCAGGGATCGGTGAGGCCATGCGCTCCAGCACGACGGTGTACTGCTGAAACGCGCCCTCCGCGGCGCTATTGCTGTCCTTGTCGGTGCCGACGGCGTGGCCGAGAACTCGGTCGCCGACCTGGAACCGGGTGACTGCCTGGCCGACCTCGACAACCTCGCCGGCGACATCGGAGCCGAGCACGGTGGGGTAGTTCAGCCAGCCATAGGTGAGGCTGCCTTCGACCTGGATGATCCAGTCCAGCGGGTTGATCGCGACGGCGCGGTTGTGGACGACTATCTGGTCGTCGCCGGGCGTGGGGTAGGGGGCCGGGCCTACTTCGAGCTTGGCGTGTTTGGCGTTGATCCAGGCGGCGGTGTTGGTGGGCATGATCTTCTCCTCTGGGTGGGCGCTGCTGGTCGCACGTACCGGTTGATTGCACCAAGTGCAGTACCCACTGTGGCACGTGACTTCACAAAGTGCAATGACTGGGTACAGTGACGTTCATGGGACGTTGGGAACCGAACGCGAAGCAACGGCTGCAGCAGTCGGCGATGGCGCTGTTTCACGAACATGGCTACGCTGACGTGACCGTCGCGGAGATCGCCGACCGGGCTGGGCTGACGAAGCGGACGTTCTTCAATCACTTCACCGACAAGCGGGAAGTTCTCTTCGCTGACGCGGAGGCCTTCGAGGCCCGGATCGCGATGTATCTCAGTGAGACCGACGAGCAGCTCGAGCCTGTCGACGTGGCTGTCGCTGTCCTCACACGAGGCGGTCTGGACCTGGCGGCCTACGGTGAGTGGGCCCGCGCCCGCCGCGACCTGATCGTGTCGGCGACCGAGCTGCGGGAACGGAACCTGATCAAGATGTCCTCGCTCGCGGCGCTCCTTGCGACGGGCCTGCGCGAGCGGGAGGTGCCGGGCAGGATCGCCAGCTTCACCGCGCAGGCGGCCGTCGCGGTCTTCTCCGCCGCGTACGACGAATGGGCCGATGACACCAGCGCGGACTTCTCGACACTGATGCAGCGGGCGCTTGCCGACCTGCGCCAGGCCATCGGCGCCGGGTAGTCCATCCATCGACCCGCCACAGCCCAGGCGCCCCCGGGCTGTGTCTGCCGGCGCGTCACTCCTGTGCCGTACGCGGATCCCCTACCGGACAAGATCCTCGAGGCGCGCTTGGTGCAGCGGGTGCCGCCACATAGCTCTGCCAGAAGCGCGCCAACTACCGCTGCAAGTCACAGCGGTCGTCGCCGGCTTCGGAACTGTCTCAAAACCTTGAAACCGGCATTCCTCCGGGTAGTACGGCCGCCATCCGTAGTTGCCCACGTCGTCGCGTCCCGGAATCTGTCTGAGAATTTTGTCTCCGATCCGGCGTACGAAGCCAACTACCGAGCCGGTCTGCATCTCTCGGGACTTGTTCCGATAGAGGATGGATACCGGGACGGCAGGTGGGGTTTGGTGATGAGGCGACGTCAGGGGCGGTCGACGCGGTAGAGATAGTGCAGCGGACCATCGATCGGGTTGTCGGGTGACATCGCACCTTCGGCAATCCGTTGTAGGCCTGCCTTCTCAAGTTCACGCCACGACGCGACGTTCGCGGCCACTACGGCGACGAGCACCGCCTGCGCATCTGGATACGAGGGCCAGGTGTCCTCGACCGCCGCAGCGACGATCCGAGAGCCAAGCCCGCGACCGCGCGACGCCGCGTCCGCGATCATGTAGTCGAGCTCGACGGCGCCGTCCGGCACCTCGATGACCGCCGCGAACTCGGTGAGATCCTCGGGGTAATCGCGGATCACCGATCGTTGCAGCAGCCCGATCGGCCGATCGTCGAGGGAGACGACGAGGTCCTCCCCGGGCTCCTCGCCGCGCGTGCTTGCCCCGAAGTCGCGCTCGACCGCCTCAGTGGTGGTTTCGTGGTTCCACCACCGTGCGACCTTCGGCTCCCGCAGCCACTCGGCCAACACCGGAAGGTCGCCAGCGGTCAACGGCTGCCACGACAGGGCACCTTCGCCGACCGCTTCCACGCCAACACCGTACGACCACGCTTCAACTCCAAACCTCAATCGGGGCTGCCGGGCTCGTGTGCACAGGAACGTAGCCACCGGGCTGTCCGTACTCGTGTGCACGGTCAGCACCTGGTGACCCGCCCGGCGAGAGGGGAGCTGTTGTCTTGGGTACAACCCCAACCCGACGTCAACTACGGCCACTGACTCCGTCAGATTGAGGTCCGTATTGCGGTTGATTGACACATCACTACGAGGTTTTAGAGAGTCCAACCGGACACATTCGGCAGGGGAGTGAGCCATCAGCGGCCAACGCGTCGCCTACACCCGGGTGAGCACCCTTGATCAGAACACCGCACGGCAACTCGACGGGGTGGCCGCGGACCGCACTTTCACCGACAGCGCGTCGGGCAAGACGTGAACCGGCCGCAGTACGTCTGGTGCTCGATGTCTGCCCGGGGTTACGGTGCGCCCATGACTGTGAAACTTGTTGTTTTGTACACCCCACCTGCCGATGCCGACGGGTTCGATGAGCACTATCTAGGGGTGCATGGGCCGCTGGCGCAGACGATCCCTGGGCTGCTGCATTTTGAGAGTGCCCGCCTGGTTGGTGCGGCCGACGGCGGGGAGCTGACCTACTCGCGCATCGCGGAGCTGTCCTTCGCCGACCAGGCGGCGCTTGAGGCTGCGCTGGGTTCTGAGCAGGGCAAGGCGACCGCCGCGGATTACCAGCAGATCGCCCCTCCCGGTTCGCGCATGTTCGTCGCCGCCGTCGACGAGTGAGCGCAGGCGCGCACCTTCATCGCGGATGAGAACGGGTTCGGTTCCGGGTACGCCGTGCAGGCCAATGGTCGGCCCGGCGGCGGCGTTGTAGAAATCTGACAACCGCACGCTCGCGTTCATAACCGATCGTTAAAGCAACACGCCACGGCGAAAAGTGGTCTGCAGGTCAGCGGGACGGCTGGGTGTTGCAGAAGCACTGTACGAAACCCGGTGTGTCATCGGAACGCTTGTCGGCGGGTTGTGCAACAGTGCGTGGTCATGGTCGAACTTTTGGGTTACGCGAGGGTGTCCACGCGGAGCAGACCGCCGTGTTGCAAGAGGACGCGCTGAGGGCCGCCGGGATGTCAGCTGGGGGCGGGGGAGACGTTGGTGGTGTGGCGGTTGGACCGGCTGGGTCGGTCGTTGCCGCATCTGATCGAGACCATCGGTGAGTTGGAGGCCAGGGAGGTTGGGTTCAAGTCGGTGCAGGAGCCACATCGACACCACCATCCCCGGCGGCCGGCGTGTCGTCCCGTCCGGAGCCACGTGAGGTCCTCGTGCGGCCCAGGGCTGTTTCCTCACTATCTCGGGCATCTCGCGGCCGCCTGAAGGCGCCGCGGTCGTGCCGGTCGTAGCGAACAGCCGACGCAGCTGATGCGTATGGACAGAGCGCCCAGAAGTGGGAGCTGACGGGGCCTGTGGGTAGCGTCGGCGCAACCGGGGTGAGCGACACATCGGCGCTGTTCCAGCGTGGTCGCCGCCCTAGTGCTGCCGATGACCCGTAGGGTCGGACGTCAGCAGGCAGGAGCCGAGAGGGAGGTCCCCGTGTCATATAAACCGGCTGTCGCCGCAGCTCTGAGCGGTGCGACCCTGCGGCAGCTCTCCCACTGGCGTCGCGGGCCAGAACCTGTACTGGCACCGGCGCCGACCCGCACCGGCGGACGCGTCTTCTACTCGTTCCCGGACGTCGTCGCACTGCGAGCCATCGTCTACCTGCGCGGCAAAAACGTCCCTCTCCAGCGGTTCCGCAAGGCCCTCGCCGCGCTGCGCGCCATGGGCGAGAGCGACCACCTGAGCAGCTATGAGTTCGTCGCCTTCGGCAGAGACATCGTCTGGCGCGAGTCCGCCGATCAGGCGACCGCGCTGACCGGCAAGCCCGGCCAGCGAGTCATCGCGCAGATGGTCGACATCCTCGCGTCCTTCACCGACGCCAAGGGCAACACCGTGTCGCCGCTCGCGCGTCCCGAGCCGGGAGTCGAGGTCGACCGCGAGGTCCGGTCCGGGTTCCCGGTGATCGAGGGCACCCGCGTCCCTTACGACCTCGTCGCGTCGCTGCTCGCGGATGGCATGGCCGCGGAGCAGATTCGCGAGATCTACCCGTCGGTGACCGCGCGGGCTGCCAGGGGCGCGCTAGCGTTCGCTTCGCGAGTGAACGGCAACATGCAGCGCGCCCGCGTCGCCTGACGTGCGAGTTCTCCTGGACGAGGACGTTCCCGTCCAGGTCCTCGAGTCCTTGCAGCAAGTCCTGCACGGCCACACGATCGACCACGTCGACCGGATCGGGTGGAAGAGCAAGAAGGACCTCGCACTTCTCCCCGACGCTGGCAAGCGCGGCTACGAGGTTCTCGTCACCAACGACAAGAACCAACTGGAGGATGTCGAGGAGAGCCGGGCGATCCGCGACAGCGGCATGCACCACGTCCGCTACGACCAGGACACCAACCGAGGCAAGGAGGGTCTTGCGCTCGCCATGGCGTCTCTACTCGCTGCTGCGGTCCCGTGCATCCGCGAGCTTGAGGCCGCCACCGGACAGCGGCTCGTGCACATCAAGTCAATCGCGCCTCACCAGCGCAGCGCGCGCTATGACGTCGTCGACCCCATCAAGGACCCACCGAGCTACTGGCCACGCGGTGGACCCGCTCCGCGCCGCCCGCGTCGGTCGTGACGGTGCCGCAGCAGGATGGGGCAGCGGGCTGTAGCACGGCGATCTGACACAGTGGCGAGATGACTGAGCCGACGACTGGGACGCCTGACGGCTTCAGCCGGGTCCATCGCCGCAGCCCATTCCTGGATCTGGTTGGAGAGCTGTACTTGTGCGACGCCGGTGATGGCCCGGTGTACGGGATACGGATCCGGCCTGAACATGCCAACAATCGCGGCGACGCTCACGGTGGTGTGCTGATGACCATCGCCGACCTCGTTCTCGGCTACACCACCGCATTCGCCAGCGATCCGCCGCTGCCGCTCACGACCGCCAGTCTGAGCATCGACTTCGTCGGGGGCGCGAAGGTCGGTGACTGGCTTCAGGGCCGGGCGGAGATCGTCCGCGCGGGCCGATCTCTGGCTTTCGCCACCTGCTACCTCACCGTCGGAGAGCGTCGTATCGCCCGGGCGAGCAGCGTGTTGGCCGTCGGCGCCTCACCGCTTTCGGGGCAAACCTTGCGCTGATCCGTTGACTGGCAGGCGGGCAGCGGCCTTCGGGAGAGAACGATCCGTGCCGCAGACCGATCGCCGAGCGGGACTGGGTGAGCTCACTGAGCTGGGTAGATGTTGGCGGGCAGCCCGTATTCGGGCTATTTCTTGGCAGGCGATTTCTTGGGTGCTGACTTGGCGGCCTTCTTTGCGGCTGGTGCCGCTTGCGTCGCCGCTGGGGCGGCCTTCCGAGGTGATGCCGCATTCTTCTTCGCTGCGGGCACAGCAACAGCGACCTGCTGTTTGTAGGCGGTCCCTACCTTGAAGCCCACGCTGCGGGTCGCCGCGATCTGCAGGGCCTGCCCGGTGGCGGGATTACGACCCTCCCGGGCCGCCCGGTCCCGCGCCTCGAACGTCCCGAACCCAAGGAGAGTGACCTTGTCTCCCGCCGCAGTCGCACCCACGATCTGCTCCAGCACCGCGCTCAGCGTGGCCTCAACCTGCACGCGAGGCAGCGACGTGGCCTCAGTGACGGCGGTGACAAGCTCTCCTCGGTTCACGACTGCTCCTTCAAAATGCGGTGGCGGGTCCTGCCCTGCCCCGCGACACGCGCGGAGATCGACGCGCGACGGCAGGGCTTTGGCTTTCAGATCGTGACACGACCGGGCCGTAACACCAGGCCCCCACGCCGCACGCGCCAATAACGGGCTACCACTTGTCTCCGCACCGGACCGATGACCGGACCCGGGATGACTGAGTGGTTACGCGATGCAGAATTCGTTGCCTTCCGGGTCCGCCATGACGATGTGATGGCCGGCGCACTCGTGGAGCACGACTGCTCCGGCCGCGCGCAACCGAGCGACTTCGTCCGTGACGCAGGCCCACTTCTGTTCGGCGGTGCCAGTACCGGACACGCGCAGGTCCAGGTGCAGCCGGTTCTTGGCGGTCTTCGGCTCGGGCACCTGCAGCAGGCTCATCCGAGGCGCAACGCCGGCCGGGTCGAGCAGCCAAGCTCCGGCCATCCCGTCGTCGTATTCGTCATCGAATGAGGTCAACCATTGCTCCCTCGTCTCGAACGGTGGTGGCGGTGGTTCGTCGACATATCCCGCGGCGGTCTTCCAGAACTCGGCGAGCCGTTCCGGGTCGGCACAGTCCAGCGTGAGGTCAACGCGCGTGAGCATGTTGCGACCATAGGGCCGCACGCCGACAACCGGCCGTCAGCCAGCAGGGCTCGCCGACGCCCATCGCGACGTAGTTGTCGGCAACCCGGTCATAGGACACCGGACGACCTCGAGATCGGCGGGCTGCGCCATGTCTTCAAGCACAGGGAGAAAGGCTAGAGGTCGTTCATCGGCGATCGGGCTTATCGCTCGTGTGTCCGGGCTCCGTGGTGCCGACCCCGCGCCGCCGCACGCATGACCGCGGCACTGGAAGCGGTACGGCCGACCGCCGGCACTGCGTTGAGCGGGCCGGCTGAGACCACCGCCCTCGTCCCGCAGGAGGATCCTTGAGTCGTTGTTCAGCCGTGTTGCTGACAGAAGGCGTAGATGCGTTGCCAGAGCAGTTCGGTGGAGTCCTGGTCGTATTCGTCGGGCAGGCTCGGGTCGGTGAACAGGTGGCCGTCGCCGGGGTAGTCGAAGCTTTCCACCTGGGCGCCGGCTGCGGTTGCGGATTCGGCCACGGACTCCGCCCACCCTTCCTGCCGGAACGGGTCGCCGGTTGTGTAGTGGATCTGTGCGGCAACCCCGGCCGGCCAGGCGTCGACGCCGATCATCTGCAGCGGCAGCGCCCCGGAGCACAGTACGACCCCGGAGACCGGTCGTTGGGTTGCGACGTACTCCGCCATGCCACCGCCGTTGGAGAAGCCGACGCACAGGAAGCCGTCGGGCAGGGTCTGTACTGCGGCGGCGGCCCGGGCCATGAGCTCGGGAAAGCCCACCTGTTGAGCGAAGGCGTCGGCCTGGGTGTAGTCGTCGAAGACGCGGCCCTCGTACTGGTCGACGGCCAGCACGTCGTGTCCTTGGTTGCGCAGCCGCTCGGCGGCGTCGAGCATGCCGGGGCGCATCCCCAGCACCGAGTGGAACAGGGCAATGTTCGCCATCAACTTCTTCCCTTCACATCGTTACTGAACGTCGTACAGTTTAGTTGGACGGCGTACAGTTGTCCAGGTGGGGCCTCCTCGATCTCCCGGGCAGCGCGCCGGGCTGACCCGGGTAGCTGTCCTTGCCGCGGCCCGGGCTCTGTTGGCTGAGCAGGGGGTGGAGGCGTTGACGATGCGCGGGGTGGCTCAGCGCCTCGACGTCGCCCCGAACGCCCTCTACAGCCATGTGCCCAGTAAGACCGCGCTCCTCGACGACGTGCTCGACGACGTACTCGCCGACGTGCAGGTGCCGGCCCGCGACATCGACGACCCGAGCGTGGGCCTGCACCAGCTGATGACCTCGGCCTATCACGTGCTGCTCACCCACCCGGGCCTCGTGCCGCTCTACCTCGCCCGCCAAGGCGCCCGCGGGCTCAACGCCCAACGCCTCGGCGACACGACG
>JAABUL010008418.1_pt1 | contig 10508 bp, 1 predicted proteins | sample 5559151 | NCBI WGS metagenome assembly JAABUL01 (sample SAMN10711876, study PRJNA513368) | rock metagenome | isolation source: Antarctica rocks | place: Antarctica: Victoria Land, Pudding Butte sud | reverse complement strand
ACCTTCTTTGAAACTGAAGCGTTATAGGCTTTAACTAGTCTTCGGTTCTATTTCTTATCTATTACTATCCGCTGTTAGTGTATAGGTTATATACTAGTAATATCTCTAGTATTTATAAATATAAGTACTCCTTTCTTCTAGTTAATTACTAGGTTATACTTCTTTAATTAAGGTATTCTTAAAATAATATAATAAGTAGTTATTCTAATTATATTAAAGGTTAGTTCCTTATAATAGCGTTGAATTATTATAGGTAGCGAGTATATTTCCTTATCTATCCTTCTTATTAATAGTATTAACCCGTCGGTTATTTATAAATTATACTATTCTTTCTTCTTTCAGATTAGTAGGCCTACCGACTATACTAAGTCTCGAGAGATGAAGTTACTAGTTACTTCAGAGTCTATTATCGTAATAGTTCGCTGACTATGAATTAATACTAGTATATTCATATATATATTATACTAAGTAGTATACAGGAATTATTTTAGGATTAGTATATTAATCTACTTATGTCTTCCTATAATATAAGAGATTACTCTTTTCCCTATTTAAGGAGAAAACCGTATATCGTTTTGATTTCTATATACTTCTTACATCTATTATATATATAAGTATACTACTCTAATAAGTAGTACTCTACTGCGTTTCAGTTATACTTAAGTTATACTTAAGTTAGTTCTTAATACTATTATACTATCCTGCGGTAGATCCTAGAAATTATAAGTCACGTCACTTATTAACTAGGTACTAGTTATAACTATCACTTATATAATCTTTCTAGATCATTCGTTTATAAGACGTATTTACTACCTACCTCCCTAGTTCCTCTTATACTCGGGAGTAGTACCTGTAGTAGTCGTTAGCGCAGGCTATCTAATATATAATACTATGTTCTAGGTATACTAAGTTAAATCGGTAATCTTTAACGTATAACTTTTCTTCGTGATATATTTTCTTAGATTCTTTTCCTTTATTTAATCCTTGTAATGCGGTGGTATAAGATAGAGAGTAATTCAGAGTATCCCCGCTAATTCTATAGCGCGGTGCTTCTTCTTTCTCTAAGCTCTCTAGATTTTCTTATTCCTATTCTAAGCTGTACTCCAGAACCTTACTATTATCTAAAGATTCCTATTCTATCTTCTTATCTTAAATATCTTAGAGTTATTATTATAATTAATCTACTTCTATTTAGACGCTAATAACTAGGTCCTTTAAAACTCCTTCAAGCTTCAAGTCCTCTTAACCTATTAGGATAAGATACCTCGTGATTCTCATATTAATGTCCTAGGATAATATTCTATAGTCTTTCAGATTCTTAATGAATTAATATACTTTTCATGTAAATTTAAAATAATATTCTTCTTTTATAACTTCCTTTAGTAGTTTCTCTACCTTTATCTACTCGTAGGTTAAGTCGTAGTTCTCTAGATCTTTAAAAGGTTCATTATATAGAACTCTTCTTAATATATTTAATTATAGTCGCGGTACTATATTCTTTAACCGGTAGTCTCTAGCGAAGTGGCCCGGTTTATTATAACTATAATAGGTTATTACTTTCTTACCCCTTTTAAGCTACTTCTTACCCCTGAATTTTCCCTTATCTTATTTCTAAGTGAAGTCTAGTTCTATTAATATATATCTATATAGGTCGCGTTATTAATACTATTATCTTCCTAGTCTATTACTAGCGAAGGCTCCTAATTAGCCTATTCTAGAAGTCCTATTATTATATCATTTCTTTATTACTAACTTATAGAGCTTATTATTAACCTTAATAACTTTAACTATTAACGTATCAAGATTATTAATCTATACTCTAGTTCATATAAATTCTTCTTTAATATTAAACTTTAATCCGCGGTAGTATATTATTATTAGTGCGTTATTATCCTAGTCTATCTTTATTATATACTACTAGAACTAAGTAGAATACTTAGCCGCAGATTTCTTCTAAGATAAGTATTAAATAACTCGTATAGCTACCTTATTTTTATTAGAAGGATTAAAGATTCATTATATCTTAATATAAAATCGTATAAAGCTTTCTATCTAGTCCTAGATATACTTATTATCTAGATTATCTTTATCCTTAAGGTACTTCTTAAGAGAAGGATAAACCTACTTCTAAGCTCGTCCTCTTATATAGGTAATAGTAAAGGCCGGCTACTATACTATTAATAAGGCCGATCTATTAAAGATAAAGTAAAGCTAAAGCTATATAAGCTAGTCTTTAAGCTTCTCTCTTTCGCCGTAATATAAGTCAGGTTTAATAACCTTAGGTCTATCTTTGCTATTTATAATTAGGCGTCAGGAGCCTTAACTACTTAGGGGGGGGTCTCTACTTCCTAAGGTACTTATTCTAAGGGTACTTAAAGTGTTATAGTTTACTTTATCTATAGATAGGATAGACCTATAATTAGTTCTCGTGAAGAGGAGTATTAAGGAAGAGAGGTAAATAGGCTTATATTAGATAGGTCTAATATAAAGGATTATATTTAATACCTAGGAGATTAATAGAATTATAATATAAGTTAAATACGGAGCTCCTATCTATTTAGAAACATCGCCATCTATATAGATATAAGAAATCCGTGCTAAGAGGTATACTCGCCATGCTTGTTATTAAGTAGGATGACTAGTACTCTCTTTACTCGCTATCAAGTAAAGCGAGTACTACTCGCCTACTAAGGAAGCTATTATACAGGTAACTATTCCTCGGAATACCTATTATAGTATAATATATACTACTTGATTTAGCTAGTCGTAACAATTATTTTTTATACTTATTATAATTACTTTAAGTACTTAATTATATCTTTTAAGTTTATTAATATACTAGTTATATTTTAAGCTTATATTAATAGGGCCCTTATAAGACTTATTAATATAATATATATAATATATTTAAATAATATCCTTATTTATAGCTTTAATCTAATAGACTATTAATAATATATTTAATAAGTACTAAAATAATTATAATAATTCTTATTATTTATTAATCTTAAAAAGTATTAATTTAATATTAAGAAGATTAAGTTTTTAAGATTTATTATTTTAACCTTTAATATTAAGATAGATCCTAAGTATATAAAGGTTATTAAGGAATAACCTTAACTTAAAACCTATTAAGATATATAAGTCTTTTTAAGCTTTATAAATTTTTATTATTAATTTATTTATAACTACTCTTATATAATAAAGCTACTTATAAGCCTACTTAAAAGGAGTAAAGATAGTAAAAAGACTAAGTTATTAAATTAAATAATTATTATTAAGAAGGTATTTTAAGTATTATAAAATCCCTTTACCTTTATACTATTTCTCTATTATTATAACCTTATAAAGGTACTTTATATAAAGATTAATATATTAAACTTTATTATAAGGGTAATTTTATTATAATAAGATAAGGATAGATATTAATAGCCTATTATATTCTAATCTTAAAAATTAATTAACTTAAATAAAATTATAAGATATATAATTAGGAGTTATTTATTATTATAATAATAATAAAATAATGGTAATATTATTTAAAAGGTAATAGGTTTATTATTAAGGTATAAATTAATTATAATAACCTTAAAGGATTTATAAAGTAAAAGGAACTTAACTTTAAGTAAATATAATAGGTATTAAAGCTTATTACTTATAACTTTAAAATATTCTACTATCCTAGGAAGTTAAATCTTATAAATATATTATCTTACTACCTTAATTATAAGGGAAAGTCTCCCTTAAATATAAAATTATTATTAATATTATAAAATAAGTTTACTCTTTAAAGAAATAAAGAAGTTAAAGAAGTTAAAGATATTATTATAATTATAATACTTATATTTTATATTATGAATATTTAGGTTATTATACTTAAAAAGGATATAAAAAATATATTAAAGGAAGCTCTTTATAATAATACTTAAAGGCTTATAAGAACTTTTATTAAGAATATTTAAAAGTATAATAATTAATTAAAGTCCTTTTTAAAGGCGTTAATAATATATTATTATAATTAATTATAAGTATAAAGTTTAGACTTTAAGGGGTTATTAATATTTAATAATTATCTTTATATCCCTAGGGATAAAGTATTATAAAGTAAGCTTATTTATTATTATTATAATAATTCTTTAATAGGTTACTTTAATACTAAGAAGATATATAATCTTCTTACTTATAAATATTATTAAAATAAAAGCCTAACTTAGATTATTAAATATTATTAAACTTATAATATTTATTAATAAATTAAATTATCCTATTATTATATTTATAATGAACTTAATTCTCTTCTAATTTTAAATAAGCCTTAGAAGGAGATTTCTATAGATTTTATTACTAGTTTATCTCCTAATAAATATAAGAATATAATCTATAACTTAATCCTTATTATTATAGATTAATTTATTAAAATAGTATATTAATATAATATATTAAATAGTATTATTAATAATAAAAGTTCTATATTTATTAATACCTTTTAATTAATTAATTACTTCTACTCTAAAATAAAGAGGCGCCTTAATACTACCTTTTATCTATAAATAGATAGGTAAATTAAGTACTAAAATTAGATATTTATATATTATTTATATATCTTTATAAATAATATTTAGACTAATTAGATTAAATAGTTACTTATAATTAGATTTATATATATAAATAGTTATTATTCCTTTATTAGAATAATATTATTCTACCTTACATATAAATACTACCTTAAAATCTATTAGGAACTTAAGGATAAGTCCTTAAAGGGAGAGGTACCTAATATAAATAAAAGGGTTAGACTATTATAAGTTATAAGGGATAAAGCTATTAAGTGTCTTTAAATTATATAAACGTACTAAGTATTATAATAAGAATTATAAGTTATAAATATATAATATTAATTATAAAGAACTTAAAATAAAGTTATTGAAATAAGAAATTATCTTATAAGTTTATAAGGCCCTTTAAAATTATAGATAAAATTAAAGTATAAGTATATTATTTATTATTACCTTAAACTTATAAGATTTATAATATATTTTATATCTTATTATTAAAACCTTACTATCTTTATAATTATAATAAATTAGTAGATATCTTTATATAGGCCTTTAAACTTATTAATAATAAGGAATAATAAGAGATTTAAAAAATTATTAATAAGATTAATAATAAATAAAGGATTTAATATAAGGTTAAATAAATAGGCTAGGATAATAAATATAATTAATAAGTACTTAATAAGGATCTTAATAAGGTATATAAGTTAACCTAATTCTATAATAAGTAAGTAGGTAATAAGTATAAGTATAAAGAAAATATTTAATTAATAATATATATAGCTAATAAATAATAGTAATATAATAAGTTATAAGATAAAGTAGATATATATCTAATAAGTTTATATTATAATTATACTCCTTTATATAATTATACTTACTTATATATGTAGTTTAGGTAGGAATATACTTTTATTATACCTATTTATATAATTATAATAATTATAATATATTATATTGAAAAGAATACTATTAATCTTAATATAATTTAATAAGGATATTAGGAATATACTATTAAGTAATAAGCCTAGGTACCTTATACCTTATAAAGTCTAATATTAAATAAGATATATTAATAACTTATCTATATTAAGGTATAATTATAAAGATTAATTAATTAAAGCCTTTAAATTTAGGCCCTAACTTAATATTAATATCTTAAGTATATTTATTAGAGCCCTTATTAAATATAAAACCTTATTAAAGATTATATAGGCTTAGTCTTAAAGGCTAGTAAGGGAGATATTAATAAGGCTCTAATAGTACTAGTTCCTCTTTATATTATTATAAGCTATTAAGTTTAATTTATAAAACCTTTACCTAGCCCTCTAATTCCTTAATATATATATTTAAAATATTAATTATAACTTATATATTAATAATTATATTAGGTATAAGTTTAATTATAGTTATTATCTACTTATATACTTTATATTATTAAGTAATTAATTTATTAAGCTTCTTTCTCTTCTTCTTTTATATTATTATTATATTATATTAAGTAATAATATTAATAGTCTACCTTACACGGTAATATAATACTAGAGGAATCTATTATAAGTTAGTAAATATACTAATAGAGAGCTATTAAGAGATCTACCTTTATATAATAATTAATATTATAATAGCTATTAGCGTATTAAGTATAAGGAGGGGCCCTACCTCTAATATAATAATTAAGCCCTTTTAAAAGATAAGTCTTATAAGGTAAATCTAATATACTACTAATATTAGTACGCTATCTTAGAATAGGTATATATAAATATATATTAAAGTTAAAAGCTATAATTCTATTATAAGTTAACTTATTAATAAATAATAATAATATAATAATCTAATAATAATATACTTATAGAGTTATAATATATATATATATATAATAATAAGATATTTATATAATATATTAGTATTACTACTACTACTATCTTATAATTAATATAAGTACTTATAAGAGAGATTATAAGAGTTATAAAGATAATAAAACTTTAAGATAAAAAGTTTATTATTATATTATTATATTAGCGCGTATATAATTAAAGTTATATAATTAATAATAATAGATATTAACCTTCTATCTTATTTTATATTAAAGATTAATAGAGATTAATATATCTATTATTATATCTTAATATATCTACCTAATAGGAGTTATATATTATAATACTATTAATATATAACTATTATCTACTATTATATTTATTATTAATATAATATATTAGTAATAGGTAATAATACATTATTATATTATTATAATACTATTCTACTATTAGTATAAACTATAAGTATAATATTATAAAGTACTTTATAAAGATTTAATTTACTACTAGTATATACTATAACTATAATATCTTTATTAAATAATAATAGTTTTATTCCGCTACTAATATATATTATAAGCGTAACTATTATTAAATAGATAAGATATTATTATTATAAATACTTATATACTATCTACTTATATAAGGATATATTTAATATACGCCTATTAAATAATAATATTACCGCCTTATAAAGGTTTTAATACGCGTATACCTTATATATATTATTAATACTACTATAATAATAATATATTAAATAACTCTTTTCTCTTACTTTTCTTATTAGGTTTTAAGGTTTTTTAATAAGTATTTATATTACTATATCCCTAGGGATTAGGGCCTAAGAGGGGAGATAATTATTAGGTTATAATATATATACGCCTTATATACTATTATATAACCTACTTAGTAGACCTTCCTTATAAATATAAGGTAATATTAATATAATATTTAGCTATATCTTAATAGATATATATTATCTAGGTACTCCCTTATATTTTCCTAAGTTCCTTAGAAATTAGTTCTAGTATATATACTACCTAAGATATTAATATACTATATCCTATATTAAGCTATATTACTTAACTCTATATCTTTTATATTTCTAAGCTACTAGCTTAGAGCTAGCGGTACCTAGCCTTATATACTATTACCTTAAATAGATAGTTAACTATTTAAGATATTATATATAATTATTTCTAATCCTTTAATATATACTCCTTACCCTTATAATTATAAAAGAATTAGGCTTTTTACTTTCTATCCTTCTTATTAGACTTAGTTCTCTAGATTCTAACTACGTAGTTATATAATTTTATATATATATTAATTTACGCTTTTATAGCCTTAGGGAAGGTATTTATAAGGCCGTTTAATAGTAGTTTTATATTCTACGGCATAATATTAATAGTATAATTACGATAGGAGAAAGGTAACATCAGCAAATCGGGAGAGCCAGCCCTGAGTCCGGCGGGCGGCCTAGGGCTCCTAGGGCTGATCTACGTATATCTTAGCCCTAGGCTCCCTAGGCTAGTCAGGCTAAGTCGGTCTATGTCGGGCTTAATTAGGCTAAGTCGGTAGGGGACTTATTATAATTATGCGCTATACGCCATACGCCATATGCCTGCGCACGCCCTAACGTACGCCAGTAGGGGATACTAGGTATATACCCCCGCGAGAACTTTACCTTAATCGCCCGAATCTGCTATTATAATTTTAGTGGCGTTAGGCCCTAGAGTATAGTAGCTCTAGCGAGTACTTATAAGAAGCTATACGTTAGAGGAACATTATTATTAGGGGTCTTGGCAGCCCGCGCACGGGCCACTCAGCTCGAGGTAGCCCTAGGCCGGCCTCGGGCGCATTTATAACCCGACAATTTGGCGGGCCGTCCCCGATTTGCTGATGGTAAGTAGAAAGTATATTAAATAATATACTTAATAGGCCTAAAGGTTTATCTATAACTAGGTTACCTAGATAATATAAGGCTAAACCTAATGCGGGGGGGTATATATATAGGTAATTAAGGGGGTGTACATATAGGCAAATAGGGGGTATACAGGTAGGCAAAGGGGGTGTAGCTGTAATACTTCCCTAGATTAATTACGCTATAGGGTCTTTACAAAAATCTGTAAAACGGCAGATGACAAAGCATGGCCGTCCTCTCTTGTCGGCCTCTACAAATGGGTCCCCTCTACTTTACACATGCGACTACCCCGCCAACAATATGTAATCCTCCGTCCCGCATCAGCGATTCCTCCAAGGCAGCGTTTCTCTTAGCGAAGGATGCTTACCAGAATAAGAAACGTTACGGACACTGCCCACTCTAAGCCAGCTAGGAGTAATAACGGGATATCCAATCCCACCAATAATGATCAACCATCAAGTAACACTATTGCCTACTATCGGTATTGCCAGGTCATGGGATCCGTCACGAACAGCGCTGGTGTACGCCTTTGGAAGCTTGGACGAGCTTCATTGCATGAGTACGATTTGTCACTGTCAGCTAATGCAAGCCAATTCAGATTTCGTCTCGTTGGCCTATCAAAGGGATCAATAGCTAGCCTTGTGGCTTTACCATAATACGAGCTCAAGCCGTCAAACATCTATAGAACTTTATGTCTCTCCTTATACCAGTCCCGTTGGCCTATTAAAGGGATCAACGATTAGCCTTGTGGCTTTTCCATAATACGAGCTCAAGCAGTCAAACATCTATAGAAAGCTGCGTCTCTCCTCGCACGAAGTAAGACATCATTAGGGAATCCGTTTAATTCCAATTGTCCCGGCATTCTTCGATGCTATATCGTCACTCACAATGCAGCCTTCAACTCTACTCCTCTTCTCAACCTTCGCTCTAGCCACTTCTTCACACAGCATCAGCAGTTCCCCCATTGCTACTCCCTCTGCCCAATTTACCCCTACTACCACCTTTCCCCCTCTACCCAGCTGTACCATCGGTGGTGACGCTTCCTGTTCCTCCGGCTCAAGCTGCACTCCATTAGCGAATTGTTATGGCTTCTGCCACAGCGGAGTCTCATCTCCAACAGTCCTTCCCCCTGCAACTACTGCGGCCCCACCTCCCCACACTACCGCACCAAACGCCTGCATTGTGGGCAGGCCTGCGAATGACAATGGCTGTCCCACTAATTCGTACTGTTTGCCGACACAAACTTGTGCTGGGCTTTGTCTAAATACCGTTATTCCACCGCCGCCTACGACAACGACATTCCTGACAACGCAGACGCCGCCTTATACGACGATTTCCGGCACCCCCTACGCCACCTGCGTATGGGAACAACCAGGTCTATATGCAACCCCCCCCTGTCCCGACCCCAGCTCAAGCTGTTCCCCAACCCCAAGCTGCGGTGGCCAATGCTACACCACAGCACCGGGAATCACCACCACCTGCACTCTCGGCGCCTCCTGCGCCGCCAACGCTGGCGGCGGGAAATGTCAGCCCTATATCGCGACATGCAATACTGCAGGCTGCCCTGGGATGTGCCCGACTACCGCTTGCTCTATAAGCGGCAATCAATGCCCTACGGAGGCAATCTGTTCGCAAACGGAGTATTGTTCTGGGATTTGCATTCCTACCTCTCCGGCTACTGTGACTGGTACTGTTGTAACACCAAGTTCGAGTGGACAGTTGACGTCGACAGCGACGTTGTCGGGTCCGGCTCCGTCGGGGACGTGTGGGTGGGTGTACGTTCCGTGCGGGAATGGGTACAAGTGTGTGAATTCCAAGGGGAAGGATTGCAAGCTTGGAGATTCGGGACATTGCGTGCCGGATCAGGAGAAGAAAAAGCCTCGATTCTTAGCTGGTCGGTATTTTGACGAGGGATTAGAGTGAGAAAGGTGCGAAAAGGATTCACGATGCGTGTTCTTTTGGCACTATGATAGTGATGACTTGAACTACGTGGAAACAAAAAGCGTGCGTGTCGTGCTTTTAGTCTTCAATAATGAAAATTACTAGCCGGAAAGAAGCAAGGAAATCGCTTCGCGAGAAACACCTATGCATCGAGGGAAGAGAATACATCGAATTCACACATACAAGTCATGGATGGCCAGCTTTTTGGGAGCTTATCGTGAGAGCTTGATCAAAGAGTGCTTATTCCATACCCGACCGGAATTTCATGGA